>Ga0209581_1003716_pt1 | contig 12860 bp, 12 predicted proteins | sample Coa_R2_FD_187160 | JGI IMG/M metagenome (GOLD analysis project Ga0209581, IMG submission 187160) | Surface soil microbial communities from Centralia Pennsylvania, which are recovering from an underground coalmine fire - Coalmine... | ecosystem: Environmental > Terrestrial > Soil > Unclassified ...
CTGGCGCCAGAACTCGGCCAGCACCAGCAGGAGGAACACCCCGCCCAAAGCCGGTAGGGCGGCGTGCAGCGGCAGCAACGCGGCGACCCAGGCGAGCACCATCAGCGCGCCGGACATCGCCATGCCGAGCTGGCCGCTGGGTCCTTCCACCACCTGCAGCGCCATGCCCCAGAAGCTGCCGGCCATGAAGGCGGCGATCAGCGCCGCCCAGGCCAGCCACCAGCGGTCCAACGCCTCCGGCGCGGTCGCGGGCGCGAGCGTCAGCCACAGCGGGCCGGCGAGGAAAGGGATCAGGCCGGCATAGCCCAGCAGATAGACCAATGGCGGCAGTTTCATGGCCTCTCCCGGAAAGCGCGCCGACAGGGTACACTGCCACGACGCCGCCGAAAAACGATGGCTTGCGAAAACTGCTCGCCGGCGGAAGTCACGGTATCAGGGGCTCACTCAGGGAGCGTGTCATGGCAGGTTTTCGTTTGCGGGTCGTATCGTGTGCCGCGCTGCTCGCGGCGTTCGGTGCCTTGAGCGCCTGCGGCGGCGGGAATGGCAGCACCGCCGGTACCGTCGGCAGCGTCGATACCTCGAAAAGCTGCAAGCAGCAGTTCAATCCGGATAAAGCCGCGGCCGGTGACGACTGCTCGCCGACTTATGGCCAGTACTGTCAGAACACTGATGCCGGAGGCTCGGTGCTCACCAACGACCAGAGCGTCAATGCCTGCGATGGTGTGACCCTCAGTACCGGTTCGGTTACCGCTGGTAACCTCACTTCAGATTACGTGGTGGCCGCACCGAGCAATCCACCGGCGGATTCGCCCATCTACATCGCCCTGCACTGGGCGGAGGCAAACGGCCCGACCCTGGTCAACCGCATGCGCTTGGCCGAGCTGGCCAAGGGCCGCGGCGTGACCGTGGTCGCGCCGACCGCGCCAGGACCGATCCAAACTTGGGGGAACTCGGTCGTGGTGCCGACCAGCACGGTCGCCGATCGTGTGGCTGTGATCGACGCGCTGATCACGCAGATTCAGAACGGCGGTAGCGCCAAGGCCGCATCCAATCGTCCGGTCGTCATTGCCGGCGTATCCGGCGGGGGCGTGCTCGCCTATGAATACGCCTGCGCACACGCGGATCGCATCGCTGGCGAGCTTCTGGTGGCGGCGGAAATCACGCCTAGCGACTTCTCCTCATGCAATCCGAGTCGGCCAATCGCCAGCGTGCAGGTCATGGGCACCAACGACCTGGTCGCGTTGTATAACGCCACGCCCGTTCTTTCCGCCGGCGCCGAGCCGGTATTCGAATCGCTGGCAGCCAACAATGGTTGCGACCTGAGTAAGGCCAAGACTGCCACCCTGCCCCCCGCATCCAGCGACGTCGGCATCAGCGGCATCGAGGTGAAATGGATCAACGCATGCAGTTCCGGACTCGGCAGCGCACTGGTTACCATCCAAGGCGGTGGACACAACTGGCCTGGTTCGGTTGGGCCTCTGAATTCCCCAGTGACGCTGTTCGGGCCCCGCTCGATGGGTTTCGACGCCACCCTGCAGGGCTACGACCTGCTGCGTTATCTGGGCGGCTGAGCGTTCCCCCGCCATCCACCGGACGGGGCGCGCGAGCGCCCCGTTTTCGTTGCGGCGCGTTCAACCCGGCGTCAGCGGGTGCATCTGCACCTTGACCGGCGCTTCCACGTACAGGCTGCGCGTGGGATAGGCAAACCCGATGCCCTCGGCGGCGAAGGCGCGCACCAGCGCGAGGTTGATCGCCTGCTGAGTGTCCATGTAGCGGTTGTAGTCGGGGTCCAGCATCCAGTAGACCACCTCGAAATCGAGCGAGGAGGCGCCGAAGCCCTTGAAGTGCGCACGATCGAAGCGCGTCAGCGGCTGGGCTTGCACGATCGTGCGCACCATCTGCGGAATACGCTCGAGCTGGTCCGCCGGGGTCGAATACAGCACGCCGAAACCGAACAACACGCGGCGCTCGCGCATGCGCTTGTAGTTGCGCAGCCGCGTCTTGATCAGATCGCCGTTGGCGAACACGATCTGTTCGCCGTCGAGGCTGCGCAGGCGCGTGGTCTTGAGGCCGACGTGCTCGACCGTGCCCATGTAGCTGTCGACGATGATGAAGTCGCCCAGCACGAAGGGCTTGTCGATGACGATGGACAGCGAGGCCAGCAGATCCCCCAGCACGTTTTGCACGGCCAGCGCGATCGCCACGCCGCCGATGCCCAGGCTCGCCACCAGGGCGGTGACGTTGACGCCGAGATTGGACAGCGCCACGAGCAGGACCACGGCCCACAGCAGCACGCGGCCGATGAAGGACAGCGCGCCCAGGCTGGTGGCGGCGCCGGGATCGCTCTCCAGCGCGCGCGTGCGCGAGCGGTTGATCCAGAACTCCAGCAGCGCGCCCAGCCACAGCCCCGCCTGCAGGAAGACCGCCACCGTCAGCAGGCGCTTCAGGGTCACCGTCGCCTTGGCCGGCAAACTCAGATGCTGACAGCCGAAGTACAGCGCGACGACCGCCACCAGCCACAGCTTGGTCGCCTGCACGGCCTTGACCACGGCATCGTCGAGCGGCGTGCTGGTGCGGCGGGCGATGATCGACAAGCGCCGCACCGCGATCCCGCGCGCCAGCCTCACCACCAGCACGATCAGCACGGTCACGCCCAGGGCGATCAGCCAGTCGCGCAGCGAATTGCGCAGTAGCACGCGGTCCAGGCGCGCGAGTTCGTGCCAGTTCATGCCAAGCTCCGAGCGGATTATGCTGAGACGAGTCTTATTGTCGTCGACTGCGACGGTCGGCGAAACCGCGGCGGCCACCGATGAAAAGTTATCGCAAGGAACTGTGGTTTGAAACGTCCACCCGTCTGGCGTTCATCAACATCACGCCGCAGGTGGAAGCGGCGCTGGCAGAATCCGGCGTCCGCGAGGGCCTGTGCCTGGTCAACGCCATGCACATCTCGGCTTCCGTCTTCATCAACGACGACGAGCGCGGACTGCATCAGGATTTCGCGCGCTGGCTCGAAGAACTCGCGCCGCACGAGCCGCTGCGCCAATGGCGCCACAACGATACCGGCGAGGACAACGCCGACGCGCATTTGAAGCGCCAGGTCATGGGCCGCGAGGTGGTGGTGGCCGTCACGAAGGGCCAGCTCGATTTCGGTCCCTGGGAACAGATTTTCTACGGCGAGTTCGACGGCCGGCGGCGCAAGCGGGTGCTGATCAAGATCATCGGCGAATGAGTCCCTTCCGCCGCCGCGCGGCCGGTCTTCATGGCGCGCGCACACGCCGTCGCGCGTAGGGACGATCGGACTTCTTGAGGTTGCGTTCCACACTGATGCGCTGATTGGTGTGACCGAGCAGGCGCCGCTGCCAGTGACGCTCGGCGGCCGCGGCGCGGGATGGGTCCGCCGACCAGGCTTCCTGCAAGAGAAACTTGGCGGCGGCCACCGCATCCGGCGAGCGCGCGGCGAACTCCGCGGCCAGCTCGCGCGCCTTGGCCAGCGGATCGTCGGCGACGTGCGTCACCAGACCCAGCCGCTGCGCCTCGGTCCCGCTCACGACACGGCCGCTCAGCGTGAGTTCCTTCGCCACGTCGATCGGCAGCAGCTCGCGCAGCAGCGCCGCGCCACCCATGTCGGGGATCAGACCCCACTTCACCTCCATGACCGACAGCTTCGCGTCTGGCGTGGCGACGCGCAGGTCGGCTCCGAGCGCCAGCTGCAAACCTCCGCCGTAGCAATGACCGTGCACGACCGCGATCACCGGCACGCCGATCTCGCGCCAGGCCAGGCTCCAGCGCTGGAACTTGTTCACGTAGGGTTTCCACAGCTCCAGATAAACCGTCGCCGCCTTGGCGGGCCTGGCCAGCACGCTCTTGAAGTCCAGACCCGCGCAGAACGAAGACCCCTCGCCCGAAACGATCACCGCGCGCAGAGCGCGGTCCTTTTTCAAGGACTCGGCGGCGGCGATCACGCCGTCCAGGAGCTCGAAGTCGATGCCGTTGTGCTTGTCCGGCCGGTTGAGGCGGACATGGGCGACGCGGTCCCGGGTTTCGATCAGCACCACCTTGGATTTCACCGCGGCCTCCTTGGGAATTTTCGGCGTCTCAGCATAGCGCCGAACGCGAACCCATCCGGCCGCTGGACGGAAGGCAGGCGCGGTTCAACCGCGGAGGAGTTCCAGCACCGCTTCGGGCGGACGCCCCAGGCGCGCCGCGCGCCCTTTCACCGCGATCGGCCGCTCGATCAACACCGGATGCTCGGCGAGCAGTCGCAGCCATGCGGCGCGCGGACGTTCGTCCGTGGGCTTGAGGCCCAGGCTGCGGGCGACGTCTTCCTTGAAGCGCACCAGTCGCTGCGGCGGCATGCCGAGCCTGGTGCAGATCGCGTCGAGCTCCGCCGCCGTGGGCGGCGTCTTCAGGTATTCGACGATTTCCGGCTCCACGCCGGCATCGCGCAGCAGTTGCAGCGCCGCGCGGCTCTTGCTGCAGCGGGGATTGTGATAGAGGCGAACGTTCATGCTTTGCGGTACACCTCGGCACCGCCGGCGCGAAACTCCGCGGACTTCTCCGCCATGCCGCGCGCCAGCGCGGTGTGCGCGTCGGCGCCGATGCGCGCGGCGTACTCGCGCACGTCCTGGGTGATCTTCATCGAACAGAAGTGGGGCCCGCACATGGAGCAGAAATGCGCGAGCTTGGCGCCTTCCTGCGGCAGCGTCTGGTCGTGGAACGCGCGCGCCTTGTCGGGATCGAGTGCCAGGTTGAACTGGTCCTCCCAGCGGAACTCGAAGCGCGCCTTGGACAAGGCGTTGTCGCGCACTTGCGCGCCGGGATGACCCTTGGCGAGATCGGCGGCGTGCGCGGCGAGCTTGTAGGCCACGATGCCCTCGCGCACGTCGTTTTTGTCCGGCAAGCCCAAGTGCTCCTTGGGCGTGACGTAGCACAGCATGGCCGTGCCGTACCAGCCGATCTGCGCCGCGCCGATGGCGCTGGTGATGTGGTCGTAGCCCGGGGCGATGTCGGTGACGAGCGGCCCCAGCGTGTAGAACGGCGCCTCGAAGCAGTGCTCGAGTTCCTGATCCATGTTCTCCCGGATGAGCTGCATCGGCACGTGACCGGGCCCCTCGATCATCACCTGGACGTCGTGCTGCCAGGCGATGCTCGTCAATTCGCCCAGGGTGCGCAGCTCGGCGAACTGGGCCTCGTCGTTGGCGTCGGCGATGCAACCGGGGCGCAGACCGTCGCCGAGCGAGAAGGCCACGTCATAGGCCTTCATGATCTCGCAGATCTCCTCGAAGTGCGTGTACAGGAAGTTTTCCTGGTGATGCGCCAGACACCACTTGGCCATGATGGAACCGCCGCGCGAGACGATGCCGGTGACGCGATCGGCGGTGAGCGGGATGTAGGCCAGCCGCACGCCGGCGTGGATGGTGAAATAGTCCACGCCCTGCTCGGCCTGCTCGATCAGCGTGTCGCGGAAGATCTCCCAGGTGAGCTCCTCGGCTTTTCCGTTGACTTTCTCCAGCGCCTGATAGATCGGCACCGTGCCGATGGGCACCGGCGAGTTGCGCAGGATCCACTCGCGCGTCTCGTGGATGTGGCGGCCGGTGGACAGATCCATCACCGTGTCCGCGCCCCAGCGGATCGCCCACACCATCTTCTCCACTTCCTCGGCGATTCCGCTCGTCACCGCGGAGTTGCCGATGTTGGCGTTGATCTTCACCCGGAAGTTGCGGCCGATGATCATCGGCTCGAGTTCCGGGTGGTTGATGTTGGCGGGAATGATGGCGCGGCCGCGCGCGACTTCCTCGCGCACGAACTCCGGCGTGACGACCTCCGGCAGCCGCGCGCCGAACGCCTGGCCCCGGTGCAGACGCCTGAGGTAGCCGGCTTTTTCGTATGCGGCGCGCAGTTCCTGCAGCCGGCAGTTCTCGCGGATGGCGACGAATTCCATCTCCGGGGTGATGATTCCGCGGCGCGCGTAATGCATCTGGCTGACGTTGGCGCCGGGCCTGGCTCTGCGCGGCGCGCGCCGGTGCGCAAAGCGCAGCGGTGCCGTCTGCGCGTCCGCCGCGCGGATCCGGCCGAACACCGAGCTGGGACCGGGCAGCCGCTCGCTGTCGCCGCGCGCCTCGATCCACGCCGCGCGCAACGGCGGCAGCCCGCGGGTGAGATCGATGTGCGCGTCCGGATCGGTATAGGGCCCGCTGGTGTCGTAAACGGTCAGCGGCGGATTCGGCTCCAGCCCGTCGGCGGTGCGCGTGGGCGCAAGCAGGATTTCGCGCATCGGCACGCGCGAGCCCTGCGGTCCTTCGACGTGGATCTTGCGGCTGGCGGGAAAAGGCGTGCGCACGGCGGCGCTCAATTCCACCAACCGCGGCAACAATGCTTCGGCGACGGCGCTCACTTCACTTCGCTCCTCGCGCGGCGGGAAAAGCACGGACGGGGAGCGCCGCCAGCCTTCCCTCACCGCGCGTCACGGTCAGGTTCCAAGGGTCTGTTCTCAGCCCGACGCCACCTGGCTCGGGCACCCCCGGCTCGCGGCTACGATACGGCTTCGCCGCGCGCGCGGCAATGCGTCAGTCCTTCGGCCAGGCCTCGGGATGCTCGGCGAACCACAGCCCCGCGTAGATGCGCGGATCGAGCAGCGCGCCGCGACTGGCCTGGGCACGCAAGAAGTCGTGCACCGCGACGAGCGGCACGACGTGGACGGTGATGTCCTCGCCCTCGTGCACGGCGCCCCCGCCCGGCCCCACGCGGCGCGCGGCGCGCACGCCGTACAGTTCCAGTTGCTCGGTGCTCATGCCCGGACTGGCCGGACCGCCGGTGAGCCGCACCGCGCGCGTTCCGGTGTAACCGGTCTCCTCCTCGAGCTCGCGCAGCGCGGTGGCGGCGGCGGATTCGTCGCGGCCGGCATCGTCGCCGACCAGTCCGGCCGGCAGCTCGACCACGCGCGCGCGCATCGGCACGCGCCACTGCTCGACCAGCACGATTTCCCGCGCCGCCGTCAGCGCCAGCACCATGGCCGCGCCGCGCGCGTTCACGCGCGCCGCGTACTCCCAGCGGCCCTGGCGGCGCAGTTCCAGGAAACGGCCGCGGCCGAGGATTTCGATTGCGCCGGTGTCTTCTTTCATCGGACGTCCCTCTCGTTCACGTCGAAGCCGGCGCGCGGCCCTTGCGCCAGCCGCGGCGCCAGCCAGGCGAGGAGCGCTCGCGCTTGCGCCGGGTAGCCATACGGTGGGTTGAGCACCATGAAGCCGCAGCGACACATGCGCCCGGCGCCCGGCGCGCCGGTGTCCAGCCGCAGGTCGAGCACCGGCCTGCCGGTCCGCCGCGCAGCCGCGCGCACCAGGCGGTCGGCGGCGTGCGCGTTCTTGAGCGGATACCACGCCGCATAGACGCCACCGGCGAAGCGTCTGGTCGCTGCGGCGAGAAAGTCCGCCAGCGCGTCGAACTCGTCGGCGCGTTCGAAGGGCGGATCCACCAGCACCAGCCCGCGCTTCTCGCGCGGCGGCAGCAGGCTCGCCGCCTCGTAGCCATCGCGCACATGGACGGCGACGCGTTCATCGCCGCCCAGGGTTCGCTTGAGCGCTTGGGCGACTTCCGGCACCCGTTCGCACAAGATCAACCGGTCTTGCGCCCGCGCCAGGCGCAAGGCCAGCCACGGCGAGCCGGGATAACGGCGCAATTCGCCCCCACCGTTGTACTCGCGCACCGCGCGCAGATAACCGGCGGCCGGCGCGTCGGCGGCGTCATGGACGCGCGCGATGCCGGTCCGCCATTCGCCCGTGGCCTGCGCGCCCTCGTCGTCCAGTTCGTAAGCGCCCGCGCCGGCGTGGGTCTCCAGGTAGCACCACGGCGCCTCCTTGCGGCTTAAGGCTTCGAGCAGGGCGCAGAGCAGCGCATGCTTGAATACGTCGGCGAAGTTACCGGCGTGATAGCGGTGACGGTAATGCACGCGATCGCGCCCTACACTTAGCGGCTAGCTGCCGTACGCTGCCGCACCAGCGCCATCCAGGCTCGCCGGCCTCGCTCGCGGGATCCGCTGCGCGAGCTCCGGCGCCGCCGCGCGCGTGCCCAAGAGTTCCTCGGCCGCCGCGAGCAGCGCTTGGGGATCGACGCCTTCCAGCCCGTCTGCGGCGTGACGCGCGAAGACGAAGGCGCGGTGCGGCGGCGATGGCAAGTATTCCAGCGTATCGAAGCGCGAAAGAAACCAGCTCACCGTGGGCACGCCGAACATCCAGGCGAGGTGCAGCGGCCCGGTGTCGGGCGAAAGATGCAAGGCCGCGCCGCGGATCATGGCGCACAGTCGCACGACGTCGAGAGTGCCGCGATACACGCGCCACGGCACGAAGCTCAGCCGCGCCAGGATCGCGTCGATCTGGGCGAGTTCGCGCGGGCTGTCCGACACGCTGAGCACGAGCCGATACTGCGGCCAGCGCGCGTGCAAGCCTTCGAGCAACTCCACCATGTGCACCGGCTTGAGCTGGCCGGCGTCGAAGGACTTGCACGGGCTGACGTGCACATAGCTTCCGGCATCGGCCGCCGTCACGCCCGTGCCCGCCAGCGCCTGCGCCGGCAACTCCAAGGGAAACTCCGCGGTACCCGAAAAGCCGGCCTGCGCCAGGCATTCCAGCCATTGTCGATACATGGGTTCGCGTTCGTAGCGGAAATCCATGACCTCGGTCTGCAGCCAGCGCCAGCCTATCTTGCGATCGTAGTAAGCCCGCCGGCCGAGCCGCCACCGCGCGCCGCTCGCCCAGGCGAGCAGGCAACCGTGATTGTTGCCGGTCAGGTTGATGGTCAGCTCGTAGCCGGCACGGCGCAAGCGGTGCAGGAGTTGCCATTCGCTCCACGTCAGGCCGGCCTGGCGCGTGTGGTAGGCGAGATGGCCGTCGATCCAGGGCAGCAACTCGAAGAACGCCGTGTAGCGGCCGTTCGCCAGCACTTCCAGCCGCGCCTGCGGATAGGCGCGACGGATCGACCACAGCGCCGGCACGCCGTGCACGAGATCGCCCAGACCGCCGTACAAGATCACCAGCACCTTGCGCGCCGCCTGCGTGCGCTGGACGAAATCCGGCGTGACGCGACGATAACGAAACACGGGCCGCAGCGACTCGGCTTGCGTCATGCCGAGCTCCGGAAGGAAGCAAAGACCGATGCGCCGCCGTGGAGGATCGGTACGCGTTCGGGTTCGATCGTCGCAAGGCTCCGGTTGGACTGCCGCTCCGTCACGGCAAGATTCCCAAAACCCCAAAGTCAAGGGCATCGGCTGCAGCCCTGGATTAAAGTATGGCCGGTATCCGAAGCTCGATTCCAGAGGCGGTGAACGCTTCGACCAACCCAAGGCGCTCGAGAGAGGCAGCGGCGAAGCCGACCGTGGCGGGCATCGTCCTCGCGGCTGGCGGCTCCACGCGCCTAGCGCCAGCGTACAAGTTGCTGATCGAGATCGACGGCGAGCCAATGGTGCGGCGGTCGGCCCGCCTTGCCTTGGAGGCCGCGCTGGCGCCGGTCGTGGTAGTCGTTGGTCATCAAGCGCAAGCGGTACGCGCGACGCTGACCGGACTGCCGCTGACTTTCGCCGAAAACGCGGAATGGCGCGCGGGTATCGCCGGTTCCATCCGCACCGGCCTCGCGGCTTTGCCGAAGGACTGCGCCGGCGCGCTCATCCTGCTCGCCGACATGCCGCGCCTGACTCCCGAGCCTCTGCATCGGCTGTGCGCCGCCTTCGCGGCCAACGGCCCCGATAGCGTCTGCGTCCCGAGCTTCCGCGGCCAGCGCGGCAATCCAGTGCTGTGGGGCCGCACGCACTTTCCCGCGTTGGCGGCGCTGACCGGCGACCGCGGCGGGCGCGTGCTGTTCGAGGGAGTGCGCCGGAGCCTGATCGAAGTACCCATGGACGACGAAGCCGTGCTCTGCGACGTGGACACACCCGAAGCGCTGGCCGCTTTGTCAGGCACCCCTGAACGCGACATGAAGCGGTAAAGATTTTCCGGCGCGTCGCGCAGGTGCATAATTTGCCCGTTTTCTCCTATCGCATTCCCCCATCCGCCAGGGAGGCCACATGGTCAAGCTCGAAATCAACGGCAAACCCCTGCAACTCGACGCGCCGCCTGACATGCCGCTGCTATGGGTGCTACGCGACGTCGCGGGTTTGACCGGCACCAAGTACGGCTGCGGCATGGCCTTGTGCGGCGCCTGCACCGTGCATCTCGAGGGCAAGGCGATCCGTTCCTGTGTGACGCCAGTGGCCGCCGCCGCCGGCAAGAAGATCGTCACCATTGAGGGCATCGACGCCGAGCGTGTCGGCCGCGCGGTGCAGCAGGCCTGGCGAGAGCTGGACGTGGTTCAATGCGGTTATTGCCAATCCGGACAGATCATGTCGGCCACGGCACTGCTCGCCGCCAACCGCCAGCCCAGCGATGCCGACATCGACGCCGCCATGAACGGTAATGTCTGCCGCTGTGCGACCTATGTGCGCATCCGCGCCGCCATCCACCGCGCCGCTGAATTGCTGGCAGTCTGAGGAAAACATATGGGAATCATCCAACGCATACCGTCTGGCACGGCACTGTCCGCTCGTATCGAAAACGTCTCGCGTCGAAACTTCCTCAAACAAGTCGGCGGCCTCGCGCTGGGCCTGTACTTGGCACCGGTAGGGGCCGATTCCGGCACCGCGGCGCCGGGCAGCGCCGGTGGCGGCCCGGCGGCCGCCGTCGACCTGGAACCCGACGCCTTCGTGCGCATCGGTGCCGACGACCGCGTAACCGTGATCGCCAAACACCTGGAAATGGGTCAGGGCACGTACACGGGCCTGGCGACATTGATCGCGGAGGAACTCGATGCGGACTGGGCGCAAGTGACGGTCGAAGGTGCGCCGGCCGACACGGTGCGTTACAAGAACCTGCTGATGGGCATCCAGGGCACGGGCGGCAGCACCGCCATCGCCGAGTCCTTCGAGCAGATGCGCAAAGCCGGCGCCGCCGCGCGCGCTATGCTCGTCGCTGCCGCGGCGCAGCGCTGGAACGTGCCGGCGAGCGAGATCACCGTCGAACGCGGCGTCGTAGAACACCGCGCCTCGAAACGCAAGGCGCGCTTCGGCGAGCTCGCCGCAGCGGCGGCCGCACAGCCGGTGCCCAAGGAAGTGCGCCTGAAATCGCCGCAAGCGTTCAAGCTCATCGGCCGGCAAAGGCTGCCGCGCAAGGACAGTCCGGCCAAGACCGACGGCAGCGCAATCTACACTCAGGACTTCAAACTGCCCGAGATGCTGGTCGCAGTGGTCGCGCACCCGCCGCGCTTCTGGGGCGGGATCAAGCGCGTCGACGCCAGCGCGGCCAAGGCGTTGCCGGGCGTGGTCGCGGTGATTCCATACGCCGGCAAACCTGGTGCGTTTCAAAACGGCGTGGCGGTGCTATCGCACAACACTTGGCACGCCTGGAAAGGCCGTGACGCGCTCAAAATCGAATGGGACGATTCCGGCTTTAAGCTCGGTAGCGAAGAAATCTTCGCGCGCTATCGCGAGCTGGCCGCCAAGCCGGGTCTGATCGCACGCCGCGATGGCGACGCGCAAAGTGCGCTGGCCAGCGACACGGCGGCGAAAGTCATCGAAGCCGAGTACGAGTTTCCTTTCCTCGCGCATTCTTCGATGGAGCCGATGAACTGCCTGGTGCGGCTCGGCGACGGGACTTGCGAGATCTGGAACGGCGAGCAACTCCAGACCGCCGATCAAGCGGCGGTCGCGGCACTGCTGGGCATACCGGCCGAAAAAGTGACCATCCACCAGCTTTACGCCGGCGGCAGCTTCGGCCGCCGCGCCAATCCGCAGGCCGACTACGTGCTGGAAGCGGTCGCCATTGCCCAGGCGGCGCGCGCGCATGGGATCGAGGCACCGATCAAGCTGGTGTGGACACGGGAGGACGACACGCGCGGCGGCTGGTACCGCCCGGCGTATCTGCACCGCGTGCGCGCGGCACTCGACGTGCATGGCGCACCGCTGGCCTGGCATCAGCGCATCGTCGGCCAGTCGATCCTCAAGGGTTCGCCCTTCGAGAAGGTGCTGATCAGGAACGGCATCGACGAAACTTCGGTGGAAGGCGCGGCCGATCTGCCCTACGACATTCCCAACCTGCAAGTCGAACTCGCCACGCCGGAGGACATCGCCGTACCGGTGCAGTGGTGGCGTTCGGTGGGCCATACTCACACCGCCTACGTCACCGAGACCCTGATCGACGAACTCGCGATTGCCGCGGGCAAAGATCCCTACGCATTTCGCCGCGCATTGCTCGCCCGGCAGCCGCGTCACCGCGGCGTGTTGGAGCTTGCCGCCGCGAAAGCCGACTGGCACCGTCCACTCGCGCCTGGCGCGGCGGGCGCGCGGCGCGGACGCGGCATCGCCGTGCACAAGTCGTTCAACTCCTATGTCGCCCAGGTGGCGGAGGTCACGATCGCGCGCGACGGACAATTCAAAGTGGATCGCGTGGTGTGCGCGGTGGACTGCGGCCTGGCGATCAACCCGGACGTGGTGCGCGCGCAGATGGAAGGCGGCATCGGCTACGGTTTGGCCGCGGCACTGCACAGCGCCATCACGCTCAAGGACGGCGTGGTGGAGCAGGCCAATTTCAACACCTATCCGCCGCTGCGCATCGACGAAATGCCAGCGGTGGAGGTGCACATCGTGTCTTCCGCCGAGCACCCGACCGGCGTGGGTGAGCCGGGCGTACCGCCGCTCGCACCCGCGGTGGCCAACGCACTTTATGCCGCCACCGGTAAACGCCTGCGCAAGCTGCCCTTCGATCCGAGCGAACTTAAAGTGTGAGGAGCGGATTTCGCCGACCGCATGCGCACGCACCGCGACGTCTTCGAACTGCTTGCCG
>Ga0209581_1003719_pt1 | contig 12849 bp, 7 predicted proteins | sample Coa_R2_FD_187160 | JGI IMG/M metagenome (GOLD analysis project Ga0209581, IMG submission 187160) | Surface soil microbial communities from Centralia Pennsylvania, which are recovering from an underground coalmine fire - Coalmine... | ecosystem: Environmental > Terrestrial > Soil > Unclassified ...
GATGGTGGGCGGTTGTTCGTTTTCCTGCATGACCACATCATCGGCATAATATTTTTCAAACGCCTCTAAAATCTGTCCCTTAAGAATCATAGAATTTAAATCGCTAACTGATTCCTCTAAGCTCATGATTGTTCTCCTTAAAAATTTATTCTAATCCACCTCGAAGGCCATCGCGAAAGCAACCTTTATAAAATTCCTTCTCTTTCAGTTTGCCCATAGCACTCATAGAGGTGCTATCATCATCCTATTTTTCATTTAGATGTGATTCTACAAGAAGAGGATTCAAATTGCTTCATCTATTCACAAAATAGTCCGAATTAGAGAGGTTAAAATACGACCCTATACTTCTAAAGTGCTTTTGGATCCAATCCGCAGCAATTGACAAGCGTTCCTCATCTCCAAACGTACGGGCTGAGATTGTAGCTCCTTCGAGAGCCGCAAAAATTGCTCTAGTCTTGAGTTCCAGAACGCCCTCAAATCTAAATACCTTTGCTATGTCTTGGCTTCTTTCTTTCCTGATTTCTTGAAGAACTTTCTTCTTGGCTTTTCTCCCTTTTCCTTGCCTTCTTCACCACTATTCGCTTCATTTTGAAGACGCTTTGTGTTCTTGCATTCCGGATAACCGCTGCATCCAAGGAATTTTCCAAATCTGCTCGTTCTTACCACCATTGGCTTTCCACACAAGTCGCAGAGTATGTCGTATCTTATCTCCGGCTCTTTCTTCTCTTTAATCCTTATCTCGCCGTCATTACCATACTCAAACTGCTTTGCGTTTTTGCAATCAGGGTACTTCGAGCAGGAGAGAAACTCCCCTCTCTTCCCCCACTTTATAATCATCGGAGCACCGCACCGCTCGCAATTTATCTCGGTGGGGATGCCATCGTGTCTCAGACTCTTCATTGAAATCTCAGCCTGCTTGAGCCTTTTGCCAAACCCTCTATAGAATCCTCCGAGAAGCTCCGCCCAGTTCACATTTCCCTCCTCTACTTTATCTAGCTTTTCTTCCATGGCGGCTGTGAACTGAACATCCATTACCTCAGGAAAACCCTCTATAAGAAGATCGGTCACAGCACAACCTAGAATTGTAGGCTTCAGTCTGCTTTTCTCCTTGACTACATACTCCCTCTCTTGAATCGTAGAGAGTATAGTCGCATAAGTAGATGGGCGTCCGATACCCTTCTCTTCCAGCTCCTTTACGAGTGCGCTTTCCGTAAATCGGGGCGGCGGTTGAGTAAAGTGTTGCTTTCCTTCAAGAGCAATGAGTTTTAACTCCTCTCCTTCAACTAAATCCGGGAGTTTTCTCTCTTCCTCTTTATCCTTTGCTTCCTCCTCTTCCTCTCTTCCTTCCATATAGACGACTGTAAATCCTGGGAATTTAATTACAGAACCAGTAGCACGAAATAGTCCCCTTCCGGCTTCAATATCAGCCGTTGTCTGGTCATAGAGGGCAGGGTTCATCTGAGATGAGACAAATCTCTGCCAGATGAGTTTATATAGTTCAAACTCATCTTCCGCCACATAGGGCTTTACCGAATCCGGCGTTCTAATGATCGCCGTTGGCCTTATCGCCTCGTGTGCATCCTGGGCGGATTTCTTAATCTTGAATACATTGGGACTTTCCGGGAGAAAATCAGAGTCATAGGTCTCCAAGATGTATGCCCTTGCCTCATCAAGCGCGTGGTCTGAAATCCTAACTGAATCAGTTCTCATATACGTAATAAGCCCCACAGGCCCCTCATCCCCCAGTTCTACGCCTTCATAGAGTTTTTGGGCAATAGCCATCGTCTTTTTCACGGGAAATTTGAGCTTTCTTGACGCCTCCTGCTGCAACGTGCTCGTAATAAACGGAGGGGGGGCATTTCTTATTCTCTCTTTCTTTTCAATAGAGAGAACCCTGTACTTCTCATTTCTTAGAGCCTCAACAATCGCTCTTGCACCTTCTTCATTCTTTATATCAACCTTTTCGCCATTGTATTTAGAGAGAAAGGCGATAAATGAGGCGGCATCATCCGGGACTTGTTTTAGCTCCGCCTCAACCGTCCAGTATTCGTCCGGCTTAAAATTCTCTATCTCTCTTTCTCTTTCAACAACTAGTCTGAGCGCAACACTCTGCACCCTTCCAGCGCTAAGGCCTCGCCTTACCTTTTTCCAAAGGATGGGGCTTACCTGATACCCGACAAGACGGTCTAGAATACGCCTTGCCTGCTGAGCCTCAAACCTGTCGCGGCTAAGACTCATCGGTTTTCTTATCGCCTCAAGGACCGCCTTTTCCGTGATTTCATGTATAAGAACCCTATAGGATTTGTCTTTTATCTTTAATCTGTCTACAATATGCCAGGCTATTGCCTCGCCTTCCCTATCGGGGTCGGAAGCGAGATAGACCTTCTCGGCTCCCTTTGCCGCTTTCTGGAGTTGCTCGAGAAATTTCTTCTTGTCTTTTATTACAACGTATTGGGGTTTAAAGTCCTTCTCAATGTCTACCCCGAGCTTATTGTTCGGAAGATCAACTAGGTGGCCCGAAGACGCCTCGACATTGAAATTCTTTCCGAGATATTTTTTTATTGTCTTCGCTTTAGCCGGAGACTCAACTATCACAAGAGACTTAGCCATTTAACCTCCTCTTTTTTCTATTCTAATATAATAACGCCTAAAAATTATTTCAACTACTGTGCTCTTTAAGCATTCTACCCGAAACCCCCTTTACAAACTCCTGTCATCAGTCTATCGAAGGATGCGGCTCCTATGTAAAAGAATAGTCACCCAGATTTCATATAGGCCTAGAGAAACTACATCAGCCATCAAAAATAGCCACGTTGACTTGAAATACCGGCAGTTATGGATATTATCAAATCTCTAATTATAACAACTGGTTATAATACTCAAACCTAAGTCCGGAATAATTAAAACTTGTGTATATTGCAATTGCTACGGTATGCAAATAAGTTTATATTTTTATAGGGTATAATTACACGTTATTCAAGTCTTCCGAAACATTCGGTTGACATCATGAACTCAGTTATTGATCTTTGTACGTGACTGAGAGGGATTAACTATGGAATCAAGTAAATATATCCAAATGGTTTTAGCCTCAAACTCATCACTCTTCTTAGATGGAATGGGCAGAATCATAGAGAATGAGGGCAACATAAAGATAGCGGCTCAGGCTTCGAATCCTAAAGAGGTCGAAAAATGCCTTGTCGAGATAAAGCCCGGGTTCTTATTTATTGATAATACAACGCTCGATCTCAACATTGACAAGCTACTTAATATAATAAAGAAAAAAAGCCCAGGTACTAGAATTATTTTGTTTGACGATCAGAATCAAGTTAGATCTGATTCTCCAAACATTACATACATAACCAAGAAAATTAATTCCAGCGATTTAATAAACACTATAAAGAACTTAAGTAGAGGCTCTTTACCTAGAGAAGCCACTCCGATAGACAATATAAAACGCAAACCTACGAAAATGGAGATGAAAATAATAGGGCTAGTTGTCGCTGGTCTCAGCAACAAAGAGATTGCAAAAAAACTATCAATAAGCGAAAAAACCGTCAAGGCCCATCTAACCAATATATTTATAAAGCTCGGCCTTCGAAACAGATACCAACTCATCGTATGGAGGAAGAATTAAAATAGAACTGAGTAGAGGCGTATGATTATATGTCTCCACTTTGAACCCACAGGTGTTTCATAGAGTTAGTATTAACTTTCCTGTGTCAATCCTTCCATATTAAAGCTACGACGCCTATAGTCCGTTTCGGATTCTTTTATCTTTATTTCTACGAACCCCACCAAGTTGAGGAAGTACAGCAACTTCAACGCATCCTCTCTACTCAGGCGGTTACTCGACAATACATCTTCAAGCTCCCTGCTACCATTTAAAGACCGTAAAAACCTAAACTCAGCAGGACCAAAGCCTATATCCCTTAGTTTTTCAGTAAACTCAGGCTCCGCATTTATGGTCAATCCCTCAAGGCCAAAAGGCTCTTTTTGTGCCTCCTTCATCTCTATAAGGTGTTTTACCTTACTTAATCTCTCACTGAGGTTTAGTCCAGAGAGCATGGCTAACTCTTTTATGGTAAAAAACTTCTTCTCGATTCTTCTCGAATCCGCAAAGCGCTTTACTCCCTCATATATAACCTGAAGGGTATTAACCTTATAAACCAACATATTCTTCACAAAATCGCCTGTCGCTTTAAAGGTGTAGGTTCCCGTCGTACACTCAAACCCTCTTATGAGTTTTTCTTTGATTTGGGATTCCAGCAGCCAATCTAATTCATGAGGCGAAATAAACCCCATTTCAATCAGTACCTCTCCCATCCTCTTTTTCGTCTTAGCCAAATTGCTCAGTGCCCTCTGGTAATCCTCTTGCTTTATCCTTCCCTCGGCAAACATGATGTTTCCTAAAAGCGTTTTACTATCCCCCCCTTCAACAAAAACCGGAAAACCCTCTAAGAAGTAAACTCTGAGCTTGAGCTGTGAGTCAATGTTTAATATGCCCGTTTTCTTGCGCTTCTGAAGGGAAATTAAAAGGTTTGGATAAGGAGTGTTTTTAAGTTCACCCTTCTCATCGAATTCCTCCTGGCGATATGGATATTCGGCTGTTGTTATCTCTACCCTCTTATCCTGAGTTCTGTCCCTATTGTAATACTGGTCGTAGCGGTAATAATAAGAGTCTTTTCCCACTTCAAGACCGTTAATTATAACGCCCAGGAACTGCGCTCCAACATCGGATAACTGTTTTACAACATGTGAGATATCTCTCCGCATTGCCATACCCGCACCTGCCACAAGTATGGTCGCATCGGCAACCGTAGAGAGCATAATGGAATCGGCAAGTCCTATAGCTGGAGAGCTATCTATAACCACGTAATTGAATTCACTTCTCAATTTACTGAGGAGTTCTTTCATCTCATCCGAGTGCAAAAGCTCTGAAGGATTAGAGGGGTTAACCGAACCCGAGGGAAGCACAAAAAGCTGAGGAATATCCGTAGAATGAATTATTTCATTCATCTCAGAACCAAACATAAGATAGTTGCTGAGACCCAAACTGCTTCTGCTAATACCAAAGGTTTTGCTTAGAGTTGGATGCCGAAGATCCGCCTCCACCAGCAGCACACGGTTTGGACCATAAGCCAAAGAAATGGCTAGATTAGAAGCTATTGTCGTTTTACCCTCACCTGGCCAGCAGCTTGTAACAAGGATCGAACGTATGGAGTGATCCTGAGAGGAAAGCATTACAGATGCGCGCAGTGTGCGGATTGCCTCAGAGAAAGGCGACCTCGGCTCAAGCATGTATAATTTTTCAATAGGAGACTTTAACCTCTTATACCCTCCATTCTCAGGAAGCCTCAACACAGCCCCAAGGACCGGCAGGCGCATCTTTTCACGAATCTCCTCAGGTGTCTTGACAGTTTTGTCAAAAAATTCCAGTGCAAAAGCAATTCCCACTCCACCTATCAGTCCCACCACTATTGCAAGCAGGAGATTACGCGGGATTTTAGGTTTAAAAGGATCAAGGGGAATAGCAGCATGGTCTACGACCTGTATGTTGCCGGCTCTTATACCTCCGGCAACCTCTGTTTCCTTTGAACGCTGAAGCAGAGACTCGTAGATGGATTTATTGCTCTCAACCTCCCTTTCGAGTGCCCTGTACTGTATGGTCTTTTCATTGAGTGCCAGGGCGAGTTTTTCCTGTTCTCCGGCACGCTCTTTGAGAAGTTCCTCTCTCCGCGCAGATGTCTCGTAGTCGGCTTTAATTGCCGCAACCCTTCTTTTTGTCTCCGCGTTTATGCGGGCGCGAATCTCGTCTATTTTCGCCTGAAGCTGCTTGAGGGGCGGATAGTCAGGCTTGAAAGTAGCACTCAAGTTGCTATAGTCAACGAGGAGGCTATTGTATTGGTTTTTCAACCCCTGTATTATCGGGTCATTGAGAACCTCTATAATTTCATCCGGATTTCCGGATTCTACCGACTTGTAGAGAGATTCCTTGGCAGTCTTCTCGGCTGTGACCTGGGACAAAGACTTATCTAGCTCTTGAAGTTGGCTAAGAATAAGATTCTGATTCGCATCAAGACTTACGATATTATTATCAGACTGGAACTTGTGAAGAGCGAGTTCGGACTTCTCTAAATCCCCTTTAACCTCTGCAAGCTGCCTGTGAAGGAAATCCCTTGCGTTGCGTGTGGCTTCAAGCTTACGGTCCAGGCTCCAGCTGACAAATGTATCAGCTATTGCGTCCGCCATCTTTGCGGCAAAAGTAGGGCTATAAGCGTCAAATGTGATTGTAATTATTCGCGAATCCGGATTTGCGGATACATTTACTCTTGAGAGGAATTCATCGATCTTCCAGCCCCGTTTTATTTTTTCTCTTTCGGCTTTCTGCTCTGTTTCGTCTGCGTCATTTTCTTCTTGAGGTCTCGTAAATATAAGCCTTATATAATCAACAGATTCATCTACATATGAAAGTAATGATGGGATGGGGTTAAAGGTTATTTGAGAGACCTTAAAATCAGGGTTATCCCAGAGATTATACTTGGAAAGAACCGCTTCGGCCATCGAACGACTCTGAATAAGTTCCTGCTGCGTATTGTAAAACTCTGCGGTTTGTGTATTGTCTTCCAAGACCTCTTTAAATGAAACAATCTGAGGGTTTTCAAGCGCAACCTCTACAGTGGAAGTGGCACGATACATAGGTTTTGTAAGGATGGAAATTAAAAGAGATACCCCCACTACGGCAATAAGGAAAACAAGACTTACCTTTCTGTGCCTCCATATAACCTGTAGATATGCGTAGGGGTCTATCTCCATCTCATCGGCAGCAGGTGTGTTCAAAATCTCTATATGCTCTTCATATTTCCTGAGCGATCTGCTTCTGTTATTAGCAGGCACAATATTTTTTTCTCTGTCTTCCGATTCCATTGATTATTCTCCCCAATGCAATAGACTTTCCTATTTTTATTTTAAGATCATTATGGTTGATTATCCTGCGGGACTGAGGCGCTTATGCTAAACGGCGGGAAGAAGAAACCAGGGCGAATTGTCTGAAAGAAGGCTATGATTGGATTTTTACTCACAAACACAACATCCTGGTCCTGAAGAGCTATATCCTCCTTCTCCCCTTTTTCTATTGCTTTAAGGTCAACCGGTATGATCTGTTTATCTCCATTCTCGTTGAAACGTATTAGTGTCACATGTGATGCCCTCGCTCCTATTGTTAGACCACCCGCAATCTGCACCGCCCTGCTTACTGTCACAGGCTTCTTTAGAAAAAATTGACCACCCTTTTTAACGGCGCCGTTTACGTAATAAACACCCGCTTCAGGAACAAATACGGTATCCCCCATCTGCACAGGCAGGTTTAAGCTTGTGTTGCCTTTTACAAGAAGCTCATTGAGGTCAATTTTAATCTGTTTATCCGTTCCCTGATGGGTTAGATAAACAATCTGGCCTGCATTGTCCGTAAGCCCTCCTGCAAGGGCAATGGCCTCTAATAGGTGTCCGCGATTTAAAAGCTCGTAATCCCCTGGGTTCTTTACAGCCCCCACTACAGCCACTTTCTTGCTCCTATACTCCTTTATAAAAATGCTGACATGCGGGTCCTTCACATACTTAGCCTGAAGGAGTCCTCGAAGCTTTTTCTCAGCCTCCTGCACGGTAAGTCCGCCTAGATCCACCTCTCCCAAAAGTGGATAGGTCACAGTGCCCCTTGTGCTGACCCTAGCCTCGGTGCTCAGGTCCTGCGCCTCGTATACCTTCACATCCAGCAAGTCCCCTGGGCCAATCTGATAATCATAGTTATTAGTAGCAGACTTTGTAGACTCTTCTATAATCCTTCTATTGAGTTCCTGGGCTCTTTTGCTCTCCTGATTTTTGGATATATTTTGTGGAATCATTGACTCAGGGCTTTTGCCTCCACAGGCGCCAAGGATGACAGAGAATAAAACCAAAGGAAGCAAATACTTTATTCCATATATACACCACATGGGTAAATACCTCCCTCCACCATCTCTTTCACAATTTTTAAAAGCTTAGCCCCTTTTTAATACACTTTCAATTAGACCTTGGTCTCTTCTTAAGTAAATAAAGAGCATTACATTTTTGAAAACGTAGAACTTTAGACCTAAGACCTAATTCATTAAAATTATTAGACTCGACCATTGCCGAGAGCACCATCTATTTAAACCTTTCTTCGGCTTTCTGTTTATAAATCCTATCTAATATCTCCATCGCTCTGGACTTAAGTACCTGAGCTTCTTCAATTGAGACCTTCCATTTCGTATCTCGGTATTTTATCCAAATGTACCTGGATAGGTCATCGGGACTATGCCCTCCCCAGTACCAGTATTTCAAATGGACTACCGGGTCATTTATAACTTGCTCAATTAAACCATCTATCACTTGTTTTCTCACTCCTGGTGGAATGTGAGTTATTGGATTTGGAGTAGGTAGAGAAACGGCAGTTGAAATAGGACTTTGGACAGAATGCTCCTTGTAACCCTTATGTATACCATAGGCTAAATTAAGAGCCAAAAGTACGCATACTATGCATAGGAGGAATTTTATCATCAAAAATTAGTCCATTTGAAACCGCAGCAGTGGTTGTTTTAATAGGTCTCTTCCATATAACTTTTTCATCCCAGATTGACAATTTTTGTCATACGAAATCGGGCATTTTCCGTAGAACCCCTCACTCAGGAATTCATCCAAAGGCTCGTTCCAATCATTAACTGGTTAAATAACCCTCTTCGGTACAACCATTATCTTTCGTTCTTTGCTTTTTAAATCTTCGTTTCTTTCCTTTGCCTGTGCACAGAATCTCTTTTTTTTACACTGATACCCATTTTTTTTAACCTATACCAAACAGCGGATTTCTTTAATCCACGCTTGTATCTCTGTTGCGTTAGAAGAGCCACACTCCCGAGTGTCCACTTTTTATTTTCTAACTCTATCTCCTCTATAACCTTTAACAATTCCTCATCTGAGATGTTAGGTTTGCCCCCTCTGGGTCTGCTCTCTTTTAATGTCTCATACCCTCCTTCATTGTATCTGCTCACCCAATCTCTGATAGATGTAGGGCTGACGCTTAACCTCCTCGCAACATCATAGGATGAGAGTTCTTCTTCTAACATCATCTTGATAGCAAGAAGCCTCTTTTGCATTCTCGCGCCCTTTTCTTTTTTATACAGGCTCGTCAGTTCCCTTATTGAGTATATATCCCTTTTTGGCCTGATACTAGCTCTTTTTCCCATGGATGTTTTAACCAATATTATATGGAAATTATATATATGAAACAATAAAACCACAAGTGGCACGGCTATTGCAATAACAATACAGCGAATGGGAAAGTGATTAGAAATCAAATCCAAACTTTCCCCTTCGGTCTTTGTCCTAACCGATAATAGCAAACCATCCGAAAGGATGAGACGCAAAGCCACAGACCTAAGGGTTGCGAGACCTACGGTGGCTGGGTTGCCGAAGATAGGATATAGAATTGCAAAGATTCTTTTCTGATAATATCCTTGCTTGCTCACCTCCTATAAATACAGTAGGGGTGATGCTCCTTGAGGTTGGCTCACAAAGACCACAAGGAGATAAAAATGAATACCTACTGTATATCACGGAGAGGACAAGCTCCTAATATCCGTAGTATAATCACCAGAGTTTTTCTGATTCTATTTGCGATTATTCTCTTCGGCTCGGTAGCCGCAGATGCTCGATCTAAAAATAAGGGCTGGCGGTGGCAACCAACACCCACTCCTACTCCCTATCCTACCCCTAAACCAACTCCAACTCCTACCCCCACACCAAAACCTACTCCCACACCTACACCAACTCCAAAACCAACCCCTACACCTACTCCAACACCCACCCCAATTCCGAATATGCTCAGCGCGGAATGGCTGTTTGATAATCAGGATGGAACGGATACTTCAGGAAATGGAAACACAATTGTCTTTAGTAATACAACCTTTAGCAATGCACCCGGAGAATCATGCTCCAGCTATGGACTGGCGTTTAACGGCACGAATAGCATAGCGACAGCGACAAACGGCTCGGGCTTAAATAATAATCAATCGTTTACATTTGATTTCTGTGCTTATCCTGACGGAAGCTACGGTCAGCAGTACTCGCGGATAGCTTCAAGAGAAACCTCTGCAGGACTTGATGACTTCTATATTGACACAAGAAGCGGAACTTCTAATTTTGGAGTAGTCGTCTTTAACACAAGCGGCCAGGCGTTTGAGACCCTTACCGCAGCCAATACCTTTCCAGTGAACGTCAGAAATTGTGTGCGTATCCAATACAATGACAATGGAGATAAAAAGGTACACATATTCTTTGTCCAAAATGGGCAGTATGTAGAAACTACCTATCAGCAACAGCCAGTGTTAACCGGGAGTGTTTATCTGTCTGCTAATCCTATAAACCTTGGAAATAGATACGCTATGGATAGAGCATTTCTCGGAGTAATAGATAATGTTCGCTATTACAACTATATAGCTAACACCGCTCCTTATACCTGCACTAACAATCCTGTGCCAACTCCTACCCCCACCCCAAGTCCAACACCCGCTCCCACACCTACACCAACTCCGGTACCGACTCCTGTTCCAATTGCTCCCACTCCAACCCCAGCACCTACCCCCACTCCCACCCCAGTACCTACCCCTACTCCTACCCCAAGTCCAACTCCGGCACCAACACCTACACCTACTCCTAAACCATGGGGAGCCGATCCTTATATATCGCCGAATGGGTCAGATTCAAATCCTGGAACACTCGATAGGCCCTGGAAAACCTTTGCGTATGCTATCACACAGCTTAAGCCAGGTGATGCTCTGGTTCTATTGGATGGAGTCTATACCAAATCAACCACTGGACTCCCAAATATTAATTGCGGTTCAGGTGGAACTGCACAGAATGGAACTGCAACTCAACCAATTACAATTATAGCACTGCATGAGCGTCAGGCGTTTCTCCAGTCGGACGGTTCATTGCCCGCCTTCTGGATACAGAACTGCTCCTACTGGAATGTAGAGGGTCTACACGGCGAAAGCATGGATTTATCATCTACGAATGGCGGTAAACAATACCAAGTTTTTCAGATAGACAACAGCAATCATATCAACCTGAGACGAATCCTGGCCGCGCATAACAATAGATATTTTAACGATGCCACTATAGGTTTCAGTTATTCCACAAACTCCCTAATTGAGGAGTCCGAAGCATATTATTTTCATAGACATGGTATTAACTTTTATCACAGCCAGAATGTCACTATCAGACGTTGTTATGTCAATTCACGTGGATATGCGGACCTTCCTGGATGCACATCTACAGGTGGGACATCACCTTATTGCAGTCGCATTCCAAATAGGGGAGATGAGGGAATTGTGTGCTATTCCTCAAGCGGATGTACTGTGGAGAACTCAATCAGTGAAGGAAATGACCAGATTTCCGTTGGCAGGAATGGAGATACCAGTCCCATCAACCAGGCCCTTGGGGACATATCACTGAATGAACTATCGGGGCTTGACAACTTCTCTGCAAGCTCCAACTCTGTTGACATCTCAAATGGTAATATTTATGAAAATGACGTTATCATAGGAAGTACCAATGGAATGATGGAAAATAGTGTGAAAAATGCGATAGCCAGGAATATAACATTATACAATAATGGTTATGGTTTGGTGGCAAGTCATTTTAGTTCATTAGCCGATAATGCAATTCCAGGCACAAGTTTCACTGCTACCAATGTCCTCTCGTTTAACAATACCGGAGCAGCATTTAATGTTAATACAAACACCTATCCCGGCACAAGCTGGCTAGTTGAATACTCAAGCACAGGGGGAGGGGCAACCAGTCCAAGCAGTTCCAGCCAGTTCCAGAACATGTTTAATAGCGCTCCCACTGGTATGGGGCTTGGAGCTAATCAGTGCATAGTCTATGTTCCAAGCTGGAGTAACATGAAGGGTGCTGGCAAGAATGGCGCAGACATTGGAGCCAATATTGTCTACCGGTATGAGGATGGGATTCTAACAGATCAGAAGCTTTGGGATCAGACTACAGGGCAGTTCCCCTGTGGCGCTACGGTATCAGGTGTGAATGATATAGCGGGAAGCAGTTGTTTTGATGTAAACAAGAGATTAAATGTAGGGGTAAATGGATGCCCAATTCCGTAGGATTAAAGACATGGGTGCCTATCGCCATGATGGGCACCCATAAAAACCGCCCCATTCAATCATTAAATCGGATAACATCAACAATAGAATAAAACCGAAACCGTAAACTGTATAATACCTAAAATTTAAGGAGCGAGCCAAAGGAGTAAGCAGAGATATGAAAATCAATCCCGGCAAGGGAGAAAAAATTTCTATACAACCTTCCTTTTCCTAACACTTCCTCTCTTATTCTGCCACCCCCCTATGAGGCTTATCATAAGCGAATAAAGGAAAAGTCTTAAATCGAACCAAAAGCCCCTTCTTCGTAGATAAATTAGGTCAAATCGCAACTTCTGACTTGGGGTTACGTAGTAATGACCGAACACCTGCGCGATCCCCGTAAGACCAGGCTTAACTTTATGCCTTAAGGCGTAGTCTGGAATCTCACCTAAATACCCATGTACCAAAATGGTTCTCTGAGGTCTAGGACCAACAAAGCTCATATCCCCTTTTAGAATATTTAACAACTGAGGAAGCTCATCCAAAGCGGTCTTCCTCAGTATGCTTCCTATACGCAAAAGCCGACAATCGTTATTCCGCGCCAAAATCGGTCCGGTCTTACTCTCCGCTCCATTTACCATACTACGAAACTTAATTTGCCCAAAGCTCTTCCCATCTTTTC
>Ga0209581_1003720_pt1 | contig 12849 bp, 7 predicted proteins | sample Coa_R2_FD_187160 | JGI IMG/M metagenome (GOLD analysis project Ga0209581, IMG submission 187160) | Surface soil microbial communities from Centralia Pennsylvania, which are recovering from an underground coalmine fire - Coalmine... | ecosystem: Environmental > Terrestrial > Soil > Unclassified ...
GTGGGCCCGCCAGGATTCGAACCTGGGACCAACGGATTATGAGTCCGCTGCTCTAACCGCTGAGCTACGAGCCCGCACTTATGCCCATCTTACACTGAAACGGGAGAGCGGGACCCTAACCGCCGGTCTGGCCGCGCAGAAGGCGCAAGGCATCCTGCAAGGCGGAGCCGCTCTGGGCACGTTCGGCAGCGCCGTTCCCGGAAAGTTCCGCGGGCGCATCGCCTTCGCCGGGCGCAAGAAACAAATCCGCCTCCAGCCCGTGCTGGCGCGTGTAGAGATCGTAGTAGCGCCCGCCCAGCGCATAAAGCGATTCATGGTTTCCCCGCTCAATGACGCGTCCGCCTTCGACGACTAGGATCTGCTCGGCGCGGCGAATGGTCGAAAGCCGGTGCGCGATGACAAACGTGGTCCGGCCGCGCATCAGGTAGCGCAGGCCCTCCTGAATGAGGGCTTCCGATTCCGAATCCAGGCTTGACGTGGCTTCGTCGAGAATCAGAATGCGCGGATCAGCCAGAATCGCGCGCGCAATGGAGACGCGCTGCTTTTGTCCGCCGGAGAGTTTCACGCCGCGCTCGCCGACGACGGTGTCGTACTTTTTCTCGAAGCTTTCCGCGAACTCGTCCACGCGAGCGATGCGGCAGGCCGCGAGAATGTCCTCTTCCGAAGCGCCGGGCTTGCCGAAGGCCACGTTGTCGCGAATGGTGCCGTCGAAGAGGAACGTGTCCTGAAGCACGACGCCCAGCTGCGTGCGATAGGAATCGAGGCGCACGGCGGCGAGATCGACGCCATCGACGAGCACGCGGCCGCGCGTGGGCGTATAGAACGCCGCAATCAGCCCGATGATGGTGGATTTGCCCGCGCCGGAAGGGCCGACCAGCGCCGTCACGGTGCCCGGCTGCGATTCGAAGCTCACGTCGAAGAGCACGGGCTTGTTCACATCGTAGGCAAAATCGACGTGTTCGAACTGAATCTCGCCGCGGATTCTGCCGATGGCCGCGGTGCGGCCGATCGCTTCGTCTTCCTTCTTTTCGCTCAGGATTTCCCGGGTGCGGTCGAGGCCCGCAAAGGCCTCTGTAAGCTGCGTGCCGATGGCAACGATCTGAAACACCGGAGCCACCAGCATCGCCAGAAAGGCCATGTACATGATGAGCGTGCCCGGGGTCATGGCGCCGCGCAGGATCTGCTTTACGCCCAGGAACATGATCGTCGCGCTCACCAGGCCCATGAGCATGGTGGCGGAAAGGCTCATCACGGAAGTTGCGGTGAGCGTTTTCAGCACATTGTCCAGCAGCCGCTTGACGCCTTCGGAAAAGACGCCCGCTTCGCGAGACTCCGCGTGATAACCCTTGACCACGCGCACGCCGCCGAGCGATTCGGTCAGGCGGCCGGTGACCTGCGCATTGATCTTGGAACGTTCGCGGAAAATCGGGCGGATCGTCGAAAACGCCTTGCTGATGCCGAGCCCGAAGATCACGAGGATGGCGAAGGCGGCCAGGGTCATCGTCACGCTGATCTTGAGCAGGATGACCAGCGCGAACGCCGCCGTCATCAGCCCGCCAACCATTTCTACCAGGCCGGTGCCGACCAGATTTCGCACGCCTTCCACGTCGCTCATGATGCGGGAGACCAGTTCGCCCGTTTTGTGCGAATCGTAGAACGGAATCGGCAGGAGCCCCACGTGGGCCTGCACCTGCTGGCGCATTTCAGCGATGAGCTTTTGCGCGGACTTCGAGACGAGCTGGGTAAGCGCGAAGGAAGTCACTCCCTGAATGAGCGTGGCGAGCACGACCACTCCCACGAGCGGCATCAGCAACTGGACCTGGTGTTTGGCGATGACGTTGTCCAGCAGGTATTTGGGCGAAGCGGGCAGCGCGAGCCCCGCAACGCGGTTGACGGCCATCAGGAGAAGTCCCAGGGCCAGAACGCCGCGCCGTTTTTTCATCATCGCCCAAACCTCGGGCATCACGCGCCAGGCACGCTGGGCTTTCTCTTTCCTACTTTTTCCTGCTTTCTTGGTTTCTTCCACGATTGGGACTCATTTAGAAAGAATTTATCGGTTTCTGTTGGATGCGCGGACTCTTCCAACGACTATACGCCGTTTCGCGTGCTCACGCCTCGCGGAGGGTCACGTCATATCGGCAGGGGGCGGAGTCCCGGGTAACCGGGCCTTGCGGCCGGTCGGCTATTTTGCTTCAGGGGAGAGGCGGCCTCATGCGTTCGTACATGCGTGACGCTGGCGCGCGCGTTGGAAAAGGCCAATCCCATTCAGATGTACGTTTACGCGCGCACTCTGCAGCGGCAGGGCAACCCCAAGCGGGCTTTCGAGCTGTATCCGATGGTTTCGAGGAAGGATCCGAACCATTGGATCAGCCACCTTGCGCAGGCCCGCCTTGCCTCAAACGCTGGCGACTTTTCGACGGCGGCAAAGGAAATGCAGCTTTCGATTGATGGCGCGCCCGATCCGCAGAAGCCGTTCCTGCAACCGCTCCTGAAGCGCCTGGAAGCGAAGCAAGACATCAACAAGTAGCGTTGGTGACAGGAAAGTGGGTAGGAGCCATTGTTAAGGCCCGATCTTTGGATCGGGCCTGCGGCCTGTTAAGTTTGGCCGCTCGAAAATGTTGGCTTAAGAAGCGCCGCAAATCGCATGGCGAACCTTAGCTCTTGATTCCACCGAAGCAAAGGTACTTGATCTCGAGGAACTCCTCGATTCCGTACTTCGAGCCTTCGCGGCCGATTCCGGATTCCTTGACTCCGCCGAAGGGCGCGACTTCGGTGGAAATCAGGCCGGTGTTGATGCCGACGATTCCGTATTCGAGCGCTTCCCCAACGCGCCAGATGCGGGCAATGTCCCGTCCGTAGAAATACGCCGCGAGGCCAAATTCCGTGTCGTTCGCCAGAGCCACGGCTTCCGCTTCGGTCTTGAAGCGGAAGAGCGGAGCGACCGGCCCGAACGTTTCTTCGCGCGCCACGGCCATCGCGGGAGTGACCTCGGTCAGGATGGTGGGTTCAAAAAATCTTCCGCCCAGCGCGTGCCTGCGCCCGCCGGCGAGGATTTTTGCGCCTTTGGACTGCGCGTCGCGGATGTGGCTTTCCACCTTTTCGACCGCGGCGTCGTCGATGAGCGGCCCCTGATTCGCGCCCGGCTCCAATCCCGGGGCGGGCTTCAATTTTGCGACCGCCGCCGCAAGCTTCGCCGCAAACGCGTCGTACACGCTGTCCTGCACCAGGACGCGGTTCGTGCAGACGCAGGTCTGCCCCGTGTTGCGGTATTTCGAAGCAATCGCCCCTTCCACGGCGGCGTCCAAATCGGCGTCGTCAAAAACAATGAACGGCGCGTTGCCGCCCAATTCGAGCGAGAGTTTCTTCACCGTCCCGGCGCACTGCGCCATCAAAATCTTTCCGATTTCCGTCGAGCCGGTGAACGAAAGCTTTTTCACGATGGGATTCGACGTAAGCTCGCCGCCGATTGCTGCCGCCGAACCGGTGACGATGTTCAAGACGCCCTTCGGCACGCCGGCGCGTTCTGCAAGTTCGGCGAGCGCCAGCGCGGAAAACGGCGTTTGCGATGCCGGCTTGAGAACGACCGTGCAGCCCGCGGCGATGGCCGGGCCGGCCTTGCGCGTGATCATCGCCAGCGGAAAATTCCACGGGGTGATGCACGCGACCACGCCGATGGGCTGCTTGATTACGACGATGCGCTTGTCCGGCTGGTGCTGGGGAATCGTATCGCCGTACACGCGCTTGGCTTCTTCGCCGAACCATTCCAGAAATGACGCCGCATACGCGACTTCGCCGCGCGATTCCGCAAGCGGCTTGCCCTGTTCGATGGTCATCAGCCGTGCGAGGTCTTCCTGATTGGCCATCATCAGGTCGAACCACTTTCGCAGCACGGTCGCGCGTTCCTTGGCGGTCTTCGCGCTCCAAGTAGGGAAAGCTCGCTGCGCCGCTTCGATGGCGCGCCGCGTTTCCGCCGCGCCCAGCTTGGGCACTTTGCCGATAATTTCGCCCGTCGCGGGATTGTCCACGCTGATCGTTGCGCCGCCGCCCTGAATCCATTGGCCGTCCACGTAACAGGCTTCGCGAAACAGCTTTCGATCCTGCAAATCCGGTGCGGCGCTTGTCGCGCCAATTGCCGTGTTCTGCATAACCAGACTCCCTTTACTTCGTTACCGCCATTTGCATCTTCTCCGCCACGGCAGCCAAGGCCGCTTCGAGGACGCCCAAGCCTTCGTCAAACTCCTCGTCCGTCACCACCAGCGGCACGAGAATGCGCATCACGTTTCCGTAAGTGCCCGCGGTGATCGTAATCAGGCCGTGTTCGTAGCAGTATTGCGCGACCTTTTTGGTCTCTTCTCCCGCAGGCTCGCGCGACGCCTGATCTTTCACCAACTCCACGGCGCACATTCCGCCGAGTCCCCGCACTTCACCGACGAGCGGGAACCTCTTTTGCCATTCACGAGCGCGCTCCACAAAACGCTTGCCGATTGCCGACGAGCGCGCCAGCAAGCCTTCCTTCTCGATCATCTCCAAAGCGGCCAGCGCCGCGGCGCAAGCGAGCGGATTCCCTCCGAACGTTCCGCCCAGGCCGCCGACTCCGGGCGTATCCATGATCTCCGCGCGGCCGGTCACCGCGGCCAGCGGCAGGCCGCCGCCGAGCGATTTCGCGCTGGTAATCAGATCGGGCTCCACGCCGTAGTGCTCAATCGCGAAAGACTTTCCGGTCCGGCCGATTCCCGATTGCACTTCGTCGGCGATGAAGAGAATTTCGTGCTTCCGGCAAATTTCCGCGAGCACGCCGAAAAACTCCCTGGGCGGAGCAATGAAGCCGCCTTCGCCGAGGACGGGTTCGGCGATCACGGCCGCGACCGATTCCGGCGCCACCACGCGCTTGAACGCGTCTTCGAGCGCTTTCGCGCAAGCCATCGCGCACGCGGGATACTTCAGGCCGTACGAACAGCGGTAGCAATAAGCGTACGGCAACCGGTACACGTCCCCCGGGAACGGCTCGAATCCGGCCTTGTAGGGGTGCGTTTTGCTCGTCAGCGCAAGCGTCATCATGGTGCGGCCATGAAACGCGTCGTTGAACGCAATCACCGCGGGCCGCTTCGTGTAGGCGCGCGCGATTTTCACGGCGTTTTCCACCGCTTCCGCGCCGCTGTTCACCAGCAAGGTCTTCTTTGCAAATGTCCCCGGAGCCAGCGCGTTCAGTTTTTCCGCCACGGCGACGTAGCCTTCATACGGCGTCACGCTGAAGCACAGGTGCATGTACTTTTCGAGTTGCTCCATGACCGCCGCATCCACCTCTGCGGGGCGGTGGCCCGTATTGAGGCAGCCGATACCCCCGGCGAAGTCGATGAACCGGTTTCCGTCCACGTCCTCGATTACCGCGCCCTTCGCGCGAGCCGCGAATACGGGCGTTGCATGATACGGCCCGCGGGGCACGGCCGCTTCGCGCCGCTTCATCAGTTCGCGCGACTTCGGCCCGGGAATCTCCGTGCGGATTGCAATCGTTCCCATTTCAGTACCACCCGATCGGTGTCTCGTCGAGATTGACGTACACCTGCTTCGTTTCGAGATATTCTTCAAGTCCCCACGGCCCCAACTCGCGCCCGAAACCCGACTGCTTGTATCCGCCCCAGGGGGCTTCCACGTACGTCGGCTGCATGTGGTTGACCCAGATGATTCCCGCGCGCATAGACTTGACCACGCGGAACGCCTTGAAGATGTCCCGCGTCCAGACCGCTCCCGCCAGTCCGTACGGCGTGTCGTTCGCGATGCGAATGGCGTCCGGCTCCCCTTCAAAGGGAATCACCGCCGCGACCGGCCCGAAAATTTCCTCGCGCGCGATTTTCGCGCCGTTGTCCACATCATAAAAAATCGTCGGCTCGACGTAGTAGCCCTTGCTGATTTGCTTCGGTCTTCCGCCCCCGATTGCCGTCTTGGCTTCCCTCTTCCCCGTCTCCAGATAGGAGCTGACGCGATCGTACTGCTCCTTGCTCACAAGCGGCCCCATCTTCGTTTCCCGCTCGAGTGGCGGCCCCAGCTTGATTCGCTTCGCCTTTTCCGTCATCGCTTCCACGAACTTCGGATAAATCTTCTTTTCCACCAGGATGCGGCTCCCCGCCGAGCAGACTTCTCCCTGGTTGATGAACACTCCGAACAGCGCTCCATCCACCGCCGCTTCCCAATCGGCATCCGCAAAAAAAATGTTCGGCGACTTGCCGCCCAGTTCCAGTGTGACGCGCTTGAGCGTGTCCGCCGCGCTCTTCACGATGATCTTGCCGACGGCCGCGCTTCCCGTGAAGGCAATCTTGTCCACGCCAGGATGCGCCACCAGCGCCGCGCCGGCCGTTTCGCCGTAGCCGTTCACAATGTTCAATACACCCGGCGGCAAACCCGCTTCCTCGAAATAGTTCGCGAACTCCAGCGCCGTAAGGGGCGTTTGTTCCGCCGGCTTCAGCACGCACGTGCAGCCCGCGGCAATCGCCGGCGCCAGCTTCCACGCGGCCATCAATAGCGGATAGTTCCAGGGAATAATCTGCCCGGCTACGCCGACCGGCTCTTTCAGCGTGAAGCTCAGCGCGTTCGCCGGCACGGGATTCACCTGGCCCGTCACCTTGTTCGCCAGGCCGCCGTAGTACTCGAAGCAGGTCGCCACGTCGGCGATATCGTATTCCGCTTCGACGATGGGCTTTCCGCTGTTCCGGCACTCGAGTTCCGCCAGAGCCGCCGCGTTTTGCCGGATCTTCTCCGCAAGCTTGAACAGAATTCTTCCCCGGTCCTGCGCGGTGGTCTGCGCCCACGGCCCGGAGTCGAACGCCGCGCGCGCCGCCTTTACGGCGCGGTCCACGTCCGCCGCTTCCGACGCCGCGACCTGCGCGATCACTTCTTCCGTCGAAGGGTCGTACACGGGAAACGTCTTCCCGCTCGCGCTGCTCTCCCATTTGCCGTTGATGTAGTTCTGGTAGCTCCGGATTCCCGCTGTAGCGCTGCTTGACATCTCTTCCTCCTGATTCCCTCGCTATGCCAGCATCTTTGCCGCTTCCTTCCTCCGCCCGTACACAAAAAAGAAAAATGCCGCAAGACCGATGAAGAACAGCGTTCCCCCCACCATCCACGTCTCATACGAAGCGAGCGACGTGATCTGCTGCGCCGGAAAGAAGGCAAGCCCGATGCCCAGGCTGGTTGTCAGCAAGCCGCTGATTCCTGCGGCGATCAGCGTGCCTCTTCCGTAATGCCCTCGCTGATAATCCGGGGCCAGCGCAAGCTTCAGGAGCGCCCCGAACATGTAAAGAAACGGAATGAGCTGCAGCACGACGGCGAGGGAAAGAAGTCTTTGGAAGGATTCCTGCACGCCCGATCCCACGAAATTCATGACCACGAGAAACAGGGAAACGATCGCATGCACGATCAATGCCCCGTAAGGTGTCCGGTACCTTGGATGAATGCGGCCGAGCCACGCGGGCATGTAGGAATCGAGTCCCGCCACGAAGGGAATCCGCGCCGAGCCGCCGAGCCAGGCCGACCCGATTCCCGCAATCGAAAGGCTCAGCAGGAACGCGAACGGCGCCACGATCCACGCCACTCCGATTCGCGCCGCCATGTGGCCTACGGCTTGCACCACTCCCTGCAGCACGCTGATTTCGTTGCGGCTCACCGCAATCAACAGCGTCAGCGTCGCGCCGATGTACATCGCGCCGGAGATTACGCCACCCCAGGCCACGGCTCCCGGCAGGGTCCGATGAGGATCCTGAATTTCGTCGCCCATCACCGACGCGAGCTCCAGGCCCACCAATCCGAAGCAGATTACTCCGAACGAATTCAAAGTGGAGCGCGGGTCGGGAGGAAACAGAAAGTCCGCCCACGTGACCGAAGTGCCGAAGCGCAACGAGATGATCACGCCCAATCCGATGAGAAGCAGCGCCGCCAGAAGCGTTCCCATGCCGCCGATGTTGTTGATCCATTTTCCGACGCCAAGCCCAACAATATTCAGCACCACGAGCAGAGCCAGCAGCGTCACGCACGCCGCCAGCGCAAAGACCTTGTTTTCCGCCAGCGATTCGTGCCCCGCGCCCAGGACAAACACCGAGACGCCGACGAAATAGAGCAGCACTGTCGGCACGTACATCATGTTGTTCGTCCAGTAGCACCAGCCGGAAAGAAAGCCGTGGAAATCGCCGAACACTTCCTTGGCCCAAAGATAGACGCCGCCTTCTCCCGGATACCGGTGCGCCAGCTCGATCACCGCGACGCCCTGCGGCCAGAAGAAGAGCAGCAGCGAAACAACCCAAAGCCAGATCGTTACGCCGCCGTTCGCCGCGATCGACGGCAGGACGTTCAGATTGAAAATCGCGACGACGAAGAGCAGCACGAGGTCCCGCCGCCCCAAGACGCGCTTCAGGTGCGGCATTCTGTTCTCCGTCACCTTCTCGCCCTGCGCGGTGATTAAGACCTCGCTCTCCAACTTTCCCTCGACTTCCGTTTGCCTGCGCGATGCTTCAGTGTCCGGCCGGCACGGCCACTGCGCCGCGCTCCGATTGAGCCTTCGCGAGCGCGGGCGCCACTTCCTCGAATGCCGCCAAGTGCTTTTCGATATCGGCTTCCGTGTGCTGCACGGAAATCGTCCATTGCTCGTCCCACCAGTAAGGCTGCGCCAGAACGCCGCGATTCACCATGCCGAACCAGTAGTGCCGCCACAAATCCACGTCAATCTTCGTCCAGTCGCGGTAATTGCGAATCTCCTGCGGATAGAGCATCAGCGCGCCGTTCACTCCCGCGCTGGCCACGTATGCCTTCAGGCCCGCCTTCTTGACAATCGCGCGATACCCTTCCGTCAGCTTCTTGCTCAGCTTCCCCACGTGCTCGTAGTTCTTGCGGGTCAGCACTTCGCGGAAGGTCGCGAGGCCCGCGGCCATGGCCACGCGGTTGGTGTTGTACGTTCCACCGTGAAAGACCTTGTGCTGCGCGATCAGGTCCATCACTTTGCGGCTTGCTCCAAAGGCGCCGAGCGGCAAACCTCCCCCAATCGACTTCGCCAGACAGATCATGTCCGGCTTCACCCCGAAGTATTCGCTCGCCCCGCCCCAGGCCAGCTTCGCGCCCGTTTTCACTTCGTCGAAGATCAGCAGCGCGCCGTTGGCATCGCAGACCTTGCGCAGCCCTTCCAGAAATCCGGGCTGCGGCAGGCACAAGCCCACGTTCATCAGAATCGGCTCGAGGATGATCGCTGCAATCTGTCCCGGGTATTGCTTGAAGCGGTTCTCCACGCTTGCTAGGTTGTTAAAGCTCGCGATCAGCACGTTCTCTAGCGACGCTTTCGGCACTCCTCCGCCACCCGCCACCGAATTGGGGGCCAATTCGTCGCCGTACTCGCTTTCCTTCGGCTTCACGCTGACCAGCGCCGTGTCGTGCAGCCCGTGGTAGGCGCCTTCGAACTTGACGATCTTTTCTCGGTTCGTCGCCGCCCGCGCAATCCGGCACGCATGCATGGTCACTTCCGTGCCGCTCGAGCCGAACCGCACCATCTCCACCGGATAGCGTTTGCAAATCTCTTCCGCCAGCTCCCATTCCTGGTCGTGCGGCATTCCGAACGTGGTTCCTTCGTCGAGTTTCTCTTTCACCGCCTTCACCACGGCCGGATGACAGTGGCCCGCCATCAAAGCGCCGAAACACAGATTGTGATCAATATACTCGTGCCCGTCCACGTCTCGAATCCGGCTTCCCTTCCCTTCCTTCACGAAAATGGGATACGGCTCGTAGTGCCGGTAGTTGCTCGCCACTCCCAGCGGAATCCGCTCCAGAGCGCGCTTGTGCGCCGCAGCCGATTTCGGCGTCCTCTTCTCATAGGTTGCCAGTTCCTTCTCCAGTGCTTGGTACATGGTCTTTCTCCGTTCGGAGCCGGGCTCCGGCAGGACTGTTCCCTGCAGTCAGTGTGATGCAGAAATTCTCCAGACGCGCGCAAGCGCGGCCCTCTTCGAGCCGCGCCTGCGGAGGAGACTCTCTCTTGCCGCTTCCGCCTAGAAGTAGAACTTCAGGGCAAATTGCATGAGGCGCGGATCTCGCGCGCGCTTCACGCGCCCAAAATCCGGCCCGTCCGTGGTATTCCCATCCGGCTGGAAGAATTGCGCGTGGTTGAACGCGTTGAAAAGTTCGGCCCGGAACTCCACCCGGTATTGCTCCTTGATCGGCGTCACTTTCTGAATGCCGAACTCCCAGTTGTTGATGCCCGGCCCGCAGCAAATGGTCCGCGGCGCATTGCCGATGGTCCCGAGAGGTACCGCCCCCGGATTGCTCGCGCAATCGCCCGGAATCGTCGGATCGCACGGCGTGCTGTTGAACGAATTGGGGTCGAATCCCAGGTTGCCCGGACCGCGAGGATCGAGCTTCTTGAACGGCGCCACGAGATTTGGTTGTCCCGGCGTTTCGAAATCGAAGCTCGACTGCAACTCGGTATCGTCCTGCGACGTAATCCGGACCGGGAAGCCGCTCTGGAACGTCGTGATTCCGGAGACCGCCCATCCGTTCAGCGCCTTCCCCGCAAATCCATTGTACTTCGGCACGGGAAGTTCCCAGTAGTAGCTGAAGACGAACCGCTGCCTCGCGTCAAACAAAGAAAGCGCGCGGTTGCGCCTCGGATTGAAGGGATCCACGAGGTTCTCGAAGGTCGATGCATTGTCGATCGATTTTCCCAGCGTGTATGCCGCTTCGAACTGCAGCCCGTGGGAGAAGTGCTTCTCGACGCTGGCTTGGAACCCGTTGTAAGAGGAGTTGGCAATCGTGTTCTGCGTGAAAATGCTGGAGAACACGTCCACCCCGTCCGCCGGGCACCCAACCCCCGTCAGAGGCTGGCAGAGGGGCGAGGAGAACGGCCGCAACCCCACAAGCGTAATCCCGTTGGGTCCCACCGTAGTTCCGCCCGGGATGAATGTCCCGCCGGTTCCGGCGTTGTACGGCAACACCAACCCGCCTGAAGGCGTGGTCGTCGGAATCACCGTTCCCGGCGGCAGAAAAAATGAGTTATCCGCAAAGAACGGTCCGCAGGCGAGGTCCGAGTTGTCGTTGAACGTTGCAATTGCCTGCAGGTCAAGACACGTCTTCGCGTTTCCTGGATTCAAATCCTGCGAGGCCAGCAGCCGATGGCCCTGCCGTCCGACATAGGAAACCGACAACACCGTGTCTTTCACGATTTCCCGCTGAATCGTCAGGTTGTACTGCTCCGCATATTGCGTGCGAGGATTCTTCGCCGCTTGCCCGAAAAGGAGAATCGGGCGGAACAGCGACCAATCCACCGGTTCACCTCTCGGGGGATTCAGGATTCCATGGAACGGGTTCGGAAATACCGTGCCGTCCTGCCCCTCAAAGGGAGTATTGAAAAGCGTGTTGAAGAGGAACGTGCTTCCGCCAAACGGCGGCTCCGCGCTGAATTGTTCGAGCACCAACTGCTCGACCGGGTTATAGAAAATCCCGAAGCCCGCGCGCACACTGGATTTTCCAGGCCCTCCGAACAGCTTGCCAAAGAATCCATCCTTCGCTCCCGGACTCCAGGCCAAACCGATTCGAGGAGCAAACGATCTGTAATACGTGTCCGACAAGCCGTTCGGAACTCCTTTGTCTCCCGGCACCACCAAGCCGACTGGAGTCACTCCCGTTTCGTTGCAATCCCCCAGCCCGAAGAGAGGACTGAGAGAAGAGAGCTGGCAGGGAAACACGGTCGATACTTGACCGGGACGGAACGTCTGTACTTTTTGCCCCGCGTCGGCAAGCGGCGTATTCAGTTCCCAGCGCAAGCCGTAGTTCAGCGTCAGATTCGGTTTGAGCTTCCAGCTGTCCTGGGCGAACAGGTACACGGACTTGGTCCGCACCAGTTCTTCCTGCGCGGAACCTTGTCCGTATTCATCGACGATCCCCAGCAGGTAGTTGGGAAAGAGATTGTCGAATTTAGGATCATTAGGTCCGCCGCCAAAATACAAGTACTGGCCGCTGATATCGAAGAACAGCGTTTGATCGAACCGCTGGTACCGCACGTCCCCGCCGAACTTCAACTCGTGCTTGCCCACGATCTTGCTGAAGTTGTCCGACCACTGAAATGTATTGCCCGTTTGCGGCAGTTCGCCTTCGAAGTTGTTGCCGATGCTGAATCCGCCGGAAATGCTGATGAACGGCACGCCTTCGCGATTCGCTCCCAGTTCGGGGTGAATTCCCAGGTCCGGATTGTTCGGATCCGCGAAGCAGTTTGCCGCCGGGACCGTTTTGCAGGAATCCTGCACCAGCGCCGTGTGCTGCGGGTGCAGGAACGTTCCCTGGCCTTCGCGGAACATCGTGAAGCGCGCTTCATTCACGGCGGTCGCGCCGATCGTCCAGGTGTGGCTGATGTTCACCTGTTGGATGCGCTCGTCGGTCAAATCCCCGAATCCCGGAATATTCGAGCCGCCCGCCTGGAACCGGGCAAACGGCTTCTCCAAAAAGTGCTGCGTAAAATAGTAGTAACCCGACAGCCGCTGCTTCTTGTTGATTTCGTGATCGACCTTCACCGTGAATTGATTCGCACGTTCATGCCCGAGCGGCACGCTCTGGAACAGGCTGCCGCCCACGTTCGCGTGCGGCACGAATTGATTCAGTAAATCGAGGGCCGTCGGATCGAAGCACTCCGTCGGAATCTTGTTGCCCGGGAAAATATCCGAATACGCCGTTCCCGCGGCAATCGGCGCCCCGCCTTCGGCCGCCACGGCGCTCGCGCAACCCGGCCGCGCGTTCAAAACACTCGCAAAGTTGGCGTCCGTCAGCGTTCCCGCAAACGTGCTCCCGCCGGAAAAATCGCCGGTACGTTCCGCATCGGTCGGTACCGTCACT
>Ga0209581_1003723_pt1 | contig 12843 bp, 7 predicted proteins | sample Coa_R2_FD_187160 | JGI IMG/M metagenome (GOLD analysis project Ga0209581, IMG submission 187160) | Surface soil microbial communities from Centralia Pennsylvania, which are recovering from an underground coalmine fire - Coalmine... | ecosystem: Environmental > Terrestrial > Soil > Unclassified ...
TAGATGAGCCGTCCCTTGGACTCTCTCCAAAAATTACGGGGATGCTATTCGAGAAAATCCGAGAGATTCATAACAACGGCACAACCATCCTCCTGATTGAGCAGAACGCGAGGGCTGCTCTTCAGATGGCCGATTACGCCTACGTTTTAGAGACAGGAGAGGTAGTTCTTGAGGGCGAAGGTAGGCAATTGCTCTTTGATAAGAGGGTGAAGGGGGCCTATCTGGGCGGGTAGTGGTTATAACATTTCAATAAACAACGGAGAACCGGATTAGAAATTCACTTCCTTTTTAGAATTTAGTTAACTACAAATTCAAGATGGCAAGGAGAACCGGCAATAAAATCAATACAAGTGGTAATTGTACGACCAATCCGGAAATAATGGCAATGGCTAGAGGTTGTTGTATAGCAGAACCTGGCTCAATCCTCACGGCAAGTGGTATAAGGGCTAGAATAGCAGCAAACGTGGTCATCGCTATAGGGCGCATACGGTTCTTGCCGGCTATTATTAGTGCGGTATTTTTATGAATGTCCTTGGGCAAATCGTGGTACTCCGAAAAATAGAATATAGCTATTTCTGTTACGATGCCTACGAGCATGGTCATACCCATCATGGAGGAAATATTGATTTCTGTATTAGTCATCCACAGACCAATAAAAACTGCTGACAATGCCAGCAGTGTAGTGACCAGCATGGCAAGTGTTACACGGAAGCTTTCATATAGGAAAAGCAGGAGTAAAAAGACAAGGGCTATTGCTGCAACAAAGACGGCGATAAGCCCGGCGAAGGCTGTTTGTTGCTGGGCATAAAGCCCACCTAGATTGTAGTACACCCCCTTGGGGGCTAATCCTGAACGGCTTAGCACGCTTTTGACATCCCTGATTACCGAACCTATATCTCGTCCACTAATGCGGCCTGTGACGGCAACCATCTGTTTGAGGTCATCGCGAGTTATCTGTGGCTGACCAGTAATTGTGGTGACGGTCGCTATGCGCTTAAGAGGAAAGAGATGCCCATCCGAAGCACGTAGCCGCAGGTTCTCTAAATCACGCACGGTAGTACGTACATCGCCAGGGATCCATACTCGCACACCCACCATCTTAGGGCCACGCTGTACCTCAGTTGTGACCACACCATTTAAATAGTCGGAGACCATATGAGTAATCGCTTCGGGGTTTACCCCCTCTAGCGCTGCCTTTACCAGCTCCACCCGAATATCCAAAGCATCGCCGGCGAGGATGATACCGTCACGCACATCCACCACGCCAGGAATCTTCTCTATAGCTTCTGCCACCTGTGGTCCCAGCTTGTGTAGTAGCTCGCCGTTATCGGAATAGAGTTTAATCTCAATTGGCTGCGGCACGCCAGTAAGATCACCGATGAGGTCCTCCATTAGCTGGGCTAACTCGATTTCTACACCCGGAACCGAGTGTTCTACCCGTGTGCGCACATCATCCATGACGGACTCTATACCCCGCCGGGGAAACGGCTTGAGATGTACAAAGAAATCCCCCTCATTGGCCTCGGTAAGGAAACCCCCAAGCGCCAGACCCGTACGCCGGGAATAGGTGTTTACCTCAGGAGTTGTTTGAAGAATCGCTTCCACCTGGCGCAGCAGGCGGTCTGTCTCGGTAAGCGAGGTTCCCGGTGCTGTTCGATAATCGAGGACAAAGCCGCCCTCGTCTATCGCCGGTATAAAACCGGAACCGACTTGTTTGTAGCCTAACCAGCCTGCGACGATCAATGGCACTATAACCACAATCACGAACCAGGGGCGTACGAGGATCCGACGCATAATGGTCTCGTAAGCCTTATGAACTCGCTCCGTCAGCGCGCCGCCCTCTTTTTGATCGGCATCCTTTTGGTTAAGTAAATGGCTTGCAAGAAGCGGTACAGCAAACCATGCCACGAAGAAGGAGATGATGAGACTGGTGGCCATAGTAAGGGAGAGCGCTTTGAAAAATGCTCCGGTCACCCCAGAGAGGAATGCCAGAGGCGCAAAAATTATAATAGTAGAGGCGGATGAACCAGCAAGTGGCTTGGTAAACTCCTGGACAGCGTGCATAACCCTACTTTTGTAGTCACCTGCACTCCCACCACGCATCCTGCGAATAATATGCTCTACCATTACAATAGTATCATCAATGATGAGTCCCACTGCTGCCGCTAAGCCGCCAAGGGTCATGATATTGAAACTCATGTGCAACACGTAGAGCAGCAAGACAGTGGCTGCCAGAACGCCCGGCACGGAGATTATGGCAATCAGTGTAACCTTAAAGTTCCGCAAGAAGAGCCACAAGACAAGTGCCGCAAGCACAATACCTATGAGTATGGCATCACGCACGCTTGTAGCGGAGGATATAATCAGTTCGTTCTGGTCATACCAGTTGGCAATCTTCACATCCGCTGGTAACTGCTTATGAGATTCGATGAGTTTCTTCTTTATGTCATTGGCTATCTGCACGGTATTGCCATTCGGCTGCTGATATACTTGAAAGATCACCGCATCGTGGCCGTCGGCGGTAACGCGTTTGAACTGTGGTGTTGTTGCCTGACTTATCGTAGCAACATCATCCAGCCGTACCACGCCATTTTCTCCTGAACGTATTATGGTTTCGCGAATCTGCTCAAGATTACGCAGTTGGGTATCTGATATGACCAGATAGAGTTTATAGTGGTCTTCCATGCGGCCTACTGCGGTAATGACATTAGCAGCGGAAAGTGCCTTTGCCACATCATCCAGTGACAGACCGTAGGAGTCCAGACGTGCTGGGTCTACCGTTACCCGGTATTCTTCCTCCTCGCCCCCCACTACTTGAACTCTCGCTACTCCCTTCACTGTAGATAGTAAAGGATGGAGCTGGTACAGGGCGAGGTCGCGCAATTGGGTGAGGGAATGAGTGTCCGAGGTCAAGCTATATGCAAGGACTGGAAAAACAGTAGGGTCGCTGCGCCGCACACTGAATTTGGTTCCCTGAGGCAAACCGGGCAGTACCTGGTTAATTGCAGATTGTACTTGCAACATGGCCGCGACCATATCTTCGCCCCAGTCAAAATCAATGGATATATCGGCACTTCCGCGGCTGGTAGTGGAACGTACGTTGCGCACACCGGGAACGGCTCTCACCGCCTCCTCGATTGGCCTTGTTACTTCAAGGGCCATGCGCTCTGCCGGGCGATCTCCGGCATCTAGGCTCACTACCACGCGAGGAAAATCTACATGGGGAAAAAGGGCCACCGGAAGTTTGAAGCTGCTTGCCAACCCACCCAGAATGAGCGCCGATACAAGGAACAGGATCGAACGGCGATGAGCTTGCATCCAATTGGTGAATTTCACTGAGTGGCCTCTACTTTGACTGCCATGCCGTCCTTTAACTCGTAATTGCCAAGGATCACCACTGGCTCGCCAGGATGGAAACCGTTGCCGATTACTTCAACATCTTTTTTGTTTTCTAGACCCATTTGTACGGTGTGTTTTTTTGCATGACCATCATTAATGGTAAAGAGGACATAATGATCCTCTTCTGGTAGAACCGCAGTGCGTGGAACGATAACTCCTATCTTTGATACAATCTCTATTTTCCCTGTGACAAATTCATCTAGTAGAAATGGATTAGGAGATGATGGCAACTCAGCGAAGACATCAATGAGGCGCGTGGCTGGATTAATTGATTGCGAAATTGCGCGGATTCGACCGGTGGCAGAGCGGGATTCCGGCGTATTAACGGAGGAGAGTGAGACCAGTTGATCTACTCGCAGGTATTTCACATCTTCGGGCTCAACTCCAAGTCGAACTTCAACACGATTTTGAGGAACGATCTCTAAGAATGCGCTGCCAGCCAACACGATGGAGCCTTCCTGGACGGATACCCTATTAACGACTCCCTGAGCGGTCGCCTGGATCTGCTGCTTTTGTCCAACGCCTTTGCGCTCAAGGCTTTCAAGTCGCAACTGGGCCTCTTTGAATGCTTGCTTCGCCTGAAGCAATTCCTCATTAGTAGCTAAATTTAGATCGAACCGCTCCTGTACGTGTTTTAGTGTTCGTTTTAATGAGTCGGCCGCGTTACGCGCCTCTTCTATCTGTAGATGCGCATCCTGGCTAGGCTCAATTTCCAGAAGAATCTCTCCCTTAGAGACTCTTTGTCCTTTACTGACAAGGATGCGGCGAATCCGGCTTTCAAATGACACGGAGACGGCCTGTAACGCTCCGGGGGCAGGGACGACCGTCCCATACACAGTGATACTTTCAGCGATTGTTGTTTTTTTGATTGGGACTGTCCTTACAGTGGCCACCTGATCCCCGACTGAGCCATTATCCGGGGTGGCGATTTGAGACTGGGTATTGTCCTTTTTCAGTTCCTGTTTATGACCACATGAAAACCAGAGGTAGCCGCACGTTAGCATAGTGCCTATAATTGTGATAAGAACGCTTTTTCTATAAAGTCTCATTTATGGGTCATCCCATTGCTGTGTGTTCGTCCCAGGACCAAGGGCATAGAGGTTTTGCCAATTGATAGATACTCTCCCGCAGCAATCTCAAGGGCAACGCCAAGATCAGCCAAATCCCGTTTCAGTTTGAGTGCCTCTATTTGCTTAGTAATCAACCCGTTTCGCGCATTGTAATAGTTTATTATATCGGCATTGCCTTCCTGTACGGCCGTATTGTATACCTGAACTAACCGCTCTAGGGCGGGGAGAGATTCCTCGGTTGCGCTAAGTTGGCGTTGAGTGGATTTTATATCCGACAATATACGCCTAATCTCGGACTGTGCCTCAAATAGGCGGGATACATACTCATCGAAGAGTTGTTTGCGGGTTGCCCGCTCAATGGCGATTTGACCCTGGTTACGGTCGAAAAATGGAAGATCAATGGTAATGCCAAAGCCGGTGCTTACAATATTGGTATTGTCGCGCGATTCGGAAAATCCAATATTAATCTTCGGGAACTGGGAGCGAATGGCGGCCCTTAGGTTCGCTTCTTGGCTTTTATATCCCATCTTAAGCGCGAGAAGATCAAGGCGGCGCTCCTCTATTCCATCTAGGATATTCGTTGCGGGTGAAATAAATTCCCAGGATGGGAGAGCAATGTTTTGCTCTACGGGGACAACGCTATTTGAGGGGAGGCCAAGCGTCTTGTTCAGTTCAAGCCGCTCCTGCTCTCTTTCCTGCTCCAGGGTTAGAACTGAGAGTCGGGCTTGATCTAAAGCCGACTCTGCAGCGGATAAATCCAGCACCGTCTTTTCTTTGAGATTAAATGCTCGCTTAACGACTGCGAGATTTTCCCCAAGGTCTTTCTCCGACTCTCTCGCTAAAGCCAATTGCTTTTCAACAAGCATTAAACGAAACACGTGCATTTTAGCTGCTTCTGCCACCTGCCATTCCTGCCAAGCCACATCGAGGTCTACTGAGATGGCATGGGCTTGGGCTGCATCTATCTTTGCCCCCCTAGCGATAAGGGAGGTTATGTCCCAACTCAGTCCCAGGTTATAGGCATTGACTGCGCCCTGTGTACTTCCCGCCGTGGGTACGTCCAGGTTGAAGGAAAGCTGAGGGTTGGGAAGAATACCCGCTTGAAGGAGTTGAGCCGCTGCAACCCCCCTTTGATCGCGAATGGCACGCAGCTTGGGATTCGCAAGAACAGCAAGTGTTGCCGCCTCGTCAGGGGAAAGTCCATTGCGGTCGTCAAAATCGAGCGGTTTTAAAATCGGGTGTTTGATTGTCTTGGCCTCAACCCGGATAGCTTCCATATTCGGTGGCATGAGCCTCTGTGTGACTGTGGAGCGGTCGAGTGGCATCGGGTGATATGTTGCACATCCATATAAGATGCTTAGGGCTATAGCGGTCAAAAAACACGACTTCTTTGTCACCTTTAATATGTTAACACATTCTCATTGTTTCTTATCGGCGAATGCCTTTTAATCTGTTTGGCCCAACTTCATAAAAATTTAACGCTGATTTCTCTTGATTCTCTCGGAAAGTGATATTTCTCTTGATCTCTGTAATATCCGGCAGATATAAACCTACCAAATGAAGATTGGCGGGAACATGACGGAAAAATTACGATTGTGTCATACAGCGGTCTGTGTTGAGAACGGAAGCGACTTATGGAAGCTTTCGGCGAATAGCGATTTCGATCAATAGGAGAAATCGGCGCAAGGTGGTTATGGCGTCCGACTCCTCTGATGACATCGGGGTCGTATTGGCGGCTATGGCTACTTCGGTTCAAGGCTTCCGCCTCCTGCTTGTTCATCGGAGGTGTAAGGAAACCTCAGTGTAACTGTTGTTCCCTTATTGAGATTGCTCTCAATCGCAACTGTGCCGCCATGGAGGTCCATGATGGATTTAACGATTGCCAGTCCTAGTCCCGCACCTTGGGGGTACTGGGATCGTGCAGGGTCGGCTCTGTAGAAGCGATCGAAGATTCTTGGGAGATGCTCCGGAGCGATGCCGGAACCTGTGTCGCTTACGCTGACCTCAACACATTCGTTATCCGTCTGCTTAATTGAAATTATTACTTTTCCGCCGCGCGTGGTGTATTGAAGGGCGTTGGAGAGAAGGTTGCTCACCACACGCCGAAACAAGATCGGGTCTGCATTCAACAACGCATTGCCCTGGCATGTGACCTCGACCCCCTGTTCCTCAGCCACAGACTCATGGAACTCTTGAACCGCTTTGATCTCTTTAAAGGCATTAAGCGGAGAGCGTTTGATCTGAGTATCTCTGCTTTCGGCGCGCGCTAGGAAGAGCAGGCTATCAATCATGCGTGAGAGCCTCCCACATTCCTCAAGGCTCGATTCGAGGATATGTCTGTACTCATCAAGGGTTCTAGTTCTGGAAAGAGCTACCTCGGCTTCACCCATGAGGTTATTGATCGGTGTGCGTAACTCATGAGCTAAGTCCGCTGAAAATTGGGATAGCTGGTTGAAAGAGTTCTCAAGACGATTGAGCATCTCGTCAAAGGCGATGGCAAGTGCTGTCAGTTCCTTGGGCCACCTTGCCGGACTAATCCGCTCGTGAAGCTGAGTTGCCGTGATTCGTTGTGCCACCTTCGTTATCTCTTCCAACGGACGCATTCCCTGGCGTGCAACCATAACGCCTGCTGTGGCTGAGAACAAAACCCCCAATAGGAGGACAATCAGGAGTTTTCGGCGGTAGTTGGCGATAAGGGCGTCATCTTGTGATACATCCATTGCTACCTGCAGAAGTCTCTGCTTCCGGCTTGGGTGGCCGACCTCTGCCCAGGCTGACATCAATATGTACAACCGGCCGTTATGAGATCTCCACTTCACTCCCCTTCTTGGCTCTTGCCTTACCCCAATTGGATCAGGAAATAAAGAGGCGGCGATAATATCGGCCATGTGTGGAGTCTCCATCAGTATCTGCCCTCCCTCATCCAGAATCCTAATAAAATAGGGAGAAGCAGCCCCCTCGAATTTTACCTCCTCCTCCAGAGCCTCTTGGCTATTGGGGCGCTCATGCAAAATGAGACGTAGAACACGGATCTCATCGGCAAGTACTATGTTATTGTCACTCTCCAGATTGTTTCCTAGCACCCGGTACAAAAAAACAGTGGATAGAACGAGCATTCCAAAAGCGGATAGAGCGTATAGAAAGGTTAGTCTGCCTATTATTGATGACCAGAATATTCGGTAAATTAAGGTGCCTCTATTGCCCGTTTTATTCTTGGTAGTCTTCGAGAACATATCCTACACCGCGGACCGTATGAACGAGCTTCTTTTCGAATGGATCATCCACTTTTCTACGAAGGCGGCGGATTGCCACGTCCACTACATTTGTGTCGCTGTCGAAGTTCATATCCCAGACCTGCTCGGCAATCAGCGTTCTTGATAGAACCTCGCCCGTTCGTCGGGCCAGAAGCGATAAGAGGGCAAACTCCTTTGGTGTAAGGTCAAGGTGCTTTCCGCCTCGCGTTGCCCTGTGCCCTAAAAGGTCAATCTCTAAGTCTGAGATGCGCAGTATTTCGGGCTGGCGCACCGGGCTGCGACGGAGGATTGAACGCATCCGGGCAAGGAGTTCAGAAAACGCAAAAGGCTTTACCAGGTAATCATCTGCACCAAGTTCTAGCCCCTTAACCCGATCCTGAACCGAGTCACGTGCAGTCAAAAACAGAACGGGGGTTTGCTTGCCGCTACGCCTTATCTCGGCGATGACCGACCATCCATCACGTCCTGGGAGCATTACGTCGAGAATGACAAGGTCGTAATCCCCTGTACGCGCAAGGTGGAGCCCCTCATCGCTCTTATCCGTAGCATCCACAATGAATCCGCTCTCGGAGAGTCCCTTAGATAGATAAGCTGCGGTCTTTTTGTCGTCTTCTATAATTAAAATATGCATCTCTTATTTCAAACACGAATATTTTACTTTAGTTTTATTGGGGGGTAAAACAGAGTTTTTTTCTTGCTGAGGTGACTGGGACTGGCGTCATTTAGCACCCTAAGGATTAATTCATCATTAGCCTCAAGATTACAATTTTGTAATCTCTTCGTTACTGTTTCTTTATTTTCGTCTGATAACCTACTATTTTGGGATCAGAGCTTATCCTCAGAAAAATTTTAACGTAGGATCGGTATGAAATGAAGAATTGGGTATTATACTATTTGCGCTGTCCGAGATGTATGTCACATCTCGAAAGTAGTACCTTTAGGGCTAGTGAAGAAGGCGGAGTATGGTCCGGAGTACTCATTTGTTGTAATCCGAATTGTCAGGTGTGGTATCCAATTATTCAGGGCATTCCAAGAATGTTGCCTGAAGCTTTGAGAACTGCAACGACACGCCAATTCGTGCATGAACATCATGCAGGTTTATTGGCGAGGGGTTTGATAGGTAAGTCCAGTAGTAATTACACTGATGAATTACACGAACTGAAACAACAGACTATTCAACATTTCGGATTTGAGTGGATCGAGTATGCACGGCATGGCTGGGATGATCCTGTGTACAACATCCAACATGAGGAGAAAGTATTTCGCCACAAATCGTTACTGAAACCAGAGGATATATACGGCAAATTGGTCTTAGACGCCGGCTGTGGCAATGGAAGGTATACATATTGGGTAGCTCAATATGGTGGTCAAGTAATTGGTGTAGACATAGGGGCTGGCGTTGAATCCGCAAATCAGAATACGGCAGATTTATCGAATGTCCAAATCATACAGGGCGATATCTTCAACTTACCTTTTGAGAATGGTTGTTTTGACATTATTTTTTCAATCGGAGTTTTACATCATACGGGAGATGCGAGAAGAGCCGTTATGAGTCTGGCTGATAAGCTGAAACCTGGCGGCAGTTTGACTGTGCACGTATATGGCAAGGGTAACTTTATCTACGAGTTTATAGATTGCGTATTGCGTAGTAGGACAACACGTATGTCGGTTGTTAAGTTGCAGGAATTCACACGCAAGGCCTATATCTTACGCCGAATACTAGAGAGAATACGGCTTACTACCCCCCTTAACCAGTTTGTCAGGCTGGATTCCCATCCGCATTGTATATTTGATTGGTATGGTGCACCAATTGCTACACATCATACATACAATGAAGTTAAAGAATGGTTCATGCAATCTGGTCTAAAGGTTATTGCGACCAATGAGAAAGCAACTGGGCACAAATCGGCGTTTAAGAAGCTGCTTTCTTCCCTTATGTATGGATCTTCCACAGACACGGTCACAGTTCGAGGGGTTGCTATACTTTGACTTGATGGTTTCAGGTAATCATCTATAATTAAAGTTGTAAACGGATTTTCGTTTTTTTACCTTCTCTTTGAATTCGGTCTATAGGAATGTATAGAAAATATGAATCCCTGGGTAGCGTTTAAGGTTTCATATAAGACTTTAAAAAAGAATAAATATCCGTGAACTCTTCTTTAAATACCGATTCACCCCATTTTTAGTTACCTTTCATACCAGAGTTCGAATGCGAGCAGATTCCAGATTTTATTGGGATTGATCCAGGCACCTTGCCGAAAATCATTCACCATCTTTTGTATGTAGGCGGGAGAGAGAATTCCCTGCTCTCGAATCCGCCTCGGATTTAGATAATCCAGGACAAGAGACTTTAAGGAATCGTTCAACAGCCACTGTTCTAGAGGGGCATCGAACCCCCTCTTGGGTCTATCCACTAAATCCCTTGGCAGGTATTTGTACAGAATTCGTTTGAGTATGTATTTAGTTGTCCGATTTGAATATTTGTATCTGAGAGGCAGGGATAGAGCGTACTCAACTAATTTGTGATCTAATAGAGGCTCTCTTACTTCTAGTCCTACTGACATACTTGCCCTGTCAACCTTCACGAGCAGATCATCGGGGAGATATATTTTTGCATCGCATAGCATCATGACCGGAAGAGGGTCGTGATCAAACTTGGGGAAATCTTTGAATGGAATATCTGGTTTGAGATCCGGTACAAGGTATTTTAGTTGCTCTTGGGACCAGATACTTCTTGATAGAGCATGCGCCTCAACAAAGTTGGATGCTGTAAATATAGGATACCATCTGTTTACCCTATCACTTAAACTATAAGCATTTATGGGAGGGAAGAGATGACAAAAGAGATTAAAGAATGTTGTTCCCAGCATCCTATAAGCCGAGCGCCCAGCTCTTAAAAGCATAGCTTGCGGTATGGGTATAGTAGATATTTTCTCCCAAAAAGAATTGTATTCCGTATAGAAATTATATCCGCAGAAGAATTCATCTCCACCATCACCGGAGAGCACGACCTTTACATGCTCTCTTGCCGCTTTGCATACTAAATACGTTGGAATTGCCGAGTTGTCACTAAAGGGTTCATCATATATCTGTGAAAGTTTAGGCACAATATCAAGTGCCTCTTGTAATGAACAGCGTACCTCTATGTGTTCCATCCCCAAGTGCCGGGCTACGGCTCTGGCCCAAAAAGACTCATCCTTTTCAGACTCATCAAAACCTACTGTAAGTGCTTGTAATGACTTGCCTAACTCACACCTCAATACCGCTGCTACCAGCGATGAGTCAATCCCACCACTTAGAAATATCCCTACTGGCACATCTGATACTAATCTGTATGAGAATGCCTCGCAAAGAATAGGTAGCAACTCTTGCTCAACCTCCACCTCCGATTTCTCTACCACAGGAGCCTCAGAGAATTCAAGTAGATTCCAATAGCAAACCTCACCTACTGAGCCATCTGCTGATACTTCTACATAGCAGCCCGGACGCACCTTATACGTATCTGCGTATATGCACTGAGGAGATGGCACATACCCGAATCTGAAGTAAAGCGCCAGTGATTTGGGGTTTAAATCCCTCTTGAACCCACGATAAGCCATAAGGGCCTTTAGTTCCGAGGCAAATAAAAGCAGATGACCATCCCAGTAGTAGTAGAGTGGCTTTACGCCGAGTCGGTCTCGCACAAGAAACAGTTTCTTACGATTGGCGTCCCATAGCACAAATGCGAACATACCTCGAAATCGTGAAATACACCCAATACCCCACTGCTCATATGATCTTAGAATCACCTCAGTATCAGAGTTGGTTCTGAATTGATGCCCCTTGCAAATTAGTTCTTGTCTTAGTTCCCGGTAATTATAAATCTCTCCGTTGAATGTAACCTGTATAGAACCAGAGTCGTTCCCCATAGGTTGCCTTGCTTGAGAAGAAAGGTCTATGATTGCGAGCCTTGTATGCCCAAGACCCACTCCTTGCCTGAAGTCGAAGAATATACCGGTATCGTCTGGTCCTCTGTGGGCCAGCGTATCGGTCATTCGTATCAGATCGGATTTTGTTGCTATTCTTTTAAAGTCCCAGAACCCTGTAATTCCACACACTTTTTATAAATTAAAAACCACAACTTATGCACTAAACCTTTGGTATTTTCAAGTGCTTTCTTCTTTAATTGCTTTATGGGTTGAGTATCTATACACAGATAATGCCCTTTAGTCAATAAAAATCCATTTGGAGAACAAGAGGGCAATAGGCGATATTAGGATATCGGATGAAAACTACAGAATTGTGACAGAGAGATTACAAAATTGTAAGCCTGGGGCTTATGGTTCTTAAAATCGCTCTTTCTATCACAAAGGTTGTTTTTACCCTGAGCGTGTCCAAGGGGTCTGTGGTGATACTTCACGGTTGAATTGGGCGGTACCCTTGTAGAGAGCCAAGAGTTTTTTTGCACTCTCTTCCCATGAGAAGAGTCTCGCTCTTTCATAACCCTTATCTCTTAAATAGTCTCTATAATCCTTAAAGCTTAAGAGCTTACGCATTCCCTTTGCAATATCCTCTGTGCTGTAGGGGTTGACCTTTTCGTATGCATCTCCTCCTATTTCTTCTATCACGGGTATGTTGGATGAGAGTATCGGACATCTAAGTGCCATTGCTTCAAGCAGGGGTGCGCCAAATCCTTCGATAAGGGAGGGAAAGGCTAGGAATAAAGCGTTCTTAAAAAGAGGAATCATAACCTCGTCTGGCAGGTATCCGGTAAAAATAACCCGCTTCTCCAATCCATATTCTGCAACGAGATTTTTTAACCTTATGAGATAATCCCCACGGCCTACGACCATCAAATCAATGTCCGGGAATTCATCACTGATCAGTTTAAATGCTTGGATTAGCCGTGGTACGTTCTTATAGGGTTTGGTATGCCCAATTGAAAAAATATACCCTCTTTTTCTATATTCCTCAGGGACTTCCGAGAGAGCGATTTTATTAAAATAGTCGAGGTCAACCCCGTTGCGAATTACATGAATAGTTTCAGCGGAGAGATTATATCTCCTCAGGGCGTGCTCCTTCGTGTGCTCTGAAATTGCAACAATCGTATCGGATTTTGTAATCGCTCGCTTTATAAAGAT
>Ga0209581_1003726_pt1 | contig 12841 bp, 17 predicted proteins | sample Coa_R2_FD_187160 | JGI IMG/M metagenome (GOLD analysis project Ga0209581, IMG submission 187160) | Surface soil microbial communities from Centralia Pennsylvania, which are recovering from an underground coalmine fire - Coalmine... | ecosystem: Environmental > Terrestrial > Soil > Unclassified ...
CCAGCGCCAGCCAGGCCAGAGGCGCCAGCACATGGCTGTTCAACGCCAGCCCGATACAGACCAGGCTATCGGAGAGGCGATCACCAACCTCGTTGAAAACCTCGCCCACCTGGCTCGCCAGGCCCGTGCGCCGCGCTACCGTTCCATCGAGCGCATTCGCCGCCAGTCGCCCAATCGCCAGCGGCGCTACCGCCAGCGCCAGCGCGGGCCACCATGCTGTCAGATAGAGCACCAGGCCGAGCAGTGCGGCACAGATCATACCGCCCAGCGTGATCAGGTTGGGGTGGACGCGCCGGCGCACCAGCCAGTCCTCCAGGCCGTGCAACCGCCGCTGCCACCAGGGCTTGATAGCGTAAATGCCGCCGTAATGCTTCGCCTCCACTGCTTTCTCCTTATGGTGAAATCTACCGGCCAGCTTCAGCCATGTCATCCTTCGCTGCGCTCAGGATGACATGGCTCTGGCTCTTCCGCGATAGTACGCACGCGCCGCTCGACTTCAGCCGCAACCTCTTCTGGCGAACGGTGATCGGCAAAGCGCAGGGGAGCGCCAAAATGGACTGCCACCGGACGACGGCGCGGCCAGCGCGCTCCCTTTGGCAGAACGGCGCGGGCGCCATCGATCCAGACGGGTACGACCTGCGCCCCCGTAACGAGGGCCAGCTTGCCGACGCCCCACTTGAAGGGCTGGAGTTGACCATCCCGCGCGCGCGTCCCCTCTGGAAAGATCAGCAGGCTGTGCCCGGCACGCACAAGCTGTTCAGAGAGCGCCAGGCTTTCGAGGCAGCCGGGGCCTCTGCGCTCAAAGGCGAAGGCGTTCAGGGCTGTCGTTACCAGGGCGGCTTTCCAGCGCCGCGTAAAGAAGTAATCGGCGGCGGCGGCCACGCGTATCCGTAAACGCAGGCGCGGCGGCAAGGCAGCTAGCAGCAGCGGGGCATCCAGATGGCTTGTATGATTGGCAGCGAAGATGCAGGGGCCGTTACTCTGTAGATTTTCCAGGCCCACGACCTTCATCGGCGCGAAGAGGCGCAGCGCCGGGAAAAGCAGCAGGCGGCGCAGTCCCTCGCCCAGCCACGCGTGATTACTACCAGCACGATACCTTTCTATAGCAGGCGATATTGTATACAATTTCTTCTGTTCGGTTATTTGCATCGCTCAACTCCCTTAACTTTTGTCTCTTCCTCAAGTCTAAGGGAAAATAAGCCGCGCAAGGAGTGTCAAATGTCCCATTTCGAAGGAAAGAGAGGAAAGCCGCTGGCGCCGGCCTGCGTTCTGAGAGACAACATTCGATGGTCTCGTGCGCGAAGGGATCAGGCAGGTATCTTGTAGCAGTGAACGCGGATTGGTATGAGAGGCTGTGTGCAAAGTAGTCTTCTTTGGCCTGTAGAGCCACTTCTCCTTACTATGTTTGAACGCAAATGAGCGCTTTGCACACAGCCTCTGATATAGCATATGGGAAATGCGCTTCGCGCATTTCCCATATGCTATATCAGAACTCTATTGCGTGGCGGAGCCGCGCGAGGATGTAGAGAAGCGGGTACACTCTGATTTTATGCGCTCGTGAGCGTATCCTTCACGACGGCGGCCAGCGCTTTGATGAAGAGCGGCGAGGTGTTGAGCGATTCGATACGCGCGAACTGAATGCCGTGCTCTTCAGCCTGCTGGCGTGCGCCGATCTCGATATCGTAGAGGATCTCAAGGTGATCGGCCAGAAACTGTACAGGAGCGATCAAGACATGCGTCTGCCCGGCGCGCTGCAACTCCGGCATGATATCGGCGAAGTCGGGCTTGAGCCACTCTTCGGGCGTGTGCCCCGCGCTCTGGTAGCAGAACTGCCAGCGCTCAGGCGCAAGGCCGACCTTCGCGGCAATCGCCGCAGCCGTATCCTTGAGCGCCTGAATATACCCCGGCTCCTTCTCAACCACGCGTTTCGGCATGCTGTGCGCGGTCAGAAGCACGGGCACACGCTCGCGCACATCCGGGGGAAACCTGTCGAGCGCCTGCTGAACGCGTTCGGCCAGCGCCTGCAAGAAATATGGCTGCAAATGCCAGTCGCCCGCGATCCTGACCTGCAAATCGTCGCGGTGCAGGCTCGCCGCTGCATCCTCAAGCGCGCGCACGTAGCCGCTCATAATGATCGGCGAGTATTGCGGTGACATGATAATGCCGACCAGGGTTTGCGCACCCGCCGCAGCCTCAGCGATTACATCGGCGATGAACGGCGGCGCGAAACGCATCCCGGCCACAACATGATACGTCGTGCCGCCGGCGCTCTCGCGGTTCAGTTCCTCCTGTAAAGCGGCGGCCTGCTCACGCGTGATGCGCAGGAGCGGGGAGCCGCCGATGAGAGCATAGCGCCGCCGAAATTCGGCGATCACCTCCGGCGACGCCTCGCGTCCGCCATAGACATGCCTGAGGTACACAGGAATATCATCCAGCGTGGCCGGTGAGCCGTAGGTCATCAGTATAACGCCAATATGTGTATTCATCATCCATTCTTTCCTTACTATGCCTTAATCATGTCATCCTGAGCAGCAGCGTGACCACTCAGGTCACACTCTGATTTCTCAGCGCCTTGCGCTTCGCAGGCATTGGTATTGAGTGCATGTGGGCGGACTGCGTCCGCCCACATGCACTCAATACCAATAGTCAAGCCGCCGAAGGCGGCAAAGGAACCTGAGTAGCTACAGCGCAGCTCATGTGTCATCCTGAGCGGCAACGAAGGATGACATCGCCACTACCTTGCAGTCTCCGCATGAACGGCATCAACCAGGCGGCGTAACAGGTCCGGGTCGGTATCGGCAAGCACGCCGTGCCCGAGGTTGAAGATGTGCCCGGCTCGCCCACCGGCGCGGCGCAGTACATCGCGCATCCCGGCCTCGATGACCGGCCAGGAATCGGTCAGCAGCAGCGTGGGATCGAGATTACCCTGGATGCCGCGATCAGCGCCAATACGCGCCCAGGCATCGTCGAGGTCGACGCGCCAGTCGACGCTGATGATATCGCCACCGGCCTCGGCCATTACAGGCAAGAGCGCCGCCGTGCCGGTTCCAAAGTGAATGGAGGGCGCGCCCGTCCCCCGGACGGCTTCAAAGATGCGTTGTGTGTAGGGAAAGACGAAACGCCGGTAGACGCCGGGGCTGATCGAGCCAACCCAGCTATCGAAGAGTTGCACAACGTCGGCGCCCGCGTTGATCTGCGCGATGAGGTAGTTAGCGACGACAGTGCTGAGCTTGTCCATAAGCGCATGCCACACTTCCGGCTGGCCGTACATGAGCGCTTTGGCAATACCATAGTCACGCGAGGGCCGGCCCTCGATCAAATAGCAGGCCAGAGTGAAGGGCGCGCCCGAAAAGCCGATGACCGCCTGTTTTCCCGCCAGTTCGCGGCGCACCAGCCGCACAGCCTCCATCACAAATGGCACTGTCTCCTGAGCATCGGCCACACGCAGGGCCGCCACGTCCTTCATCGTGCGGATGGGATTATGGATGATCGGCCCGATCTCCGGCTGGATCTCCAGCGAAACGCCCATGCCCTCCATCGGGAGCATAATATCCGCGTAGAGGACGGCGGCATCGACGCCAAAGGTCTGCACAGGCATCAGCGTCACCATCGTGCATAGTTCGGGCGTCTTCGCCATCTCCAGAATATCGTACTTCTTGCGCATCTCACGATACCGGGCCAGGCAGCGCCCGGCCTGGCGCATGAACCAGATGGGAGTAGCATCGGGCTGCTGGAGCCGGCAGGCGGCGAGGAAACGCGCCACGCCGGTGCGCTGCGATGCAGAAGAGGGTAGTGTATGTTGCTGCATGGAAATTCCTTTCAAAGCCAGAGTTAAAAACCCTGTGCATATCATAGCGTGGTTGCGGTCCGATGGCAACAGGGAATCTATATAAATCTGCACAATATTGTATATGTTATGGAGATTTTAAGGTTTTCCTCAAGGAAGTTTTCGATGCGTCGCGCCTTCGCGGGCCTGAATGCAGCAGGTAAAGATAGAGAACGCTCTGTAGCCTATTTGCGCTATTTTCCAGGCTGGAGCTAGCAATAAGCTGAGATTTCATATACATTTATACGTGTATAACACGCCACACCCTCCAGGCAAGGCGAATAAGCGAGGATTATGTATGCCGTTTTCTCGTGATACGCATGTAACGCGTCCTCTTATCCAACCGGACCAGCAGTTAGAGCAGACCGCCACCAGCGCATCTCCACTGATTCATCCGCTCTGGCCTCATGCACAGCCCATCATTACGGATCAACTGCCTGCCGATGGCACAGCACAGGTCACTACCGATCAGTTGCCCGTCGACACTACTCGCGTCACCACCGATCAACTGCCGGGCGACGCAGTGCCGGCTTCATTTAATAATAGTGATCAGTTGCCGATGGCAGCACCCGGCCTCACCACAGGCCAGTTAAGCCCTGCCCTCCCTCGCGTCACCAGGCAGCTTGCGCCCCTCCAGTTCACCACAACGACCAGGCTCCCCACGCTGATTCCGGCAACGGAAAAGCGCCCGGAGCGCCTACCACCCGCGCCACCTCAACGCCGGCCTCTCAAGCTCATTATCGCCCTTAGCAGCAGTGTCATCATGCTTATCCTGGCCGCGTTTCTGGTCACGCCTTTAGGAAACGGGCAGCAGCAGCCTCTAACGCAGACCATCAGCAATATCTTTTCCTTTACCTCCTCAGGGACCTTCAATCCAGCACAGCATATCGCGCCCCCCACGCCTACGCCTGCGCTGCTCACTAACGATGGCTACTGCGGTGGCAGCGATATCTGGGGCACATGCGCAACGGCCATTACTGAGAGCGGGGTAATGGGTACGGGTCAGATGACGCGCCCGATTATCGGCGCCACCATCACGCAGCCTTTCGGTCATCCCGAGTACCAGATCTGGTGCGGCTGCGTGAAGCCGCATTCCGGCATCGATCTTGCCGCCCCCTATGGTACGCCCATCATGGCAGCCGATAGCGGGCAGGTGATCTGGACCGGTTGGGACTGGTCGGGGCTGGGCTGGGCCGTAAAAATCAACCACGGCCACTATATCGCCACTATTTACGGCCATATGTCGCGTTTTATCGTCAGCGTCGGGCAAAATGTGACCAGAGGGCAGGTGATCGGCTACGAAGGCAGCACGGGCGCCTCCACCGGTCCGCACCTGCATTTTATGGTGCTCATCAACAATATCTGGGTTAATCCGATCCAGTACGTGGCCTTGCCCTGATGAGCGATGTAGCGACCAGGTAGCCAAGATATAATGCTATTTGCATGCTTTGTGCGCCTGCGGCGCACCCTCCAATGTAGAAGTTGTAAGCTGCGGGCTGAGCGCCCCGGACGCTCAGCCCGCAGCTTACAACTTCTACATTCTGGCGAACCGCACAGCGGTGAGCAGTCAGAAATACTTGCACACGGCATAAGAAGCTCTTAAAGAGTAGACAGAAATAATAAGGGGCTGGCGCCATTGCCAGCCCCTTATGCTGATGAAGTACATCAAGCCTGAACGTTGTACTTTGAGCGGCGGCGGCTGATCGAACCGCCTTTGCGCCCGGCGGCCTGGGCCTCTTCGCTGGTCCACTTGTGCGCGGTCCCCAGAGCATGGGCAGCCTTACCACCCTTGCTGGCAATCTCGCGCTTCTTCTCTGGACTCATTGATGCAAATCCTCGTCCACGCCCTTTTTGTGTCTGCATTGTGCTTTCTCCTCTTGGAACTATCAGACTCTGTATCCTGACCGGGGTAACGGTGTGCAGGTTTGACACCTGATTATGCTGTCCTACCTGCTCTGCTCCATGCCGGTTATCCATCACAGAGCATCCGTTACGAGATAGAGCCAGGTCGTTCAACACTCCCTATCTAAAATACGCCTCATCCACGAGTTTGGATACACCTGTAGTGTTTGTGAGCTAGCTTCCTCTCTCCCTGACCACCGGCTTCGCTATGTCTCGCCTTGCGCGAAAGGACTTCAGCCGTCTGGTCGATATCTCTCGATGAACTAACCCATGCCCACGAATAAGAGGCGCACATGGAGTATGCAGAACCCCGGGTCGGCTACAACAGCCCGAAAACCTCTTCACTTTTGACTTCGGTTTTTCCAGAAGGGCCTGTGGTGACTACCACCTTACCAGCCTCATCTATCTAAAGCATAACAGCTAGAGTTAACCAGGACAAGTCATCCATAAAAAGTTTCAGCTTTCTCTAAGGCAGGCTCATCCTTTTCTAAGAAATGGATCAGGTATCTTTTCATTTCTGTGTGTTGCGCGCGCCTGCGGCGCGCGCCAAAAAGACATGGTGGTGTAGAAAAATGCGCTGCGCGCATTTTTCTACACCACCATGTCATGTTTTCCGGCGCGGCTCAGTCGCGCGCCGTCACGCCAGGAGAGCACACCACCATGTCTTTTTGGCGCGGCCCAGTCACGCGAGGAGCACACCACCATGTCTTTTTGACGAGTGCCGTCACGCCAGGAGAGCACACCACCATGTCATGTTTTCCGGCGCGGCCCAGTCGCGCGCCGTCACGCCAGGAGAGCACACACCATGTCATGTTTTCCGGCGCGGCTCAGTCGCGCGCCGTCACGCCAGGAGAGCACACACCATGTCATGCTTTCCGGCGCGGCCCAGTCGCGCGCCGTCACGCCAGGAGAGCACACCACCATGTCTTTTTGGCGCGGCCCAGTCGCGCGGGGGGTCACACCACCATGTCATGTTTTCCGGCGCGGCCCAGTCGCGCGAGGGGCCAACCAGCGAAGGTGAGGATGCCGGGGATCAGGCATCCTCTAGCGGCTTATTGCCCAGGACGGTCACATAATGCCACATACCGCAGAAATCGGGGGCTTTCATTTCGACGAGCAGTTGTTGAAAGAGCTGCTCGATCTCTTCTGGCGAAGCCAGGTCGGGCGGGACGAGACCGGGCCTGGCGGTATTATGGGTAACTTCCTGGGCGTGGTAAAAATCAGCCCAGGCATCGGTTCCCGCTGAGAATTCCAGCGCATGCGCCTGGTAGCGAACATCGCGGAATCCGGCTGTACGTAGCAAATGGGGCATTATGTACGTCATGTCATAGTTATAGCCAGCGGGAGAGAAACCGTAGCCCAGTCGCCGGAATGCCTGAGCGACGATAACGTACAGGCGCTCAAACGCCGCGCTCGAAGTTGAGCCGATATTGACCGATTCCGTGAGGCGTATGATGCCGCCAGGACGCAGCAGGCGGAGACATTCGACAAGCAGCGGCGGCCACATCTCGCGGCGCAGCGCCGTAATCAGGAAGCGAGCATTGATTAAATCGAAAGAGCTATCGGGGAAATCGAGCGGCTGCGCGAGGTTCATAACGCCAAAGGAGGCATTGGTGAGACCCTGCGAATAAGCCCGCGCGTTGGCATAGTCGATCATAGAGCGGCTGATATCGACGCCCGCCACCTCGGCATCGGGACAGCTAAACGCGACATCGAGGACCCATCCTCCGGGGCCACAGCCCAGGTCGAGTACATTGCGCAGCGCTCCAACCTCTTCCTGTGTTAAACCTGAAAGCGGCCCGCCCATCGCCTGCGTTGTCATACGATCCAGATTGATGAGGCGCGCCAGTTCCGCCGGACTCTCGGGATCAAGCAAATATGTGTTCTCTTCTGATGCGCTCATTAATACTCTTTCTCTCCTCATATTTCAAGATTGCGCCTTCTCCATAAAGCGCTCAAGATGGAATGGCTGAATCAGGGCAGGCGTCTGCCCACTGGTAATCAGTTCGGTTATCGTTCTGCCGGTAATGGCGCTGAGTTCAAAGCCGCCCTGGCCGTGCCCGGTTGCCAGGATGACGTTCTCAAAGCCGGGCGCCCTGCCGAGAATGGGATAAGCATCCCGCGACAGAGGGCGCAGGCCCGACCAGATGCTGGCGATTGCGGCCCGTTCCAGTTCAGGCACAAGCTGTATGGCCGAGGAAAGCAGCCAGGCAACCGCGCCTGCTGTGTTGCTCTTATCGAAACCAACCTGTTCAACCGTCGCGCCAACGTAGATGGTATTATCGAGCTTGGGTACGAGATAGACATTCAGGCCAAAGATGGTATGCCTGAGCGGCGTCTCCGGCTGCCTGAGCGCAAGGATCTGCCCACGCGCAGGCACCACGGGAATGCTCAAACCGAGGCTGTTTCCGATCCGCTCCGACCATGCGCCCGTGGCGATGACGACGCGCTGGCAGGCGATGCTCTCCCCCTGCGCGGTCCGCACGGCTGTGATCCTGCCGTCGCTGCGCTCAAAGCCCGTGGCCTCACAATGCTCATAGATCCGCGCTCCCAGCCTGCGCGCGGCCCCGGCATAGGCCATTGTCACCAGGCGCGGCCTGATACTCGTCGCATGCGGGAAATAAAGCGCGCTATTGATGGTAGGATTGAGCACCGGTTCGTACTCGCGCAGATCATCGCGCGTCAGCCAGGTAATATCCACTCCCCGCGCCTGCCATGCCTGCGCGTAACTGCCAACCTGCGCCTGCTCATCGGCATTTGTCACCAGGTGCAGCGCGCCGGTCTGCTGATACTCAATCGACACGCCGCTCGCCGCCTCGATCTCCGCCATGACCTCGCCGGTGATTGACCAGCTTGCCAGATAGAGTTCCGCGCCCGCGCGCGGCCCGGTGATAACCCCCAGTGGCGCGAGCAGACCCGCGGCGGCGCTGGATGACTCCGCCGCGATCTCCTCCCGCTCCAGAACAGTGACCTGCACGCCGGCCTTGCTCAGAAAATAGGCAATCGAACAGCCGATGACACCGGCGCCGATAATAATTACATCGCTTGATCGATTTATGCTCATGTTACGCTCCTTCGCCCATCATTATAACATCAAACGTTATCAAGCAAGACCGGGAATGTCATCCTGAGCGGCAGCGAAGGATCCCCCTCTTAAAGAAAATATCAGACTACCGCGCGAGCATGGGGGCTATCTCGTCTGTTCAGTCTGGAATGTGCTCATGTTCCAGTTATTACGTGAGCCAAAGCCGTCCTATGTTAAACACTTCGACCAGCTAGAAGAATGGCAGCAGAAAACAGATATCAAGATGTTCGAGGCAATTGAAGCGGCAGTGCTTCAGGAAACTTTACTGTAAAGGACATTGAGTGAGCACTATTACAAAAAGAGGTCTGGCTGTTGTGCCTTGAGCAGCTCTATTTCCAACGCAGCGACATCAATACTCGACTTGCCATAATCGGTCACTTTGAGCGCATCATATAGTGTAGCGATACGAGCGATGTTAATTGTCGAGTTTATATCCTGAGCAATCACTAGCGCCTCTCTCGCAGTTTTTGTCGCCTCTTCATAATCACCTTCCAGGTAATATGATTGCGCCTTCAGGATTGTGCCATACGCCTGCCGACGCCTGGGATAGGGCAGTGTCGTCGCCGCCATAGCATTGCGAAGTTCCCGCCTTGCATCTCCAGGGGACTGCGCAATTTTGATAGGGGCCGCTAGATATGCTGCTGCTCGATCCAGATGATAGCGTTCTTCGTTCAACTGAATAAAGTGTATCTCTTCCTCATCGTTTTTCTTCCCCACAAATGCCTCTGCTCGATCAAGTTTTTTGATGGCTTGCCGGAAATCGTATGGCGTCTGTGCCAGTTCTGCCTCCACTTTTCCCAGTGAAAGAATCACTGTGCCATTGACGCCAGGATACGCCTTTTTCTCGAAGGTGATTGCCTCTTGAAAATCGCGAGCAGCAAATCGTAGGTCCCTTAGAGCAGCATCTATATCTCCACGGCGCTTGCACTGCTCACCACGCTCTTTAAAGGCCCACCCGCGCCGGCATAGAATAGACGTTTGTAGCTGATAGAGCGCCTTTTCTTTTGCCAGCGCGTAGGCTTGATTGAGGTAAATAATGGAGGTATTGTAGCATTCCTGGTCGCTGGCAATGTTTGCCAGGAGCATGAGATACCCGCAGAGGAGCGGGATGCCATGCTTTTTGGTGCTGATTTCCCCATATAGGATTTCTTTTTCTAAGCGTCGTAGCCGTCCTCGAATGTCATCCGTAGCACCATGTACAGTGGTTTCTCTATGCTGCTGCCAATAGGTTGCCAGTATTTGACGATACTCCTCAAGGGAAAAACGCTTCGTGCTGATGTTCTCTGCCGTAACAGGTCGTGTTGTTCTGGTTTTTTCCGCTTTGCCTGCTTCCTCCTCTTGTTTTGTTAAGAGATCATCGAGGGAAGCTAGTCCAAGAAGCAGAGGAGGAATATGCAGTAATCTGGCAAGAATCCAGCGCCGGTGCGGATCTGTTGGGAAGGAATTATCGCGTAACATCTGGTATATCCGACTTTTTGTATATGGCTCCCCGTTTCTTCTGACCAGTTTACCATAGATGTGTGCAAATGCCTCGACGCCAAGCCCATTTCGCTCTAAAAAATCCCAGATGACATCACTGAAATACGGTAATCCATCTCCTTGCACGCGGTAGGGGCCGTACTCACCATGTTCACCCCAGCACTTTTTCTCAACCGTTTCCAGGGCTATCATTTCCTCTGACTCCTTACCCAACAATATGTGTTTATGGATAAGTATAAAAGTGATAGCCGCTGTTGTCTACATCCTCAACAAGAGAAAAGTGAAATTATCGCCCCTCATGAAAAGATTACACTTTTCACCTCCTCCTATTGTGTATAGTTATTTGCGGAAGGAAGACAACCATTTATTTCATCCAAGTGAGGTTAATTATGGACGAACAACGCAAAAGTGAAGTCGCAAGAATTAAAGAGCAGATCGCTCTTGAGTACCAGGCAGCGAACCATATCTTTATCAACTTTACTCCAACGGCAAAACATGCGTTTATTACCAAACGCACAGAAAATATCGCGCGGTATTTTGAAGAATTGAAACAGATCGTTCCCACAGAAGAAGCCTTTGAGGTTGTGCTCCAGATACAGGATCACGTCACTTCCTCAGTCTCATCCGGCAATACTTCGTAAAGATCGCAGATACTTACCTTCAAGGCGCCAGCTATCCGTACCAGCGTGCTTAATGCAGGATCGTGATACGGATTATGGTACATAGCCTGAATAGTATTGAGCGAAACATCAGACAGGCGCGACAGCTTTGACTGGCTGATGTTTTTCTCCTGGAGTACTTCTTTGACCTTCAAGCGAATCATGGTACGCCTTTAACGCTAAACTATGCATACTATACCGGGCACTTTTGTAGATTGACAATAACCGCAGACTATTAATATGTAAGTATGCATGGTATACTGTGAATTATCGGATGGGAAAAGTTTGCTGAGGAGGCGTTGATGAGTCCCTTTGAGCAATATCTTAACGATCACAACATCGAACCGCTGCGGCTTTCAATCGAGGCAGGAGTTCGCTATTTGACCGTCTACAATGCCACGAAGGGGAAGCCTGTTTCCGAAGAACATGCCCGCAAGATCAGAATTGCTCTGTACCGATTAACCGGAGAAGTCTACACCGGCCCGCTGCCAACCCTGGGCCAGGCTGTTGACCAGATCCCGACGCTCCCCATCAGGAAATTGCCTCGATTTTCGTAGAAAGGATATTTTTTAAATTTGTTCATGTCACATTACGATTAAGAACATGTGGAAAGGCAGGATAGTTATGAGTACTCATCACAAAAGAAAGCCGTCAGCCAGAATACGGACACAGCATATTCCCGCTCTCTGGTTTACTATGGACGAAGTTGTGTTATTGAAGAAGTCGCTGGCCCTTTTTGAACAACTGATTGAGACGAATAAGAAGCCGCTGCCAAATCTCCAGTTTGCTCACGAGACGCTGCGGGACCTGCGAGAGAAGCTATCGCAGATGCTTCAGTTCTCTGAGGAAACTGTTCCATTGGATAAAAATGAGGTTATCATCCTGCATTCCTCACTCTGGCTGTATATGCTTGCATTGCAGGATACGCGAGCATACGAAAAAATGCTCTGTCTGGCGCTCTCCAGAAAGATTATGCCTGCTGCGGATACCGCGCTGAAAAGATAACCCCCGTCTTCACTCCCTCATAGAACCAGCCCCGGAAAGCATCTCCAGGGCTGGTTCTACAAGAGCGGGTGATATCCTGCACCTTCCCGGCATGGTAACGCGTATTTATTGTTGGAGGACTGTCATGGCTACGCAAGAGAAGAAAATAGCTGCAAAGGATCTGGGCATAGACCTTTCCTCGCGCAAAGAAAGCGAATATTTCAAATGGTTCCTGGCATGCCTGCTCTTTGGCAAGCCGATCCAGCAGGAAGTGGCGAAGCGCACCTATTTTGAGTTCGTCAATGAGGGTCTGACTACGCCGGCGGCCATTCTTCGCGCGGGCTGGGATAAGCTCGTTGAGGTGTTAGATCGAGGCCATTACGTCCGCTTCGATTATTCCACGGCGACGAAGCTGCTGGATGTGTCAAAGGCGCTGCAAGACAACTATGGTACGCTCACCGCTCTTTTTCAGCAATGCGCGACGCAGGATGAGATTGCTTCTCGCCTCCAGGCGTTTAAGGGCGTCGGCCCCAAAACCACGGAAATCTTCCTGCGCGACATGGCCCCCGTTCTCTCCGCCAGACTGCGCCAGAACAGGTGATCTTCTGCCCCCCACCGCGTGTTCGCGCCTGCGGCGCCCACTTTATAACTGTGGTGAGGGCAATGCGCTTCGCGCATTGCCCTCACCACAGTTATATTCCTGGCACGGCTTCGCCGTGCGCATGCCTGGACAGGGCAAGGCTGCTGAGCATCAGGCATCCTTTCGGATAACGTATACTATGGGAAAGGGTATGGAACTGGACAGCCCCTCTATAACTTATATTTTTTCTTCGCGAGAGAAGGAGCAGAGTATGCCAAAAATCCTCAAACTTTCTACGGCTGTAGTGCAGGCCAACTTCAACTGGC
>Ga0209581_1003730_pt1 | contig 12837 bp, 12 predicted proteins | sample Coa_R2_FD_187160 | JGI IMG/M metagenome (GOLD analysis project Ga0209581, IMG submission 187160) | Surface soil microbial communities from Centralia Pennsylvania, which are recovering from an underground coalmine fire - Coalmine... | ecosystem: Environmental > Terrestrial > Soil > Unclassified ...
TATGCTCGGCATCGCCGCCGCGCAACGCCTCGGGCTTGGCGCGGGGCAGGCCGATATCCTCGGGGGAGACCTCGAAGCTGCGGATCTTGCCGTTCTCCAGCGCGGCGACGCTGGTCGGTCCCGACGTCGTGATCTCGTCGAGCCCGTCCGAGCCGTGCACCACCCAGACGCACTCCGAGCCGAGATTTTTGAGCACCTGCGCCATCGGCTCGACCCAGTGCTTGGAGAAGGTGCCGACCATCTGACGCTTGACACTTGCCGGGTTCGACAGCGGCCCGAGCAGGTTGAAGATCGTGCGGGTGCCGAGCTCGACGCGGGTCGGCCCGACGTTCTTCATCGCCGGATGATGCGCCGGCGCGAACATGAAGCCGATGCCGGCGTTGCGAATGCAGGTGCCGACCTGCTCGGCGTTGAGGTCGATCTTGACGCCGAGCGCCTGCAACACGTCGGCAGCGCCCGATTTCGACGACAGCGCGCGATTGCCGTGCTTGGCCACCGGGACGCCGGCGCCGGCGACGATAAAGGCCGCGCAGGTCGAAATGTTGTACGAGCCGGAGGCGTCGCCGCCGGTGCCGACGACGTCGACCGCGTCCGGCGGCGCCTTCACACCCAGCATCTTGGCGCGCATAGTGGTGACCGCGCCGGTGATCTCGTCGACGGTCTCGCCGCGCACGCGCAAGCCCATCAGCAGGCCGCCCATCTGCGAGGGTGTCGCCTCGCCCGACATCATGCGGTCGAAGGCGTTGGCCGCTTCCTCGCGCGTCAGGCTCGCTCCAGTCGCGACCTTGGCGATGAGCGCTTTGAATTCGTCGGCCATGTGTCGCCTTTGCGCCCGCCTCTATTCCGCGGCGTGCAGCGCGCGCCGCCCGGTCTTGGCGTTAAACGCGGCGGCAATGTCGAGAAAGTTCTTCAGCATCAGGTGGCCGTGCTCGGAGGCGATGCTTTCAGGGTGAAACTGCACCCCGTGCACCGGCAGGCTCTTGTGCATCAGGCCCATCGTCAGGCCGTCGCTGGTCTCGGCATTGACGACGAGATCGGCCGGCATGCTCGACCGTTCGACCACGAGCGAGTGATAGCGCGTTGCTTTGAGCGGGCCGTTGATGCCGCGGAACAGGCCGGTGCCGCTGTGGCAAATCTGGACGACCTTGCCGTGCTGCGGCGTCGCCCGCACGATTTTGCCGCCGAACGCCTGACCGATCGCCTGATGGCCGAGACAGACGCCGAGGATCGGAATCGCCTTCGATGCTTGGGCGATGAGATCGAGGCAGATGCCGGCCTCGTTCGGCGTACAGGGCCCGGGCGACAGCACGATGCCATCAGGCTGCGCCGCGATCACCTCGCGCACAGAAATCTTGTCGTTGCGATGGACGACAACGTCCGCGCCCAGGCTGCCCAGATAGTGCACCAGGTTGAACGTGAAACTGTCGTAATTGTCGATCAGGATGATCATGTTTTTCCGCCGAGTCACAAGGGTTTAAGACCGGTGGCGGAGGGGGTCAAGCAGCCCCATTGGGCCTGGTTACTGCCCGCGCTTGGCGGCGCTGGCAAAGCGGCGTGCCTCTTCCGCCGCGCGGAACAGGGCCTTCGCCTTATTGATGCATTCCTGCTGCTCATAGGCCGGGTCGGAGTCGTAAACGATGCCGGCGCCGGCCTGCACGTACATGGTGCCGTCCTTGACCAGCGCAGTGCGCAATACGATGCAGGTGTCCATCTCGCCGGCCGCGGAAAAATAACCGACGCAGCCGGCGTAAAGCCCGCGTTTCTCCTTCTCCAGCTCGTCGATGATCTGCATGGCGCGCACTTTCGGCGCGCCCGACACCGTACCAGCCGGAAAGCCGGCCGCGAGCGCATCGAGCGCATCGTATCTTGCGTCGAGTCTGCCTTCCACGTTCGACACGATATGCATGACGTGGCTATAGCGCTCGACGAAGAATTGATCGGTCACTTTGACGGTGCCGATCTTGGCGACGCGTCCGACGTCGTTGCGGCCGAGGTCGAGCAGCATCAAGTGCTCGGCGCGCTCCTTCGGATCGGCGAGCAGCTCTTCCTCGAGCGCCTTGTCCTCGTGCGGCGTCGGCCCACGCGGCCGCGTGCCGGCGATCGGGCGGATGGTGACGACGTCGCCCGACACCTTTACCAGGATTTCGGGGCTCGATCCGGAAACGGCGAAGTCGCCGAAGTCGAGGAAATAAAGATAAGGTGACGGGTTGGTGCGCCGCAGCGCGCGATAAAGCGAAAAGGGCGGCAGCGAAAACGGCGCCTCGAAGCGCTGCGCTAATACGATCTGGAAGGCGTCGCCGGCGACGATGTAGTCCTTGGCGCGCAGCACCATGGCCTTGTACTCGTCCGGCGTGGTGTTCGATTTTACCGGAGCGTCGAGCGCACCTTCGTTGTAATCCGAGAGCGACTTGTCGAGCGGCTGGTCGAGTGCCTCCACGACGCCGGATAGGCGCTCATACGCCCGCGCCAGCGCGGACCTGGCGTCGACGCCTTTTTCCGGACGGACCGGGGTTACGACGGTGAGCGCATCCTTGACGGCGTCGAACACCACGATCAACGTCGGCCGCACCATCACCGCGTCGGGAATGCCAATCGGATCGGGATTGCTATTCGGCAGGTCCTCCATCAGGCGGACCATGTCATAGCCGAGATAGCCGAAGACGCCGGCGGCCATCGGCGGCAGCGTTTCCGGCAAGGTGATGCGACTTTCCTTGATCAGCGCCCGCAGGGCCTCGAGCGGCGGCTCGTTGAGCGGGGCAAAGCCATTGAGCTTGCCGCGCGTGGCACGGTTGATCTCGGCCTTGGCGCCGTTGGCGCGCCAGATCACGTCGGGATCGAGCCCGATGATCGAATAACGGCCTCGCGCCTCGCCGCCTTCGACCGACTCCAAGAGGAAACTCATCGCCTTGCCGTTGCCGAGTTTGAGATAGGCCGACACCGGCGTCTCGAGATCGGCGACCAGCGTGGTCCATACCACCTGCGGCTCGCCGCGCTCATAACGTTCGGCGAAGTCGGCTTGCGACGGCTCGATCTGCATGGGGTGTTTATTGGCGTGCGGTGACGCCAAGCACCTGGTTGATCGCGGTCTGGTCGACGTCGACGCCGAATTGGCTTTCGAGCCGCGCCAGGTATTCGGCGGTGACGTCGTCGCCGTACGAGTTCTGCAGACTGGCAGCGAGCGCCTTGCCTTGAGGCGATGCCGCATCGAACGGCGGATCGGTCATGCCGGTGACGCGGAAAACGTAGCGCTGCGTCTGGTCGTCGCCTTCGGCGCTGGCGGCGGCGTCCTTCGGCGTCTGGAATGCGGCAGTGACCACATTGGCCGGCAATTTATCGGCTGGCTTGCCGCGCTGCAGTCCGGTCGCGCTCCCGACCTTGACGCCCGCGCTCGCTGCAAGCTCAGCAAGCGCTGCGCCTGCCTTGAGCTTGTCCAGCAGTTCGGCGCTCCTGGCGGCGAGCCGCTTGCCGATCTCCTCATCGCGCCAGCGCTTGGCGACCTGATCCTTCACTTCGGCGAGCGGCCGCTCGTGCGACGGTGTGATGCCGGTGACGTCGTAATAAAGATAACCGCCGTTCGGCAGCTGCATCGCGTCGTTGTCAACGCCGACATCGGTGTTGAACGCGGCGGCAACGACATTCGGCTGCTTCGGCAAATCGGCGACCGGTTTGCCGTCGGGCCCGTTGCCGGCGCGGTCGACGGCTTCGATGACGCGCGTCGTGACGCCGAACTTCTTGCCGGCTTCGACCAGCGTCGCGCCGGCCGCGCGTTCGTCTTCGACTTTGTCGCGCAGATCGCCGACCTGGGTGCGCGCATGGCTCTCGGCAAGCTCGCGTTTGATTTGCGACGCCACGTCTTCGTAGGCCTTCTGCGCGCCCGGTTCGATCTTGCCGACCGTCAGCAGCACGGTGCCGAACTGACCGACGATCGGCTCGCTGATCTCGCCGGACTTGAGCGCAAACGCGGCATCGGCGATCGCCGGGTCGATGATCGCGGTTTTCGTCATCATGCCGAGGTCGGTGTCCGACGGTTTCAGGCCGCGATCCTTGATGAGGTCGTCGAACGTCGCACCTTTGCCGAGCTTGTCGCGCGCAGCCTTTGCCTCCTCGGCATTGGGATAATTGATCTGGCGAATCTCGCGCTTCTCGGGCGTGCCGTACTGCGCTTTATGCTGCTCGTAATAGGTCTTGGCGTCGGCTTCTTTGACTTCGTCCGGTTTGGCGAGGTCGGCGGGCGACAGCGAGAGCACGGTGAGCTTGCGGTATTCCGGGGCGCGGAACAGCACCTTGTGCTCGTCAAAATACTTTTCGAGCACGTCGGCGGGCGGCGCCGCGACATCGCCGGCCTGCGCCGGACCGAGGGCGATGTAGTCGATGCTGCGCTGCTCGTTCTGATACTGATTGACGGCGGCGATCGCGGCAGCGGGCGCCTTGATGTCCCCGGAAATGCTGAGCGCAAGCTGGCGGCGCAGCATGCGTCGGCGCTGCTCCTCGACGAAGCGCGCCTCGGTGAAGCCGAGATCGCGGATGGTTTCCTCAAAGCGTGCGCGATCGAACTGGCCGGTCAATCCGCGAAAGCCTGGATCGCTGGTGATGCGCTGCGAGATTTCCCCGGTACCGATGCCGAGGCGGAGTGCCTTGGCCTGCTCGTCGAGCGTCGTCTCCGCGACCAATTGGGCAATCAGTTGGCGGTCGAAACCGAGGGCGCGAATCTGATCCGGGGACAGCGTGCGTCCGAGCTGGCGGCTGAGCTTGCGCAGCTGGTCGTTGTAATATTCGCGGAACTGTTCCGCGGAAATCCTGACGTCGCCGATGGTGAGGGCGGCGTTGCGGCCAAAACCGCGAAAAATGTCGCCGATGCCCCAGATGGCAAAGCTGATGACCAGGAAGCCCATGACGGCCGCCATCAGGCCCTTGCCGAGCCAGGTCGAGGAGGCTTTGTGAATACCGCGAAGCATCGGCGCCTTGTAACCGTTAGGGTGTTTCGGGTGTGGCGACCTTATAGGGAGCGGGCCAAATCCCTGCAACTCAAGAAGGAACGCGCCTTTTCCGCCCTCGACTGGCGCTGCCGCACCGGGTCTGATAACCGCACCCGTAAAAGGGCTTAAAATCGATGGCCGTAGCCGCACCCCGCCCGCTGGTGGCGGGCAATTGGAAGATGAACGGGCTTGCCGCCTCGGAGGCCGAGCTCGCCAAGATCATCGCCGGTAGCGGCGGTGTCAAATGCGACCTGATGGTGTGCCCGCCGGCGACGCTGATTGTCGAGTTCGCCGCCGCTGCCCGCGGGTCGGTCGTGTCAATCGGCGCGCAGGACTGTCACCCGGAGCCTTCGGGCGCCCACACTGGCGATATCGCCGCCGAGCAGCTTGCCGATGCCGGGGCCCGGGCGGTCATTGTCGGGCATTCGGAACGGCGCGCCGATCATCATGAAACCGACGCTTTGGTGCGCGCCAAGGCGCTGGCCGCGCGCCGGGCAGGGTTGACGGCGATTATCTGCGTCGGCGAGCAGCGCGCCGAGCGCGAAGGCGGCAAGACCTTGGACATCATCGGCCGCCAGCTTGACGGCTCACTGCCCGACGGGGCGACAGCTGCGGATTTGGTCATCGCCTATGAGCCGGTCTGGGCCATCGGCACAGGGCTCACGCCGACGCCTGGCGATGTGGCCGAAGTGCACGGCTTTATCCGCAGACGTCTTGGCCAGCGATTTGGCGAAACAGGCGCCGCCATGAGGATCCTTTATGGCGGCTCGGTGAAGCCCGCGAATGCCAAGGACCTGCTGACGGTGGCCGACGTGAACGGCGCGCTGGTTGGCGGCGCCAGCCTGAAAGCCGCCGATTTCCTCGGCATTGCGGCGGTTTACCGCTGATGCCGCCGAGGGTGGAAAATCGCCGCATGATCGTGTAGAGACCGCCGCGAATTCCTATATGGACGGCATGGCCGCCTGGGCGGGACGCCCGGAACGGCTCGGATTTTGGATGGATTTGGAATGCAGCAGGTCGTTATCGTCATTCATCTGATGCTGGTGCTCGCCCTCATCGGGGTGGTGCTGTTGCAGCGCTCCGAAGGCGGCGGGCTCGGTATCGGCGGCGGTGGCGGCTTCATGACCAATCGCGGCGCGGGCAATGTGCTGACGCGAACCACCGCGATACTGGCCGGGCTGTTCTTCCTCACCAGCTTGGTGCTGTCGATCCTCGCCGGCATGGGGCGGGCGCCGACCGCAATTATCCGGGGTGGCCCCTCGGTACCGGCCGTGCCGGGTACTCCGCCGGCAGGCGAGGGTGGCGGCCTGCTCAAACAACTGCAGCAAGGCGCGCCGGGGTCGGAGCCCGCGCCGTCGGCTCCCGCCGCGCCCTCGGGTCCGGCGGTGCCACAGTCGAAATGACCATGACTTCAACAAAGGGCCGGGCAACCGGCCCTTCGGCGTTATGGAGGCGGCCGAAACCAGCGATGCAATCTTGTGCAGGACACCGAGCATCCACAGCTACGCACAGGCGCAGACGGCCCATGAATTTTTCGCGCTCGTCGAATCGAACCGGGGAGGCTAAAGCTTAGGTCCCATGGCGCGGTATATTTTCATCACCGGCGGCGTGGTCTCCTCACTCGGCAAGGGTCTGGCATCCGCGGCGCTCGGCGCCCTGTTGCAGGCGCGCGGCTACAAGGTGAGGCTGCGCAAGCTCGACCCCTATCTCAATGTCGACCCGGGCACCATGTCGCCCTACCAGCACGGCGAAGTCTTCGTCACCGACGACGGCGCCGAGACCGACCTCGACCTCGGCCATTACGAACGTTTCACCGGTCGCCCGGCCACCCGTCATGACAACATCACCACCGGCCGCATCTACCAGGACATCCTGACGCGCGAGCGCCGCGGCGATTATCTCGGCGCCACCATCCAGGTCATCCCGCACGTTACCAATGCCATCAAGGACTTCATCCGCGAGGGCAATGACGGCTTCGATTTCGTGCTGTGCGAGATCGGCGGCACCGTCGGCGACATCGAGGGCCTGCCGTATTTCGAGGCGATCCGGCAGATGGGCAATGAGTTGCCGCGCCATCACGCCGTCTACATTCATCTCACGCTCTTGCCGTTCATCCCGAGCGCCGGCGAGCTGAAGACGAAGCCGACGCAGCATTCGGTCAAGGAGCTGCGCTCGATCGGCATCCAGCCCGACATTCTGCTGTGCCGCACCGACCGGCCGATCCCGCCCGGCGAGCGACGCAAGCTCGGCCTGTTCTGCAACGTGCGCGAAAGCGCGGTGATCGAGGCACGCGACGTCGACAATATCTACGCCGTGCCGGAGGCCTATCACGAAGCCGGACTCGATACCGAAGTGCTCTCGGCGTTCGGCATGGAGGCGGGCGCGCCGCCTGATCTCGTCCGCTGGCGCACCATCAACGAACGCATCCGCAATCCGGAAGGAGACGTCACCATCGCCATCGTCGGCAAGTACACCGGCATGAAGGACGCCTACAAATCGCTGATCGAGGCGCTCTCACACGGCGGCATCGCCAACAAGGTCAAGGTCAATCTCGACTGGATCGAGTCCGACGTGTTCGAGAACGAGGACCCGGCGCCGTTCCTCGAGCAAGTCAACGGCATCCTGGTGCCTGGCGGCTTCGGCCAGCGCGGCGCCGAAGGCAAGATCAAGGCGGCGCAATTCGCGAGGCTGCGCAATGTGCCCTATTTCGGCATCTGTTTCGGCATGCAGATGGCGGTGATTGAGGCCGCGCGCAATCTGTGCGGCATCGAGGAGGCGAACTCGACGGAATTCGGCGCGACGCCGGAACCGGTGGTCGGCCTGATGACCGAATGGCTCAAGGGCAACGAATTGCAGAAACGCCAGGCCAACGGAGACCTCGGCGGCACGATGCGGCTCGGCGCCTATCCGGCGACGCTGACGCGCGGCAGCCGTGTTGCCAATATCTACGGCGCGACTGAAATCTCCGAGCGCCACCGCCACCGCTATGAGGTCAACACCGCCTATAAAGGTAGGCTCGAGCAGCGCGGCATGCGCTTCTCCGGCATGTCGCCCGACGGCATCCTGCCGGAAATCATCGAATACGAAGACCATCCGTGGTTCATCGGCGTGCAGTTCCACCCGGAACTCAAGTCGCGGCCGTTCGAGCCGCACCCGCTGTTCGCCTCCTTCATCGGCGCGGCGGTGGAGCAGAGCCGGCTGGTGTAGTCTCCGCCGCGATCGCTATACTCCGCGCACAACACCATCCCGAGGAAACGTTCATGATCTATGAGTTGCGCGTCTATCGCTGCATACCCGGCCGGCTGCCGGCCTTGATCAAGCGTTTCGACACGACCACGCTCAGGCTTTGGGAAAAGCACGGCATCCGTCAGGTGGGGTTTTGGACCACGCTGATTGGCGATTCCAATCAGGAACTCACCTACATGCTGGCGTGGAATTCATTGGCCGAACGCGAGCAGAAATGGAACGGCTTCATGGCCGATCCGGAGTGGATCAGTAAACGTGCCGAGTCGCAGAAGGACGGTGAGATTGTCGCGAACATCGTCAGTCAAATTCTCCAGCCGACGTCGTTCTCGGCACTGAAGTAGCGGCGCGATGCCCCGCGGCATCGATCACATTGTTCACGCCGTCCACGACCTCGATAAGGCCGCCGCATTTTATCGCGGTCTTGGCTTTACCGTCGGCGGCCGCAACCGCCATCCGCGCGACTGGGGCACGCAGAACCGCATCATCCAGACGCCGGACACTTTCATCGAACTGCTGGCCATCGACGACGCCAGCGGCATCGCACCAGCCGCGTCGCATTATTTTTCTTTCGGCGCCTTCAACCGCGATTTTTTGAAATCGCAGGAAGGCTTGTCCATGCTTGTGCTGAAGGGGCGCGGCGCGCCCGATGCCGCCGAATTTCGCGCCAAGGGCATCGGCGATTTCGCGCTTTACGATTTCGAACGAGAGGGCAGGGGGCTCGACGGCACGACGCTGCGCTTTGCGTTCACGCTCGCCCTCGCCGTCGATCCTCATGCGCCGGATGTGGGCTTCTTCACGTGCCAGCACCGGCACCCCCCGGAAAACTTTTGGAATCCGCAACTTCAGAAGCACGCCAACGGCACGACCGCCACCGCGGGCGTCGTGCTGGTGGCGGCCGATCCCGAGCGCCACCGCGTCTTCTTGGAGGCCTTTGCCGATGCCGAGGCAAGCCGAGGTGACGATGGTTTCAGCATGGTCACGCCGCGTGGTTCAATCGAGATGCTGACGCCGGCCGCATTTACCGGCCGCTATGGCGTTGCGGCCCCGGACACCGCACACGGCGCGCGGCTCGCCGCCATCCGCTTTACCGTCGCCGACGCGAGCCTGCTGCAGGATGTACCCGAGCTTGCCGGGATTGCCGGTATTTACGAGAAAAATACAGCGATTGTCGGGGCCGACGATGCGTTTGGCGCGGTAATGGTATTCGAACCGGGCCGTTGACCGGGCGGCTTGGCCGCTTCATGGTCCGCACCGCATGGATCAGAGTCTGCTGCCCAATGCCGCCGTGGCCGTCGGGACCGTGCGCTTCGGCAACGATTTGCCGCTGGCGCTGATCGCGGGGCCGTGCGCGCTCGAAAGCAGAGCGCACGCGCTGGAAATGGCGAGCGCGCTGAAGGAGATCGCGGCGAAAGCCGGCGTCGGCCTCGTCTACAAAACCAGTTTCGACAAAGCCAACCGCACCTCCTCGCGCAGCGCGCGTGGGCTCGGGCTCGATGCGGCGCTGCCGATCTTCGCCGAGATCCGCGACAGCCTGAAACTGCCGGTGCTCACCGACGTGCACGAGGCCGAACAGTGCGCCCGCGCCGCGCAAGCCGCCGACGTGCTGCAAATCCCGGCCTTCCTCTGCCGCCAGACCGACCTTTTGATCGCGGCCGCCCGGACCGGCAAGGCGATCAACGTGAAGAAGGGCCAGTTCCTCGCGCCCTGGGACATGAAGAATGTGGTCGCAAAGATCACCGGCGCCGGAAACCGCAACGTGCTGGTGACCGAGCGCGGCGTCTCGTTCGGCTACAATACCCTTGTCTCCGACATGCGCGCGCTGCCGATCCTCAAGCGTGACACCGGTGCGCCCGTTATCTTCGACGCCACGCACTCCGTGCAGCAGCCGGGCGGGCAGGGCACCACGTCCGGCGGCGAGCGCGAATTTGTGCCCGTGCTGGCGCGCGCGGCAGTCGCAGTCGGCGTCGCCGGCGTGTTCATCGAGACCCATCAGGATCCGGACAAGGCGCCGTCCGACGGACCCAACATGCTGCCGCTGCAGCAGATGGAACCGCTGTTGCGTGAACTCGTCGAATTCGACAAGCTCGCCAAGCGCTGATCTGGTCCCGCTGTGACCCGCACGCTCAACGTCATCGCCTTTGTCGTTTTTGCAAGCGCTCTGTTTATCCGTTCGACCGACCCGGTCATCCCGCTGATCGCCGACGGCTTGCACGTCGAGCCAGCGACGGCGGCACTCCTGTCCACCGCCTTCACGCTGCCGTACGCGCTGGTGCAGCCGTTGCTCGGCGCGCTTGCCGACATGTTCAGCAAAGTGCGGCTGATGCTCATGTGCATGGTGCTTGTCACCGCCGGCACGATCGTCTGCGGTATGGCGCCGAACTACGAATTCCTGTTTATCGCGCGAGTGCTGGCCGGCCTCGCATCGGGCGGTGTGGTGCCGATCTCGTTCGCGCTGGTCGGCGACCTGGTGCCGTTCGCCGACCGGCAGGTGGCGATGGGGCGGCTGCTGTTCGCCATCATGACCGGCAATCTGCTGGGCGCGACTTGCGCCGGCGTGGTCGGCGATCTGCTCGGTTGGCGCGGCGTGTTCTTCGTCATCGGTTCGCTCGGCGCACTCGCCTGCTCGGTCGGCATCGTCGGCTTCCGCGGCCACAGCGAGAACGGGCCCGGGCGGTTTGACTTGTCGAACTTCATTCCGAACTATCGGATGATCTTCAAGAACCCGTTGGCAAAGATCTGCTTCGGCACCGTGTTCGTCGAAGCTCTGTTCATGTACGGCTGCTTCCCCTACATCGCCACCATGTTGCGCCAGGCCGGCGAGCCGCGAGCCTCGATCGCCGGCATTGTCATTGCCGGCTTCGGCATCGGCGGCGCGCTCTACGGCGCGCTGGTGTCGCGCGTGCTGCCACTGCTCGGCGAGCGGCGCATGATGCGGTTCGGCGGCGGCGCGTTGGGATTCTGCCTGATTGTCACGCGCTGCGCCTCTATTGGCCGATTGAGTTTCTCAATTTCGCGCTGCTCGGCTTCGGCTTCTATTGTTTGCACGCGGTCGTGCAGATCTATGCCAGCGAGCTTGCGCCCAGCGCGCGCGGCTCTGCTATGGCGCTGCACTCGTTCTTCTTCTTTCTAGGGCAGGCGCTTGGCCCGATCGTCTATGGCGCAGGCCTGTCCACCGTCGGCCTCGGCCCGGTCCTGGTGCTCGGCGCCGTGGCGCTGATCGCCGTCGGATTGACCTGCGCGCAATGGCTGCGCCGGCCGGCGCAAACGGACGCCGCGCTCTAGCCGCGGCCGCGGTACGGTGGCACGCCTTGGTCCGGCGGCAGCCACACGTCCTTGGGCAGACGGCCCGCCTGCCAGAACACGTCGATCGGCATGCCGCCGCGCGGAAACCAGTAGCCGCCGATGCGCAAGTACCTTGGCTTCAGCAGCGCGACGAGTTTCTTGCCGATGGCGATGGTGCAATCCTCGTGGAAGGCGCCGTAGTTGCGGAAGCTGTTGAGGTAGAGCTTGAGCGATTTCGACTCCACCAGGAACTTGCCGGGTACATAGTCGATGACGAAATGGGCGAAATCCGGCTGGCCAGTGATCGGGCACAGGCAGGTGAATTCCGGTGCTGTGAAACGCGCGACATAGTTGGTGCCCGGATGCGGGTTGGGCACGCGGTCGAGCTTCGCCCTGTCCGGCGAGGCGGGGATAGGCGTCGGACGGCCGAGTTGCAGTCGTTTTCTAGCCATGACCCGCACCATAGTGTAGAAGCCCCGCCATATCCAAGCCGGAGCCGTAAGCGCAATGACCGCGATTACCGACATCATCGGCCGCGAAATTCTCGATTCCCGCGGCAATCCGACCATCGAAGTAGACGTCATTCTGGAGGACGGCTCGATGGGCCGTGCCGCGGTGCCGTCCGGCGCCTCGACCGGCGCGCACGAGGCGGTGGAGCTGCGCGATGGCGACAAGGCGCGCTACGGCGGCAAGGGCGTGCGCAAGGCGGTTGACGCCGTCAACGGCGAAATCTTCGACGCGCTCGGCGGCATGGATGCCGAGGCGCAGGCCAAGATCGACGAGACCATGATCGCGCTCGACGGCACGCCGAACAAAGGCCGCCTCGGCGCCAATGCCATTCTCGGCGTGTCGCTCGCCTGCGCCAAAGCCGCGGCAAAGGCCAAGCGCGCGCCGCTCTACCGCTACGTCGGCGGCGCCGCGGCGCGAACGCTGCCGGTGCCGATGATGAACATCGTCAACGGCGGTGTGCATGCCGACAATCCGATCGACTTCCAGGAATTCATGATCATGCCCGTCGGGGCGCCGACCTTTGCGGAAGCGCTGCGCTGCGGCTCGGAAATCTTCCACACGTTGCGCGGCGAGTTGAAGGCCAAAGGCTTCAATACCAATGTCGGCGACGAAGGCGGCTTTGCGCCGAATCTGAAATCGGCGACTGACGCGCTCGATTTCGTCATGCAGGCGATCGGCAAAGCCGGCTACAAGCCGGGCGGCGATGTCTTCCTGGCACTTGATTGCGCTGCAACCGAATTCTTCAAGAACGGCTCGTACGTCTATGAAGGCGAGGGCAAGACGCGGTCGCCGCAACAGCAGGCCGATTACCTCGCCGAACTTG
>Ga0209581_1003732_pt1 | contig 12833 bp, 8 predicted proteins | sample Coa_R2_FD_187160 | JGI IMG/M metagenome (GOLD analysis project Ga0209581, IMG submission 187160) | Surface soil microbial communities from Centralia Pennsylvania, which are recovering from an underground coalmine fire - Coalmine... | ecosystem: Environmental > Terrestrial > Soil > Unclassified ...
GGGAAGAACGCCGGCTTCAGCGAAGCGAAGCCATGGCTGCCGGTGCCGGAGAGCCACGCCACCCACAATGTGGCCTCGGAAACGCAGGATCCAAATTCCGTGCTGAATTTTTACAAGAGGCTGCTTGCCTTGCGGCACACCGAACCGGCGCTGCTCGAGGGGGAATACATCGCGCTCGATGAACAGAACCCCAATGTGTATTCGTATTTGCGGAAGGACGGCACCGAGGCGATGCTGGTGGTCTTGAACATGGCGCGGAGTCCTCAGAAAGTGAGCCTCGATCTGTCGGCGCAAGGCTTGGGCGCGAACCGAGCGCGCACCGTGCTGACCGATGGCAATTCGCCCGGGGAAATTTCGACGAAGGAAATTTCGATGGCGCCGCTTTCCGTGTATATCGGAAAGCTCGTTCCGTAAAACAGCAAGGATGGCGCGGCACGCTCCTTGCCGCGGCGATGCAGCCTCGCGCCGAACAGCTCCGGGGCGCAATGGACAGGCTCGATTCCGCGGGTGTAGGATGCCGCAGGGCTTCCGAAAATGAGGCGCGTCGCGCGCATTTTGGGTTTTGCACGATCCACTCGGTACGCGCTGGCGTTGGTGTTCGCGTTTCTGGCTGTGGCCTTTGCCGCGAGCGCGCAGGAAGCAGTGGATCTCTCCGGCACGCGCACTTCCCCGCTTCAGCACTGGCGCGGAAAGGTCCTGGTGCTGGTTTTCGTACGCACGGATTGCCCCATCTCGAATCGCTACGCACCGCTGATTCAGCAACTCAGCGCGAAGTATGCAGCTCGCGCCGCGTTTTTGCTGGTTTTCCCGGACAAAGCCGAGAGTCCGGGCGCCATTCGCGCCTATTTGCGGGATTTCGGCTATACGATTCCCGCGCTGCGCGACACAGACCACGCGCTGGTGAAAAAAGCGGGCGCGCGGGTCACGCCGGAGGCCGCGGTCTTCAACGCAAAGCGCGACCTGGTCTATCGCGGCCGCATCGATGATCTGTATCCGGCGCTGGGGAAATCGCGGCACGCGGCCAGCACGCACGAACTGGCAGACGCGATCGATGCGGCCGTCAGGGGCGTCGCGCCACCGAGAGCTTCGGCGGAAGCGGCCGGCTGCGTCATCGCAGATCTGCAATGATCCGCCGGGTGCGAATCGCTCTCGCGCTGCTGGCGTGCGCTCTGGCGGCGGGTCTGCTGCGCGCAGAGCGCGGCTGGCCGGGCGCTTCGCGGGAGCCAAACGCAGCGGCTCAGCGCGTCACGTTTAATCGCGACGTTGCGCCGATTCTCTTCCGCTTCTGCGCCGCGTGCCATCGCCCCGGGGAATCCGCTCCGTTTTCTCTGCTCACTTACGCCGATGCCAAATCGCACGCGCGCCAAATCGCCGCCGTGACGCAAGCGCGCATCATGCCGCCCTGGCTGCCCGCGCCGGGCGAATTCAAGTTCGCTGACGAACTGCGGCTCACGGAAGAACAAATCCGCGTGTTCAGACGATGGGTCGAAGATGGCGAGGCCGAGGGCGCCGCGTCTGACCTGCCGCCGAGACCGAGATTTTTACCGGGCTGGCAACTCGGCAAGCCTGATCTCATTCTGAAGGCGCCGAAACCGTATCTGCTGCCGGCGAGCGGCACGGATCAATACTGGAACTTCATCTTTCGCACTCCGCTTAAGGAGACGCGCTGGCTGAACGCGATAGAAATTCGTCCGGGCGACCAGCGGCTTGTGCATCATGCGAATGTGCTCGTGGACCGGCTGGAATCCTCGCGCGCCCAGGAAACAACTCCCGGTGCGGGTTTCGGCGGCATGGAGATCAAGATCGAATCGGAAGCCTTCGACCCGGACAGCCATTTTCTTTTCTGGAAACCGGGAAGCGTGCCGCGAAAGGAACCGGAAGGGATGGCGCTGCGGCTCGATGCCGGAACGGACCTGGTGCTCAACGTGCACTTGCAGCCTTCCGGGAAGCCCGAATGGATTCAGCCAAGCATAGGGCTGTATTTCACCGACCAACCGGCCACGAAATTTCCGATGCTGCTGCAGCTCGAAAACGATGCGAAGCTGGATATTCCGCCGGGCGCTCACGATTTTGTTGTGACAGACGACTTCACGCTGCCCGAGGACGTGGAGCTCTTGGCGATCTACCCGCACGCGCATTATCTCGGCCGTGATTTGCAGGCTTTTGCCACATTTCCTGACGGCGAGAAGAAATCGTTGCTGCACATTCCGAACTGGGACTTGAACTGGCAGGCGGTTTATCGGTACGCACAGCCTGTGCATCTGCCAGCGGGCACGGCCGTTTCGATGCACTACACGTACGACAATTCGGAAGAGAATCCGCTGAATCCTAATTCGCCGCCGAAGCGCGTGGTAGCGGGCAATCGCGCAAGCGATGAAATGGCGCATCTCTGGCTGCAAGTGCTGCCCGATGCTCCGGTGACCGCCGCGAGCGATCCGCGCCGCGTTTTGCAGGAGGCCCTCGCCCGCCACAAAATCGAGAACAATCCCGGCGACTTCGAGGCTCATTACAATCTGGCAGCCGTGCTTCAGCAGCGCGGGGAAGTAGCGGAAGCCGCGCGGCACTATGAACTCGCGCTGCGCATCCGTCCGGAAAGTGCCATCGCCAATAACGCATATGGCGGGGCCCTTATGGCCGCAGGGCATCCCGAATCGGCGGTGAAGTATCTTGCCGCCGCTCTTCGCGCGCGGCCCGACTACTTCGACGCCTGCTACAATCTTGGGCTGGCGCTCGCCATGGAGAACGATTTCGCTGGCGCTGAAGGCTATTTCCGGCGCGCGGTACAGCTTGCTCCCGAAGACGCCAACGCCGAAGCCAATCTCGGGAGCGCTCTCGCGGCCCTCGGCAAAAACGACGAAGCGCGCCTTCACCTCCAACGAGCGCTTGCTCTCAATCCCGGTCTGAGCTTCGCCCGGGAAAACCTGGACCAACTCCCGCCGCCGGACAAGAAGCGCTAAGCGCCCGACACCGAGGGCAGTCCTGAATCGAACCTAAGCCGGCGCAAGGCCGGCGCGAGTAGGGTGAAGCGGCGAGTATCGTCCAGTGGTTATGGGATGGCTCGGCCCAGGCTGCATCCACTAGCTTGAAGGCTTTGGGGGAGGCTATGAGACATCGATCTTCCGGCGGGTTTGTGGGGTTTCTTACGGGCTTGGGGATTGGCGCGGCGGCCGGCTTGCTCTTCGCACCGGCCAGCGGACGCGACACTCGCGACCATCTGAGAAATGCCGCGGACGATCTCACCGATCGTTTGGGCACGGCGGGACGAAGATTTGCACGCAGCGCTCGCGACACCATGGACCAAACGAGAGATCAGGTGCGAGAGGCCGTGAGCGCGGGGAAGCGTGCCTACGAAGATGCGGCGCGCCCGTCGCGCGGAGAAGAAGAAATTCACACCTAGCGTGCCAAAACAGGCGAGCGCAGGAAAGCCGCCACCGGTACCGGCGGCAGATTTGTCAACTGGCCGCGCCGCTCACGTGAGCATTCGCGGATTCGATTTGCTGCTGAACATGGCTGCGGAACTCGAGCGGGCGGGCAATTTGGTCAAACTCGTCCGGAGTACCGCCGACTCCCCGGAGAATGACCGTGCCGTAGCCGAGCATCCTTCCCCAGAGCGACTCCACAACGCCGATGCTTTCAATTCGCGAAAGCAACAGTTCGAAGGTTTTGCGCGTGGCAATGCCCGTCTTGACCAGCACCCGCTTATTTGTAACGACCATTTCCGTGGCGTTGCGCTGCGCCAGGCTCCAGGCGGTGCAGAGCGAGCCGGCGAGCAGCATGGCTCCAGCGAGCGCGGCACCCGGGGTTGGAGGCAGCACCGGCCGGCGGGCCGCCAGTTGGTAAACGAGGAGTGCAATCCCGGCGACCTCCAAAACGGCGCCGGTCACCACGCTCCAGAGCACCGCGATCCAATGGAGCTTGGTGCGATAAAGGATGGTTTCGCCCGGAATCAGATTCCTTTCGACATAACCCACGGCGGCCTCCGCGCGAGACTGAACGGCGCTCTGCATAAGAGTAGACCGCGACATGCGTGTCCGAGCATGACATTGCGAAGGCTGCTTCGCCAAAGGAAACAGCGGACCCACTTCGCTCCGCCCCATGCCGGGGCGAAGCAAAGAAGGGTTGCCGACGGACTTCGCACTCAAGTCTTCGAGCACATCAGAATCTCGCGGAACTCGAAGAGCAGCCCACTGGCGTGGGACTCAATCAAAAGTCTCGAGCGCCAGGAAGTCCTTTCAAGTTGCAGTATGCGGATAAACGATCAGCGAGCGATTCGTATCGAAAACAAAGTATTGGCCAGGAGTTGACGCAGCAAGTTGTGCAATTTGTTCCTTGGCCTGATCCAGCGTCTCACGGCTTTGATCCAGATCGGCTCCCCATCAGGCAAGCGTTGGAAGATGTCGAGCTTTGAACTCACATTGCCTCCCTGAAAATTCGGTATTGTTTGGACAAGGGTGGAGCAGCCCGCGTGCCAGATACCGCTTATTGCCGTAGCGCAGCTTAATCAACAGTTTAGGAGAGCTAACCAGAAACCGCAGATGGCAAGCCAAAAAGAAGAAGCACGTAAAATTTAGCTTCGAGCAGCATTTTTGCCAGCGGAACGTACTAGGACTGAGGCAGAGCAGCGCGGTGGAAATGACGTCACCGCATCGAAGGCTTTACTCCTAGCATAAGGGGCCAAAGGATTGACACGCGTGGCGCGTCAAGCGGAAATACGGCGCGCGGAAAAAGCAACGAGGAAAAGCAATGCCGTCACAGTTGCGAATGTCAGCGGGTCTGCGGGGCGAAAATCGTTCAGCACTGCACAAGGATCGCGCGGGCGGAAGGTAACCCACGTCCTTTCTCCGGGCAAAAGCAACGTGCCGAGCATCTTACGCGCACCGATTACCTCTAAGGGCTTCCCGCTGCCACGCTCCAAAGGATTTTGTATTCCTGGGGCCGCCCGCCTGATTCAGACTGTGTCCCTAGTCCAGCGTCTGAATACGCAAGCTGCACGGTAGTCCGCGCCTTTTGAGGTGAGGTTGCCAAGAAAAGCGCGGCGCGCCCGCGGGAAGCACTGTCTTCCTCTCGCAGGAGAAACCTCGCCTGATTCCGGGGCTACGCGTCTGAGGAGGCCTGTTGCCGTCGCGAGCGGGGGTTTTCGGTCGAAGCGCGCCTGAACGGTGGCGCATTCTCGAGTGGCTCTTCGGTGTCGCGCTGTTCTCCCTGTTACTGTTACTGTTTTTTGTGCCCCGCGCCGGAGCGCAGGAGTCAGAGTTTGCAAGCGATCTACCGTCCCTGCCGCTGGGAACAGTTTCGGCCTCGCGGCTGGCCGGCCTGGGCGCTGGCGCGGCGGAAAACGACGGCAGACGGCAAGAAGTGCGCAAGGGGCCTTTCCGATGGCGGACGGCCCTGCGCGAAGCGCTTTTCTTTACGGGAGTAATGCACGGGTTTCGCTTCGCGACGGAAGCTGGCACGCGGGATGCGCTGAACGGGCGCTGGTATCAGGACTATATCCACTCCGTGGGCGAACTGCGGGGCTGGGGCGATGGCGATCCTTTTATCACCAATGACATAGCCCACCCGATCGAAGGCGGGGTTTTTGGGTACATCCAGCGGGAGAACGACCCGAGATACGCAACTGTCGAATGGGGGGCCGGACGGGCGTATTGGATCAGCTTGCTGCGTTCCCTGAGCTTTTCCGCGGTGATGAGCACGCAATGGAAGCTTGGACCAGCCAGCGAAGCCTCGCTCGGGAACGTGCAACTTCACGAGTATCCTGGGTTTACGGATTTCGTCGTCACACCCGCGGCTGGAACCATCTTGATGATGGGCGAAGACGCGGCTGATCGTTACCTCATCATAGGACTCGAAAACCGCACTGCGAATATTCCTCTGATTCTGCTCACGCGTTGCTTTCTGAATCCGAGCCGCGCGTGGGCAAACCTGATGGCCTTCAAAGTTCCCTGGCACCGGGAGACACGGATCGGCATATTCGGCGCGAATCACGAACTGCGAAAGGAGTTGATTCGCGAACACAACGAAGGCCGAGCGGGAAAGATGTTCCAGTTCAACGCAGACGAATTTCGCGAGCGGCAGGAGAATCATCCACTGGCCGCCCCGATTGAGCTGGAAGCCTCGAGCTATTATCAGAATTTTCCGGGTAAGGGCGGTTGCGCGGGCGGAGGAGGCTCAGGGGCCACGCGGATCAATAGCGAATGGCAGCTCGTGGCGGAGCTGAACGGATGCGCAATCCTGGGCATGCCCAAGAATGAGAGCGGCGACATCGAATCGTACGCCGCGGGCCCGCGCTGGACCCCGCGAAGCTCCAACCGATTTTCCCCGTTTGTGCAAGCGCTCGTGGGCGGCACGCGCGTGACACATGAAATCGTGAATCAGGAAAAGCGGGAGGAATTGAAGAAGGAGTGGAACAACGGCGCGGGCACTTTGCCGCACTATCCGACAAGGAACGAGTGGTCGGTGGAACACCAGGCAAACGGTGTTGCGCTTGCGCTCGGCGGAGGACTCGATATTGTGTTTCACCGCGCGCTGGCATGGCGAGTGGGCGCCATCGAATACACTCACTCTTTTCTCGGCGATGTGGACCAGATCCGCGCGACCGACGGGATTCGCCTAAGCACGGGCGTCGTTCTTCGAATCGGAACCTGGTGACGACGAGAGACTTTCCAGCGGCCCGCAGGCGGCAGGGGGCTGTTGCGGGAGTTCTTGCGATCCCTCTCTCATCGCGCCAAGCCGGCGGCGCACACCGCGGGACCACGGTTTGTTCGATCTAGTCGTTCAGAAGCAGCATCTCGGGCTGACGAATAAGGATCTTGCCGCGGCCTTTTCGCAATGCGCCGCGGCGCTCCCACTCCTTCAGCAGACGGCTGGCTGTGTACAGGCCGACGTCGGCAAGCGACGAGAGATATTCGTTTTTAATATCGAGCTCCACGCCATCGCTTACCGGCTTCCCGGAGCGCATTCCGAGATCCGACACGGTTCGCGCCAAGCGGTGCGCGGCGGAATCGGCGACGAGCCGCAGGTGGCGGTCCGAGTATTCAGCGATGTAACTCAATACCGCTCGAAAGGCGTTTTCTCGGAGGCGAGGATACTGGCTTGCCATTCGCTGCACCGCGGCGTGGTCCCAGACGTGAGCCTCGGAATGCCGGACGGCTTCCGCTGTTCCGATGTTGGCCATGGGATGAGTGAGGAAGGTTCCGAGTCCGAAAACCTCTCCGGTTCCTAGCCACCGCAGGAGCACTTCCTTCCCCTGGCGAGTCTCGCGATAGTATTTGACGCGTCCGGACCGGACAACGTAAAGATGCGAGGCTGGTTCGCCCGCCCGAAAGATCACCTGCGAGCTGTCGTACGATTGAAGGGTCGCGGTGGAGAGAATCCCGGAGATTTCCGAGCTCTGCAGGCCATTGAAAAGATCAACGGAAAGCCGCGCTTCGGCGGCGCCACCCTGTGATTGAGTCATAGTTTCGTCCTAACCGAGGAACGCAGAGCTGCCCTCCCCGCCAAATTTTGTCTCGCCGCGTCCGGCGAGGGGACTGGGTGTGTGAAAACCGCTTTGAGCCGGCCAGCCCGGGCGCAGAGCCGCACCAAGCGCGCATAGGGGATTTGCCGGTGCATGGAGAAGGAGCAGGTGAAGGAAAGCGGGACCTCTGATGCAGGCCCACGCTCGAAGCAGCCGGGCGTGAAGGTGTTCCGGACCGAGTCTGGGAGGTCTTGCGCGACGGCAGGCAGCGGGAGCATAGAACCAGCCGTAACCGCAAGGTCAAGCAAAACAGGAAAAGGCAAAATCGCTCCCCCGAAGCGCGCCACTCAGGAGCAGCTTCCGCCAATCTGAGTTGCGCTGGAAGCCGCTCGCATGCTTGCCCTCCCCTAAGAAGGTAGCGGTCGCCGCTGCTTGCGGACACTGGCAGTATTGCTAGCGGCGGACTTCCGGGCGGAGGCTTGGTTGCGCGGTGCGAATCGCGTGGTCCGGAAAGGGGGATGCGTCAAACACGCTCGCGTATTCGTTAACGAAAACACTCTATTTTCTCAAGATTGCGGCTCGAAGGCGGACCCAAAATTCTATCGTTCGCATCAACTAGTAGTGTTGACAGTTCTCTCTAGGCGGCAAAATGACTAGGCTTTGGGAAACCAGCGTGAAAGTGACGATCAGTTTGCCGTGCTCAGACGCGGTCAGGCGCGAGACGGAGCGTAGATAGCGATGGTGAGGCCTCGCATACTCCTCGCGGACGACCACACGCTCGTGGTCGAGGCCTTCAAGAACCTGCTGGAACCGCACTTTGAAGTGGTCGGCACGGTGGCGGACGGCAGGGCATTGCTGGAGGTCGCGCCCAAGCTGGCGCCGGACGTGATCCTCGTGGATTTGGCGATGCCTTCCCTGAACGGCATGGACGCTGGCGAACGTCTGAAACAGTCGCTGCCCAACACAAAGCTAATCGTTCTGACCATGACGGAGGACGCTTCGGTGGCAGCGGAAGTCATGAAGCGATGGGCGAATGGATTTCTGCTGAAAAAATCCGCCGGGAGCGAATTGATTCGCGCCATTAAGGAGGTTTTGAAAGGCGAGTCCTACATCACTCCGAAAATGGCAAAGAGGCTGCTGGACGAGTTCGTGCGCGACCCGCATCCGGCGCAGCCGAAGAGCCTGACGCCGCGCCAGCGTGAAGTCCTGCAATTGCTGGCCGAAGGCCACACCATGAAGGAGGTGGCGGACGTCTTGCATGTTACACCGCGCACGGTTGCCTTTCACAAATACCGCATCATGGATGAGTTCGGTCTGAAAACGAACTCGGATCTTGTGCGCTTTGCGATAAAAGAACACGTCGTCACCGCGCCTTGACGTCCCCTTGTTTTCCACAGGTCCTCCATGCTAAACAGCGCTGCGTTGTGAGCGTTCCTGGTCCAAGCCGCCGGCCGATGGGACGCCAGCAGCAGAGATACAACCCAGGCGCGCCGATTCCGCTCTAACTGTCTGGCATTTTTCCTTTGGTGCGATGAAGACAATGCATAGCGTTGTGATCGCGGACGATCATGCCGCCGTTCTGCAGAAGGTCAGCATGCTGTTGCGGCCACGGTTTGCCGTTGCGGGCACCGCTCGCGACGGCCGGTCCGCGATCTCCGTGGTGGTTAAAGCAAAACCGGATGTGGTGATTCTGGACATCAACATGCCGCTCCTGGACGGTTTCGCGGCGGCGCGCGAAATCAAAAAGCTCGGGCTTCCAGCCAGAATTGTCTTCCTCACCATGCATGACGACCCGGCCTACGAGGAATTCGCCATCGGACTCGGCGCAAGCGCCCTGGTGCTTAAATCGCGAGCGTCGTCAGACTTGGTCGCCGCAGTGGACGCGGCCCTCGCCGGCGAGCAATTTTTCAGCCGCGAAGCACGGATTTGGCTTCGGCGCAGCAGCGGCGCCATAAGTTAGGCTTGGGGCGCCGGGCCATGCCCGCCGCTCTTTCAAGCAGCCCCTGAGCGGCTGCAAAGGTTCCCCCGTACTTACCCTTTCCAATTGCAAATCAGTACCGCTCCGTGTACTATCCGTCAAGTCGAGGTCTTTTCAGCAGATCCGTATCCCGGCCCGGAAACGGAATTCGATGCCTCCCCGCGACATCGAACGCAGCGCCCTTCGCTCCATGGTGCACGGAGCAACATTCGGCATTGCCCTCACCGATCGAGACCAGCGCTTCCAGCTCGTGAACCCGGCTCTGTGCTCGATGCTCGGATACTCGCGGGACGAATTGGTTGGCCGCCCGGCCCGCGATATCGTGGACCCCGCGGACTACGGCACCGAGCAGGCCCTCACTGAGGAACTCACCAGCGGCACTCGCCCGGCGTTTCAGATCGAGAAGCGTTTTGTCCGCAGGGACGGGACACGCCTCTGGGTGCGTGCCAGCGTGACTCCATGGAATTCACCCGATTCGCTGGAAGGCTTCTTTTCGATCGCCGTGGACATTTCGGATATTTGCCAGCTTCGAGACGACCTAGCCCGCAATCGGGAGCGCCTAAATCTGACGGTCGAAGCCTCTCGCTCGGGCATTTGGGAACTGGACGCGGAGAGCGGTCGCGTCTCCTGGACGGGCGATCACGGATTGGCAAGCGAGGAGCCGCCCGGCGACCTCAGTACGAGCTATGGCGAGTTCCTGTACCGCGTTCACCCTCAGGACCGCGAGGCCCTCGAAACCAAGACGGTGGCGGCGTTGCACAAGGGCGAATCCTTTTCCCTCGAATTCCGCCTGATTGATGCCAGCGGTCGTGTGCGATGGATTCGCTGCAAGGGCAAGCCCGTCCACGATAGCGGCGGAAACGCCAAGGGCATCCTTGCCGTGAACGCTGATATTACGGCCATGAAGCAAACGGAATTCGAGCTGCACAGCGTGATGGGCCGGCTGATCCAGGCACAGGAGGATGAACGCCGCCGCATAAGCCGCGAACTGCACGACGACATCAGCCAGCGCCTCGCCCTTCTAAGCGTCGAGCTGAATGGCTTCGCCGATTCTGTGCGCGCCCGCCGCGAGGCCATTCCGTCCGCCATCCAAAGGCTCCAGACCGGCATCGATGAGATCGCCCGGGATATTCACGGACTCTCGCATCAGCTTCATTCGACGAAACTACAAAACCTGGGTTTGCGCGCGGCACTTCACGAGCTCTGTCAGCAGGTCTCCGAGCAGCATGGCATCGCGGTCACCGTGCGGGCAAAGCATTTGCCCGAATCCTTGCCTGAGGAGATCTCGCTGTGCCTGTTCCGGGTCTGCCAAGAAGCGATAAATAATGTCGTAAAACATAGCCATGCACGGGAAGCATCGATCACTGTTTCTTTGCGAGGTACTCTGCTCAAGCTGACGGTTTCCGATTCCGGTGTCGGATTCGATCCGGCGAACCGCTCGAGTGGGATCGGCTTGGCCGGCATGCGGGAGCGTATGCGATTCGTAGGGGGTACTCTGGCGATTCGTTCCGCTTCCAAGAACGGTACCGAGATCACCGCGGAAGTTCGCATCCCTGGCCTCGCCAAATCCGCCGCGGCAAGTGGAGGCTAATGCGTTTGAGCCGGATCGCTTGACATGAGGTACGTCCGAGAATCGGCCAAACTGCCGAACGAGTTGCAAAGCGCCTTTTTCACCAGCGTAAGCCACCGAACCGAAAGGGCATCGTAAGAAATTTGAAACTGTTTCTCGCAAAGCGTTTCCTTGCCAGACTGTGGAAGGGCCGGCGCGCAGGCATTTCCGCGGCTTGAAAAAAACCGGGAAATGACCGGAGCCTTCTTAGGAACGCCCTCTTGGCAGAGGTCGCGAGCGCCAGAGCTCCTGAAATTTCAGGCTGGCCTGGTGGCCCAGCCAAAAACCTCAGGCAGCTTCGCTGGCACGTTTTCTGGCGCTCGCGGTCTGGAAGGCGCCTGAATCAGGGGAAACAAGCGCTTCCTTGGCGTGTCCGGAGGGGGGACGTTGGCGGGAGTTACTGGGGCTCGTGAAATTTGATTCGGAGATCATGGTTTGCTCGGAATTCGCGCACGCGATGCTACCGGCGTGCCCGGGCGCGGGCTGGCTGGCAATGACTGCGGGTTAGGCGCAGCGGTATACGATTCAGCCGAGAGTTTGGCGTTATCCGTCTTTGCGAAAGCAGCGGGCGAAGAAACATCATTTGAGCGCCCAGACTCTGGACCGACAACGGACCTCGGCGACCGACCCGCCGCCGGCTCCCCGGCGATCTCTCGCAAAATGGCGCGCGAGTAAAGAATTCCTGCGAGCCGATAGCCCAGGCAGAAGGCCATCAGAATGCAGGCGAAACAAGCCAGCATGAGATTCGCGTACGGATGCCGTCTCTGCCGTTCGAACCTGCCCGATGTCAGCGCCCTGCCGATCACCGTGAATCACCCCGTGAACCACCAGGAATGGCCCTGACGATACGAGCAGAGCGTACTTTCGACAACTGTCAAGTTTTACAGTAGCAACATTTTTTCTTAAGCACGGCTTTGGCGCCCAAGCCCCGGCCAGGAACGCGGAATTCCATTTACCGCGGAGCGGTCCGTTCCAAAAAACTCGCTAAACTGTAATTTTTGCCAGTACACAGCCTTTTGCTGTTGTGCGAAAAAGGTGGCGTTCGGATGGCCGCAATCGGGCGCGGCCCTCAATGAGAATTGAGGAGGTTGCGGCCATCCGTTCCCGATTCTTCCGCTCGCAATTGATCTCTTCTGGAATCGCAAACGCCTGGATTAACGAGTGCGGTGTTCAGTCTGGTTATCCGGCGGGGTTCAGGAGACGTGCTCTGCTTGCCGGTTCTAACTAAGCGGCGCTGACGATGTGCTGCTTTATGGCGAACTGCACGAGGCCCGCATTGTTCTTGAGCCCGAAATCCTCCATGATTTTGTACTTGTGAAAGGCCACGGTGCGCGGCGTCACGCGGAGCAGCGCCGCGATTTCCTTCATTGTGCGCCCTTCCGCCAGCAATTGCAGGACTTCCCGCTGCCGCGCCGTCAGCGTTCTCCCGCGGCCCTGGCGAGGATCGCGCACCCAGTTGTCCATCATTTGCTGAGCGATCCGCGGCGTCACGTACGAGACTCCGCGCAACGCACTCTCAATCGCCACCGCCAGCTCGCCGGCGGCCGAGGTCTTCAGCAAATATCCCGAAGCACCCCGGCGCAGAGCTTCACTCGCCAAATCGGTGTCTTCGTTCATCGTCAAGACGATGATTTTCACATTCGGCACTTTTTCCTTCACTTGCTGCGCCGCGTCCAATCCATTCAGGTTCGGCATCCCGACGTCCAGCACCGCGACATCCGGCCGCAGTTGGTCCGCCGCCTTCACTAGGGTTCGCCCGTCCGCCACCACGCCAATGACGGCAAACCGCG
>Ga0209581_1003734_pt1 | contig 12825 bp, 9 predicted proteins | sample Coa_R2_FD_187160 | JGI IMG/M metagenome (GOLD analysis project Ga0209581, IMG submission 187160) | Surface soil microbial communities from Centralia Pennsylvania, which are recovering from an underground coalmine fire - Coalmine... | ecosystem: Environmental > Terrestrial > Soil > Unclassified ...
GCTCGGACTTGCCGAGCAGCGCCGTCTCGGGCGTGTCGCCGGGCGCCGGCAGCTCCGCCGCCGCCGCGTCGTCGAGCGGCACGAAGCCGCGCTCGCGCCCCGGCCGCAGCCAGTCATAGGCGGCGTTGCGGACGATGCGCAGCAGCCAGCCGCGCGGGTTGCCGCCCCTGAAGCCGGCGAAATAGCTCAGCGCCCGCAGCATCGCCTCCTGCACCACATCCTCGGCGGCGGCGGCGTCGCGAACCAGCCACCGCGCGAGATTGTAGGCGGCGTCGAGGTGCGGTAGCACTGCCGCTGCGAACGCGTCGTCGCGCGAGGAAGCCGCCACGTCACCCCTCTGCCCGCCCGTATCGCCGAATCGACTCAGAGTGCGGCGATTTTATTTCCGCCGCGAATAAATCCGCCGCGCCGGCGGTCCTGTCACCGAACTCACCATTCGGGAGCCGATGCGATGGATACGACCGAACCTGCCGGCCAGACAAGGCGCAGCCTGATGACATGCCTCGCCTGGGCGGGGACCGGCATCGTGTGGACCATGGCCGGCGGGGTGCCGCGCGCGCTCGGCCTCGGCGGCGAAGCGGAGGCCGCCGCAGCCGACGGCTTCAGCTTCGTCCAGATCAGCGACAGCCATATCGGCTTCAAGGGCGAGGTCAACCCCGATCCCGGCGCCACCCTGCGCCTGGCGCTCGACCGCGTCGCGGCGCTGCCGGCGAAGCCGGCGCTGATGCTGCATACCGGCGACGTGACGCATCTGTCGAAGCCGGAAGAATTCGCCGCCGCCGCCGAGATTCTCGGCACCGCCCGGCTCGATACCCATTACATCCCGGGCGAGCACGACGTCATCGGCGACGACGGCAAGCAGTTCTTCGCCCGCTTCGGCAGCAGGGAGGCCACGGCCGGCGGCTGGTACAGCTTCGACCACGGCGGGGTGCATTTCGTCGGCCTGGTCAACGTGCTCGGCTTCACCCCGGGCACCGGCGGCACGCTCGGCGCCGACCAGCTCGCCTGGCTCGCCGCCGATCTGAAAGGGCGCGGCGCCAGCACGCCGCTCGTCGTCTTCGCCCATGTGCCGCTGTGGCCGGTCTATCCGCAATGGGGCTGGGCCACCGGCGACGGCGAGGCGGCGCTGGCGGAATTGCGCCGCTTCGGCTCGGTCACCGTGCTCAACGGCCACATCCACCAGGTGGTACAGAAGGTGGAGGGCCGGGTGACGCTGCAGACCGCGATGTCGACCGCGTTTCCCCAGCCCGCCGCCGGCACCGCGCCGGGGCCGGGACCGATGAAGGTGGGGGCCGACAAGCTCCGGTCGGTGCTCGGCATCCGCCGGCTCGACTATGCGCCGCTGCACGGCGTCGCCGTGTCGGACCAGGCGCTGGCCTGAGGAGGCGGCGATGAACCTGGCGATGATCGCGGTGACGATCAGCAATTTCGCCTTCGGCCCGGCCGAGCTGACGGTCAGGCCGGGAACCGAGGTGGTGTGGACCAACCGCGACGAGGAGCCGCACACCGTGGTCGGTCCCGGCCCGGGCATGTCGTTCAAATCGGCCGGGCTCGACACCGGCGACAGCTTTGCCGTCACCTTCGACAAGCCCGGCTTGTACCGCTATTTCTGCTCGATCCACCCGCAGATGACGGGGACGATCAGGGTCGAGTAGCGCGGAACAGCCGCCCGCCCGAAAGCGGGCGCGGCACCCCGGTCGTCGCCGGCAGGCTCAAGGGCAGGCCGGCGACGGCGCGCAGGGCGAGATAGGCGAAGGCCTGGGCTTCGAGCGCGTCGCCGTTCCAGCCGGCGGCTTCGACCGGACGCACCGGCACGCCGAGCCGCCGCGCCAGCGCCGCCATCAAGGCCGGGTTGTGCCGGCCGCCGCCGCACACCAGGAATTCGCGCACCGGCGCGGGAAAGTGGCGGCAGGCGGCGGCGACCGCGGCGGCGCTCATCTCGACCAGGGTGGCGGCGCCGTCGGCGGCGCCGAGACGGTGCGGAACAAAGCCGCGGAACTCGTCGCGATCGAGCGATTTCGGCGGGCGCCGGGCGAAATAGGGCGCGGCGAGAAAGGCCTCGACATGCGCCGCCGAGGCGCGGCCGGCCCGCGCCAAGGCGCCGCCGAGATCGGCCGGCCGGCCGGTGTGGCGCCGCGCCCAGTCGTCGAGAAGGGCGTTGCCCGGCCCGGTATCGAAGGCGAGGATGTCGCCGGGGCCGGGGCCGAGCCAGGTGACGTTGGCGACGCCGCCCAGGTTCAGCACCGCCAGCGGCTTTGCCAAGGGCGCCGCGAGAGCGGCGTGATAGAGCGGCGCCAGCGGCGCGCCCTCGCCGCCGGCGGCGACGTCGGCGCTGCGGAAATCGGCGACGACATCGACCCCGGCAAGCCGCGCCAGCAGCGCCCCGTCGCCGATCTGGCGGGTCCGCCGCTCGGCGGGGCGGTGCCAGACGGTATGACCGTGAAACCCGATCAGCTCGAAACCGGCGGCGGGAAAGCGGCTGCGGAACGCGGCCACCGCCTCGGCATGCAGCCGGGTCAGCTCGGCGGCGACCGCCTCGGCCGGCTCGTCGCGGCCGAGCGCGGCGCGCAGCCGCTCGCGGAACGCCGCCGGATAGGGCACGGTCAGCGCCGGTCCCGGCTCGACTGCGGCAAGCCCGTCGCTCTCGATCTGCGCCACGTCGATGCCGTCGAGCGAGGTGCCGCTCATCAGGCCCAGCGCGCAGCGCCGATTTGTGCTAGATGACGCCGCCATGCCGACCGCCGACTCCCCGTTCCTCGCCGCCGCGCAGGCGCGCGGCTATGTCCACCAGTGCACCGACCCGGAGGGACTCGACCGGCGCCTCGCTGCCGGGCGCGTCACCGCCTATGTCGGCTACGACTGCACCGCCGACAGTTTGCATGTCGGCCATCTGCTGTCGATCATGCTGCTGCGGCTGTTCCAGCGGCACGGGCACAAGCCGATCGTGCTGATGGGCGGCGGCACCACCCGGATCGGCGACCCGACCGGCAAGGACGAGGCCCGCCAATTGCTGAGCGACGCGCAGATCGCCGCCAACATGGCGAGCATCCGCAAGGTCTTCGCCCGGTTCCTCACGTTCGGCGACGGGCCGAGCGACGCGGTCATGGTCAACAACGCCGACTGGCTCGACGAGCTGCGCTACATCCCGCTGCTGCGCGATATCGGCCGGCACTTCTCGGTCAACCGCATGCTGACGCAGGACAGCGTGCGGCTGCGCCTCGAACGCGAACAGCCGCTGTCGTTCCTCGAATTCAACTACATGATCCTGCAGGCCTACGATTTTGTCGAACTGGCGCGGCGCTTCGACTGCGCGCTGCAGATGGGCGGCTCGGACCAGTGGGGCAACATCGTCTCGGGCATCGAGCTGGCGCGGCGGGCCGACGGCAAGACCCTCTACGGCCTGACGACGCCGCTGCTGCAGACCGCCTCCGGCGCCAAGATGGGCAAGAGCGTCGGCGGCGCGGTGTGGCTCAACCCCGAGCGCCTGTCGCCCTACGAATACTGGCAATACTGGCGCAATTGCGAGGACGCGGATGTCGGCCGCTTCCTGCGCCTGTTCACCGAGCTGCCGGAGGGCGAGATCGCGCGGCTCGAGCGGCTCGCCGACGGCGAGATCAACGAGGCGAAGAAAATCCTCGCCACCGAGGCCACCGCGCTGTGCCACGGCCGCGACGAGGCGCTGAAAGCCGAGGCGACGGCGCGCGCGGTGTTCGAGGAAGGCGCGGCGGGCGAGGCGCTGCCCCAGGCGACGGTGCCGCGCGAACGGCTCGCCGGCGGGGTGCCGGCCTTCGAGCTGCTGGTCGAGGCCGGGCTCGCCGCCTCCAACGGCGAGGCGCGGCGGCTGATCCGCGGCGGCGGCGCGCGCCTCAACGACGCGGTCATCGCCAGCGAGACGCAGGGCGTCTCGCTCGCCGATCTCGACGCCAGCGGCGCGCTGAAGCTGAGCGCCGGCCGCAAACGCCACGCGCTGGTACGGCCGGGCTAAGGCGGCTGGGCCGGCATCGGCCCCGACATCGGCAGGTCGAACAGCCGGCGGGTGACGCCGGGCGCCAGCGCGGTCAGCGGGTTGACCGAGACCGACGGGTTGGCGGCCGAGCCGGACAGGCGATAGCTGGCGGCGAACAGGCTCTGCCCCTCGCCGCCCATCAGCAGCGAGCCGACCACCGGCAATTTGCCGAGGGCCGAGTTGAGCGTATGCGCCGGGGCGACGGTGCCCTTGACGTCGATGGTGTCGGCGTCGAGGTCGATCGTGCCGCCGGCGGTGACCCCGAGCGCGCCGCCATAGGCGACCAGCCTGTCGAGCGCGATGCGCCCGCCGCGATAGTCGAACCCGGCATACAGGGTCGAAAACGGGATGCCCGAGCCGGACAGCATGCTCGCCAGCCCGTCGAGCGAGGCGAGCGACAGCAGCCGGGTCGCGGTCGAGGCGCGGACGAGGCTGTAGTTCTTGGCGTCGAGCCGGGCGCTGAGGGCGGTTTCGCCGGCCGCCGCGGCAAGGTTGCCGCCGATCGTCATCTGCCCGCCGACGACGTTGTCGGCGATGCCGAGCAGGCCGACGGTGGCGCCGAAATCGTCGGAAGCGACGCTGAGCCGGCCGGCGCCGGCGGCGCCGCCGAGCTGGACGGCAAGGTGGCGGCCGTTGGCGTAACGCCCATCGAGCCGCAGGGTGCGCCAGGTGCCGCCGTCGCGCCGCAGCTGCGCGGTGACGCCGAGCAGGGCATGGCCGGCGCTGAACTCGACCCGGTCGAAGCGCGCCGTCACCGCCAGCGGCGTCGCCTCCTCTCCCCCGCCCTTGGCGAGCGCGCTGCGAAACAGCGGCCGCAGGTCGAGGCGCGGCCCGTGCAAATCGGCGCTCCAGCCGCCGTCGCGGCGGCGCTCGACCGTGCCGGCGAAATCGTCGCCGCCGATCGCCAGGCGGCGGATGTCGATCCGCTCGACGCGCTGGTGCGCGAAGCCGAGGGCGAGGCTGCCGTCGAGACCCGCGGCGTGGAGGGTCAGCACCGGCATGCCGACGATCGCGTCGCGGTCGAGGTCGAGGACGAGCCGCGCCGTGCCGGGCTGGCCGGCGGGCTTGTTCCAGCCGGTCTCGGCGATGCTGACGGCGGCCTCGCGCAGGTCGAAACTGGCGGTCGCGCCGGCCCGGACGGCGTCGTGCTGACGGTAGGTCAGATCGAGCGCGACCGGCCCCGACAGCCGCCCCGCCGCCGCCGCCAAGTCGAGCCGGCGGCGGGCCTCGTCGTCGAGCGTCATCGCCAGCCGGTAGGTGGCGCGCGGACCCGATTTCGCATGGAACGCCATCGCCGCGTCGAGACGCGCCGGCACCCCGTCGAGCCGCGCCTCGCCCTTGACCTCGACCCCGTTGCGGTCGAGCGCCAGGGTGAAATTGCCGTCGCCGAGATTGCGGTCGAGCGCCGCCTTTTTGATCGACACGCCGGAAAGGCTCGCCTTTGCCGCATACTCGACCGCGTCGAGCTTCAGGTCGGCGAGCAGCGGCAGGCGGAAATGCAGCCGGGCGTCGAGCCGGCCGGCGACGCGCTCGGGGTCGATGCCGGCGGCCTGTGCATAGCGCAGCGGCTTTTCGTCGATGATGTCGAGCGCGTCGCGCAGCGGCCCGGCCACCGCGACATCGACGCCGAGGGTCTCGACCGGCGCGCCGAGATCGCTGATCCGCACCGCGCCGCCGGTCACCTTGAGCCCTTTGACCGCGCCGCTTGAGGGCACGATGTCGATCTCGCGATCGGCCACCGTCGCGGTGCCGGCGACGTTCTGCGCCGGCGGCAGGCCGGGGAAGTAGCTGACCGCGACATCGTGGTAGCGCAGCGTGCCGTGAGTGCCGGTCACCGTCGCGGTGCCGGCGCCGGGGTCGAGGGTGAGGTCGAGCCGCACCGCCGCCTCGTCGAGCATCCCGTCATGCACGTTGGCCAGCACCCAGCGCCGCCCGCCGGGGCTGAAGCCGAGCGGCCAGAGGCGGTCGAAGGCGGCGACCGGGGCGCCGAACAGGGCGATGCGGAGCTGCGCCGGCAGGCTCGCCGGCTCGTGCAGCCCACCGGCGAGCAGGCCGCGGGTGATGCCGCCGACCTCGCCTTCGAGGATGACGCGGGTCGGGCCGCCGAGCGCCAGCGACAACCGGTCGAGCCGCAGGCGCTGTTCCTCCGGGGCATAGACCGCGTGCAATTCGCCGCCGCCGAGATCGAGCCGGCCGCCGGGGAACTGCGCGGTCTCGACCCAGCCGGCGCCGAAGTCGAGATCGACGCGCAGCCCCTCGAACTTGCGCTCGTCGAAATCGAACTGGGTTTCGAGCGTGCCGGACACCGGGACATGCAAGCGGGCGAGCGGTTCGAGGCTCGGCACCAGCGAGGCGAGCGCCGCCGGCTCGATCCCGGCGGCGGCGAGGTTGAGGTCGAGCTTGCGCCGCGCCGGCTGGTAGCGGTAGTCCGCGTGCAGTTCGGTCGGGCGCGCGCCGAGCGCGACGACGGCCGCGAGATCGCCGTCGATCCCGGCCTCGCCGCGTTCGAGCGCGGCGTCGAGCCGGTCGGCCTGCCAGCGCCGGCCATAGAGGGCGTCGTCGACGGTCACCGTCGCGTCGCGGATGCGCAGGCGGCGCAGCCGCGCCAGCGCCGGATCGTCGAGCGCGGCGGCAAGGTCGAAGGGCGCGTCCGCCGCCGCTGCATCGCCGATGCGCAAGCTGAGCGCGCCGGTCCGGTCGCGGCGCAGCCGCACCGCCGGCCGCTCGACCGCCAGCCGGGTCGGCGCCAGCCGGCCGCGGAGCAGGTCGCCGAGACCGAAGCTGGTCTGCATCTCCGGGAAGCTGGCGAGCGGCTCGCCGTTTGCCGAGGCGAGGTGGACGTCCTCGACCCGCAGGTCGAGCTGGTGGGTGGCGCGGTCGATGCCGAGCCGCACCCCCTTGATCGTCATCCGGAGCCCGGGATAGGCGCGGGCGAACCCGGCCTCGACATAGGGAGCCAGCCGGTCGAGCTCGATCGGCCCCTGCATCAGCCGCCACACCGCGACGCCGCCGGCGAGGCAGAGCACCGCCGCGAGCGAGGCGACCCAGGTCAGCAGGCGGTGGGCGTGGCGGCCGACACGGCGCATCGCCCGCCGCGGGGCTTGATCGGGGCCTCGCGCCGCGCGAGGCTCGGAATCGCGCAATGGATCTGTTATCGCCCCTCTCCCCCGCCGGCGGCGGCATGCCGCGGCCGGCCGATGCGCGCCGCCTCGAGCTCGGTCTTGCGGCATGGCGCGAGGCGCTGGCCGCTGCCGGCGACGATCCGCTCGCCGCCCGCGCCCGCGACTGGAGCGCCAGCGCCCCCGGCCGCGCCCTGCTGGCGGCGATGTTCGGCAACTCCCCCTTCCTCGCCAGCGCCGCCGTCGCCGAATGGCGGTTCCTGACCGAGGCGGTCGAGAGCGGCGCCGATGCCGCGTTCGACCGCATTCTCGCCGCGACCGTGGCACAAGAGAGCGGCGAAAATCGGGCGGCGTTGATGCGCCGGCTGCGCCTTGCCCGCCGCCGCGCCGCCCTTCTCGCCGCCGCCGCGGACCTCAGCGGCGCCTGGCCGCTCGAACGCCAGATGGCGGCGCTGAGCCGCTTTGCCGAGGCGGCCCTGCAGGCGGCGCTGCGCCACCTGCTCGGCGACGCCGCCGCGGCCGGCCTCGTCGACCTGCCCGACCCGCGCGATCCCGAGGCGGGCTGCGCCTTCTTTATCCTGGCGATGGGCAAGCTCGGCGCCGGCGAGCTCAACTACTCGAGCGATATCGACCTGATCCTTCTCTACGACTCGGCAACGGCGCCGGTGCGCGCCCGCGACGGGGCGCAGGCGTTCTTCGTCCGGCTGGCGCGCGAGCTGGTGCGCATTCTCGACGAGCGCACCGGCGACGGCTACGTCTTTCGCACCGATCTGCGGCTGCGCCCCGACCCGCGCTCGACGCCGCTGGCGATGTCGGTCGCCGCGGCGCTGACCTATTACGAAAGCGTCGGCCAGAACTGGGAGCGCGCCGCGCTGATCAAGGCGCGGCCGGTGGCCGGCGACCGCACCGCCGCCGCGCGCTTTCTCGCCGAGCTGACCCCGTTCATCTGGCGCAAACATCTCGACTTCGCCGCGATCGAGGACATCCACTCGATCAAACGCCAGATCCAGGCGCATCGCGGCGGCGGCCGCATCGCCATCGCCGGGCACGACATCAAGCTGGGCCGCGGCGGCATCCGCGAGATCGAGTTCTTCGCCCAGACGCAGCAGCTGATCTGGGGCGGGCGGCTGCGCGAATTGCGGGTGCGCGACACCTGCACCGCGCTGCGCCGGCTCGCCGCGGCCCGCCGCATCGACCGCGAGGCGGCCGAGGCGCTGATCGCCGATTACCGCTTTCTGCGCCGGGTCGAGCACCGGCTGCAGATGATCGACGACCAGCAGACCCACCGCCTGCCCGCCGACCCGGCCGGGCTCGCCCACCTCGCGGCGTTTCTCGGCTATGCCGACGCGGCGGCGTTCGCCGCCGAGCTGCGCGGCCACCTGGTCTCGGTCGAACGGCACTATGCCGAGCTGTTCGAGACCGCGCCGAGCCTGTCCGGGCCGGGCAATCTGGTGTTTACCGGCGCCGACGACGACCCCGAAACCTTGGCGACGATCGCCCGGCTCGGCTTTGCCGACCCGCCGGCGGTGGCGGCGGCGGTGCGCGACTGGCACCACGGCCGCATCCGCGCGACGCGCAGCCAGCGGGCGCGCGAGATCCTGACCGAGCTGGTGCCCGAACTGCTGCGCATCTTCGGCGCCACCGCGCACCCGCACGCCGCCCTGCATCATTTCGACCGGTTTCTCGCGCAGCTCCCGGCCGGGGTGCAGCTGTTTTCGCTGTTTCACGCCAATCCCGGCCTGCTGGCGCTGGTCGCCGACATCATGGCCGAGGCGCCGCTCCTGGCGGAGAGCCTGGCGCAGCGCCCGGCCTTGCTCGACGCGATGCTGACCGCCGAGTTCGGCGAGGCGCTGCCCCCGCGCGCCGGGCTCGCCGCCGACCTCGCGGCGCTGCTCGCCGGAGCGCGCGATTTCGAGGACACGCTCGACCTGCTGCGGCGCTGGGCGGGCGAGCGGCGCTTCCAGATCGGCGTGCAATTGCTGCAGCGCCGGCTCGACGGCGAGAATGCCGGCGCCGCGCTCGCCGACATCGCCGAGACCGTGCTGGCCGCGCTGGTGCCGGCGGTCGCCGCCGATTTCGCGCGGCTGCACGGCGCGGTGCCGGGCGGCCGCTTCGCGGTCATCGCGATGGGCCGCCTCGGCAGCCGCGAGATGAGCCTGTCCTCCGATCTCGACCTGATCCTGGTCTACGAGGTGCCGCCGGGCAGCGAGGTTTCGGACGGAGCGCGCCCGCTGCCCGCCAGCCTCTATTACGCGCGGCTGAGCCAGCGGCTGATCGGCGCGATCACCGCGCCGACCGCGGAGGGCCGGCTCTACGAGGTCGATATGCGGCTGCGGCCGTCCGGCGAATCGGGGCCGATCGCCACCGAGATCGGCGCCTTTGCCCGCTATCAGCGCGACGAGGCGTGGACCTGGGAGCACATGGCGCTGACCCGCGCCCGCCCCGTCGCCGGCGATGCGGAGCTGTTCGCCCGGGTCGAGGCGGCGATCGCGGCGGCGTTGACGGCGCGGCGCGATCCCGCCCGCCTTGCCGCCGAGGTCGCGGCGATGCGGCAGCGCGTCGCCGCGGCCCATCCGCGCCCGGCGCCGTGGGATTTGCGCAACCGGCGCGGCGGCCTCGTCGATCTCGAATTCGCCGTCCAGTACCTGATGCTGCGCGAGGCGGCGCGGGCGCCGCAGGTGCTGGTGCGCGCGACCTTGCCGGCGATCGCCGAACTCGGACGCATCGGCGCGCTGCCGCCGCGTGCGGTGCAGGAGCTGTCGGGCGCCGCCGCGCTGCTGCGCCGCGTCCACACCCTGCTCGGCCTGCTGTTCGCCGGCACGCCGGCCGCCGCCGAGCTCGCCGGCGCCGTCGGCGCGACCCTGGCGCGGCTTGCCGGCGCGGTGGACTTCGCCCGGCTCGATGGGGATATTAGCGAGGCCTGCGCCCGCACCCGCCACTGGTACGAGCGCCTCGTCGCACGGCCGGCGCGGCGCGCAGCACAGGACCCGACCCCGGCGACAGGAGAGCGCGCGCGATGAGCGTTTCGATCGGCGACAAGGCCCCCGACTTCACCGTCCCCACCGACGGCAACGGCACCCTCACCCTGTCGCAGCTCAAAGGCAAGCCGGTGGTCCTGTATTTCTACCCGAAGGACGACACCTCGGGCTGCACCGCCGAGGCCTGCGGCTTTCGCGACGCGCTGCCGGATTACAGCGCGACCGGCGCGACGGTGATCGGCGTGTCGAAGGATTCGGTCGCCTCGCACGACCGCTTCAAGAAGAAGTACGGCCTGCCCTTCACCCTGGCCTCCGACGCCACCGGCGAGGTCTGCGAGAAATACGGCGTATGGGTCGAGAAGAGCATGTACGGCCGCAAATACATGGGCATCGACCGCAGCACCTTCCTCATCGACAAGGACGGGGTGGTGCGCGGGGTGTGGCGCAAGGTCAAGATCGGCGGCCATGTCGCCGAGGTCCTCAACGCGGCGAAGCAGCTCTGACCACGCTGTCCGCCGGCGCCGTCGCCGTTCTGTCCGCCGCGGAGCCCGCAGCCAAGGTCGCGCTGAGCCGCGATCTGGCGGCGCGCTGGCGGGCGGGCGGCATGGCCCCGGGCCGCGGCGGCCCGCCGCCGGAGCGCCCGGCGCGGCCCGAGCGCCCGGTCCTGCTGCCGCCGCGCGAGATGAAGAGGCGGCGCCATTTCGGCGCGGCGGGCGGCCGCATCGCGCTGCTGCACGCGCTCGCCCATATCGAGCTCAACGCGATCGACCTCGCCTGGGACCTCCTCGCCCGCTTCGCCGCCGGCATGCCGCGGCAATTCGCCGACGACTGGGTCGCGGTCGCCGCCGAGGAGGCCGAGCATTTCGCCCTGCTCGACGCGCGCCTCGCCGCGCTCGGCGCCCGCTACGGCGATCTGCCGGCGCATGACGGGCTGTGGCAATCGGCGGCGGCGACGGCGCACGACCTCGTCGCCCGCCTCGCCGTCGTGCCGCTGGTGCTGGAGGCGCGCGGGCTGGACGTGACGCCGGACATGATCCGCCGCCTGGAACGCGCCGGCGACGCCGACAGCGCCGCCATTCTCGCCCGGCTGTACCGCGACGAGATCGGCCATGTCGAGGCCGGGGCGCGCTGGTTCGATTTTGCCTGCCGGGCCCAGGGGCTCGACCCGATAGCGGCGTTCCACGACCGGGTGCGGCGCTATTTCCGGGGCCTCGTCAAGCCGCCGTTCAACCGCGAGGCGCGCGATCGCGCCGGCTTGCCGGCGGCCTATTACGAGCCGCTGGCGCGATGATCCGGCCCGGCCCGTCCGACGAATTCCCGTGGCGGCGCGGCCCGGAACCGGGCGAACCCGGGGCGCGAGGGCCGGGCCGGGCCGTCGCCGGATCGCCGGGGCCGGCGGATCCTGCGCGGGATCGTTGCGAGGCGTCCGGCGACGAAGCACTCTCACCGCAATCCCGGCGGCGGCGCGAGATCGCTTCGCTCCGCTCGCAACGACCGCAAAGGAACCGATGCCATGAGCGAGGATTGGGCCAAACTGACCGCCGACCTCGAGCGCCTGCTGAAACTGCGCTCGTTCGTGTTCGGCATGAAACTGTTCGAGAAGGCGGCCGAGATGGAGGCGATCCCGCGCATCCGCCGGCCGCAATCGATCCATACCCTCGACCAGATCGTCGGCCAGGCGGCGCGGCTCGGCTGGACCGTCGGCGTCACCGCCGACAACCTCGTCGGCGCGCAATGCCGCGCCGTCGTCGGGCTCGGCAACGCCAAGGACGAGGCCTGGCGGTCGGGCAAGCACATGGTCGGGGTGTGGTATTCGACCGAGGCGGACGCGCGCGCCCACCAGGCGGCGATGGAGTGCGTCGCCGACGGGAAATACGAGGCGCTGGCGATTGCGCCGCTGGCGAGCGGCCGGCTCGACCCGCCCGACATCGCCCTGTTCTACGCGACCCCCGGCGCGATGATCTATTTCATCAACGGGCTGCAATGGGCCGGCTACAAGAAGTTCGACTGGGGCATCGTCGGCGAGAGCGCCTGCGCCGATTCGTGGGGCCGGGCGCTGAAGACGCGCGAGCCGAGCCTGTCGATCCCGTGCTTTGCCGAGCGCCGCTACGGCGGCGTGCTCGACGACGAGATGCTGATGGCGCTGCCGCCCGACTACCTGCCGAAGGCGATCGCCGGGATGGAGGCGCTGGCCAAGAACGGGCTGCGCTATCCGTTTCCGCAATACGGCATCCAGCAGGACGTGCGCGCCGGCATGGCGGTCAGCTATCCGAGCCGCGCCGGGTGAGCGCGCCACCGCCGCGCGCGACGCTCGACCTCAGGGCCCCGGACGGCGCGGTCTTTCATGTGCGGATCTACGGCGAGGCCCGGCCGGTGCGGCTGTTCGTCAGCCACGGCAACGGTTTTGCCGCCGACGGCTATGTCGGGTTCTGGCGGCATTTCCTCGCCGCCTACGAGGTGGTTGTGTTCGACATGCGCAGCCACGGCCGCAACCCGCGCGCCGGCAACCACGACTATGCCCACATGCAAAGCGACATCGAGCTGGTGCGGCGCGGGGTTGCCGCGGAATTCGGGACGCGGCCCAGCGCCGGGCTGTTCCATTCGATGTCGGCGCAGGCGGCGATGTTGGCGGCGCAGCGGGGGGAAGCCGAGTTCGCCGCGCTGGCGGCTTTCGACCCGCCCAACGTGCCGCCCGGCGGACCGGCGCGCGCGCCGATGCTGG
>Ga0209581_1003736_pt1 | contig 12821 bp, 7 predicted proteins | sample Coa_R2_FD_187160 | JGI IMG/M metagenome (GOLD analysis project Ga0209581, IMG submission 187160) | Surface soil microbial communities from Centralia Pennsylvania, which are recovering from an underground coalmine fire - Coalmine... | ecosystem: Environmental > Terrestrial > Soil > Unclassified ...
GCTCTTCTAACAAAGGGTCCAGGAGAAAAGATGGATGAGCGTGACCAGATCCACTCGTCCATCTTTTCTTTGAGCAATTGCAAAACCGGGAGAAGTAGGTCTGCTTGTCTACCATGAGAGGGTGAATACGTTCCAGTTGCTTGGCGTGATCCTGGGAATCGCAGCGATCATTTTCCTCTCGATCGATTAGGACAAATTTTCGCGGGGAGCAATCTGGGCTATTGCAGCCCATCCTCTCTTGCGGTATGATAAAGCACAAACAGACCTGACAGGGGCGCTACATGGGACGCCTCTGCAATCGAGAGAGGATCTGGACATGGGAAACTGCTCCCGCAGGGGTATCTATCCTGGCAGGAGCAGGATTTTGTCATGTTCGTTGGGAGGATTGCGTGACACTCAAGGGATTACTCGCACTTCTAATACAGCGCCCGGAGTTCCGGCGGCTGATTACACATCTTCAGGAGGCCGCCGGTGTTCCAGTTCTGACCGGAATTACCGAGGCGGCCCGCCCCTATGTGATTGCTGCGCTGGCGAAAGCGCTTCAGAAGCCAATGCTGATTGTGGCAGTAGATGAAGCTGAAGCAAGCCGGCTGATCGATACACTGAAGGTTCTACTTGAACAACCGGGGGAGGCTTTTTTTCTCCCCGACCGCGATGCCCTGCCCTATGAACGGCTGATCAGCGATACACAGACGATGCAACAGCGCATGAATGCCCTGATCGCGCTCACAGAGCGCGAACGCAACGCTATCGTGGTCTGCTCAGCGCGCGCGCTCACCCAGCCGGTTATTCCTCCTCAGGAACTGGCGTCATCCCTCTACGACCTGAAGCCCGGCGAGGAGGTTGACCTTCCGCTGCTGCTGGAACATCTCTATAACCTGGGCTATGAGCCGGTGACTGAGGTAGAGGAGCCGGGCCAGTTCAGTCACCGGGGCGGAATCGTCGATCTCTTTCCTCCAACCCTGCCGCGCCCCGTCCGTATCGAGTTTTTTGGCGATGAGGTCGAGTCCCTGCGCACCTTCGATCCCGCCACCCAGCGCTCGCTTAACCCGCTTCAGGTTTGCAGGATTGGCCCCGCCCGCGAGGCGCTGCCCCGGCGCGGTCCCCAGGCGGCCCGCGAACTTGAGCAGTTGAACAGTAATATGCTGCACCATGACGCGGAGGAACGCTGGAAACGTGATCTGGAGGAGCTACGCCAGGGACGCTCGTTTGACGACATCTCTTTCTACCTGCCATATCTGCATGCCGAAGCCTGCGTTCTGGATTACCTGCCCAAAAATGGCCTGCTGATCCTGGATAACCCGGAGAGCCTGCAGAACCATATCCTGGACCTCGATGCCCAGGCGCAGGAGATGAAGGAGCGATTCGAGCAGGAACGTGAGAACCCGACGCACCTGCGCGACGCTCATATGTCCTGGCCCATACTGGAGCCTCGCTTGCAGCAGCATCGCCAACTGCGCTTCGCCGGTATGCTCTTCGGCGGAGAGGACTTCGCGCTCGGCGGGGAAGACCAGACCGGGCACCTGGTTCCGCAGTTCACCGCCCCTAACTCGTATGGCGGGCGTTTGCGCGCCTTTGCACAGGACTGCCGCAAGGCGCTGGATAGCCGCGAGCGCGTGATTATTGTCACGGCCCAGGCCCGCCGGCTCTCCGAGGTGCTGGGCGATGAAGCGGCCCTGGGCGACGACGCAATCCACGTCAGCCCCGGTGTGAATATCAACGACGTGCCCGAAAGCGGCAGCCTGACGCTCATCCAGGGCCAGCTTGGCGAAGGCTGGCAATCTCACTCTCTGGCCATCCAACTCTACACCGATACCGAGATCTTCGGCTGGTCGCGCCGCCAGAAAGTGCAGCGGCGCAAGATCGTCACACCGGCAAACTTCCTCGCCGAGGTCAATCCCGGCGATTACGTCGTCCACCAGGAGTACGGCGTCGGACGCTTCGAGGGACTGGTCAAGCTCGATTCTACCGGCGTGGAGCGCGAGTACCTGCTGATTCGCTACGCCGGAACCGATAAACTCTATATTCCAACCGACCAGCTCGACCGTGTGACGCGCTTCATCGGGATGGGCGACGCGGTCCCGGCTCTGAGCAAGCTCGGCACCACCGAGTGGACGCGCGCCAAGTCGCGTGCGAAAGAGAGCGTCCAGGAGATCGCTCGCGACCTGCTCAAGCTCTATAGCGCCAGGGAGGCAACTCCCGGCCACGCTTTCCCACCCGATTCGGAGCAGCCCTGGCTGCAGGAACTGGAGGACGCTTTCCCCTATGAAGAAACTCCCGACCAGGCCCGCGCTATCGAGGAGGTCAAGGTCGATATGGAGCGCCCCCGGCCTATGGATCGCCTGGTCTGTGGTGATGTCGGCTATGGAAAGACCGAGGTGGCCCTGCGCGCCTCCTTCAAGGCCGTCCTCGACCAGCGCCAGGTCGCTATCCTGGTTCCAACCACCGTTCTGGCCCTCCAGCACTTTAATACCTTTAAAGAACGCCTGAAGGCTTACCCGGTGCGCGTGGAACTGCTCAGCCGCTTCCGCTCGGAGAAGGAGCAGAAGCAGATCTTGGAGGATCTGGCCCTGGGCAAGGTTGATATTATTATCGGCACGCATCGCCTGCTGCAAAAAGACGTGGTGTTTCTCAATCTCGGCCTGCTGGTGATCGACGAGGAGCAGCGATTCGGCGTTGTGCATAAAGAGCGGTTGAAGCAGTTGCGCCATGAGGTCGATGTGTTGACCATGACGGCCACACCGATCCCGCGTACCCTGCATATGTCCCTGGTCAACGTGCGCGATATGAGCGTGATTGAGACGCCGCCACAGGAGCGCCTGCCCATTCGCACGGCGATTCGCGAATATGACGAGAGTCTGATCCGTGAGGCGATCCTGCGCGAGATCGACCGGGGCGGTCAGGTCTTTTTTGTGCATAACCGCGTGCAGGGCATTCAGGTCATCGCGCAAAGGCTGCAAAAGCTCATCCCCGAAGCACGCATTGTGGTCGGGCATGGACAGATGCCCGAAGATCAACTGGAGCGCGTGATGATGGATTTCTCAGCCGGCGAATATGATGTCCTGCTCTCAACAACGATCATTGAGAATGGGCTGGATATTCCCAATGCCAATACCATCATCGTCAATAACGCCGCGATGTTCGGCCTCGCGCAGCTCTATCAACTGCGCGGACGCGTCGGGCGCGCCACCCACCAGGCGTATGCCTACTTCCTCTATAACAAGGATACGCGCCTGACGCCGATCCAGGAGAAACGCCTGCGCGCTATCTTCGAGGCTACCGAACTGGGTGCGGGCTTCAGGATCGCGATGAAAGACCTGGAGATTCGCGGAGCCGGCAATCTGCTCGGCCCCGAACAGTCGGGCTTTATGAACACCGTCGGCTTCGATCTCTATTGCAAACTCCTCGCGGAGGCGGTCGAAGAGTTGCAGGGCAAACGCGTAGAGGCGCTCACAACACCAAGCGTTCAGGTGGACCTCCCGCTCGACTCCTATCTGCCCGATGAGTATATCGGCGATCGCGCCCTCAAGGTCAAGTTCTATCAGCGCCTGGCCAATCTGAGCACACCCGAACAGGTCGAGGCGATGGAGGCCGAAATGACCGACCGCTTCGGTCCTCCTCCTCGCCAGGTACAGAACTTGCTCGCGATGATCCGCCTGAAGGTCGAGGCGGGTCAGCTCGGCTTTGAAGCCATCGCCGCCAGGGATAACGACTTTGTCCTGACGGTCAAACGCAGCGTCGTGCCCAATCGCATCGTCCTCTACCGCCGCTTCCGCAACGAGGCCCGCGTACAGCAGGGCGTGATTCGCATCCCCCGGCGCCTGCTGGGACACGATTGGATGGAACAACTGCGCGAATTGCTGCCCTCGATTACCGCTGCCGCATAAAATGAGAAGCGATCCCCCCGACAAGGGGGATCGCTTCTGCGCTCTCCTGCACGAAAGAATCTGCTAGCCGGGGAAAATCCTCTTCGCTACATTGTGATCAAGCCTTGCTCCTGTAGCTCGCCCAGAATGGTCGCAATTTCCAACATCGTCTTACTCGTTGTCCGTGCGAGGTCCGCTACCGTGTGCTGCCCGTCAACTAGAAAATAGATCAAGCGCTGGCGGCGGGTAAGAAGGAGCGAGCCAATCTCGCGCTCCGGCTCAACTTTGCGAGGCACCAGGTGTTCGGTGCCCGGCCCAATTTTTTGCAGAGCACTCTGTCCTGGATCGAGCGGACCACTATGCCGTAACTTATCGGTCGTCGGAAGAGGAACAAGCGCCCGGCTATGGAGATGGAGGGAGGGGTAGGTGTTTCTCACGCCGGGCAGAGGAAAAATATTCGCCGGCGGGCGAGGCGCCTCGGTGGCAAAGGTAAACGATACATTCCGCCAGCTCAGCAGGTAACGCAGAGCCTGGGGACCGGCCAGACTTCCCACGCGCGCATAGATAGGCTGCCCGCCCAGCAGATACACCTCCCCGGCCTCTACAAATCCTCCCTGAGAGTACTCCATGCTCAATAAACCACTTCGTTGTTGCATGCGTGCGACTTCCAATAAATTGCCAACACTCTCAGCTATGGTATCCCTGCCTTTTGTCATCACACGCAAAACCCCCTTTGCTGTTTTAAGGCTGACCAATCTTCTTCTGAGTCACGCTTTTGAGGAACAGAGCAGATACATGAAATGCCCAACCATATCTTTTTACATATGGATTTATATCACGAAACAGGCTCGTAAAGAAAGGAAAATCTCACGAATTTTTCCCCGGCGAAAAAAATTTTAATGGCTTTTTAATGTCGAAACGTCCATTACCAGGAAGCCCCAATAGTTCCCACCTCTGGCCAGGTTTACTCACATCGGCACCTGGAGGCGCTGGACCGGTCTAACGCCTCCAGGTGCCGGGCTTTGCCAATGGACACTCGACGGATAATCTGCCGCCACCGACGAGGGGGAGGTCAATGACTATGCCTGGTGTGCATCAGATAGAACATCATCGCCTGCTTATAATCAAACAGGGTCGCACGACCACTGGTAATTACCTGGTCGCACATGTTCAGCAGCGTCGAAACAATCTGCAAGCGGGCCGCATCTACCCCCTCCTGCTGACGGAGGATGTCCACCAGTTGAAAGGCCCCCTGGTTGCTCAATTCAATACCCGCGCGCACCGCCTCTATGCGCAGCCAGACAATCAGTTGATGGCGCATCTGCTCGAAAATCACTACATCCTCGTCACCTGCCAGCACCGCCTCCGGTTGTTTTACGGCCAGATCGGCCCCACTTTGCGGAGACGCAGCCGGCGGCAACGGGCGCGCAGGCATCGTCGGGGACGGAAAAGCAGGGGGTTGAGAAAGCGTCCGGGGTAGCGGTCCCGAAGGAGGTGCCGAGGTGGCAGAAGGAATCTCGGCGGATCGGCTTCGCCTGGAGCGGGACTGCAACGGGGAAGAGACTTCACCAGAAAGTGCAGAGTTGGCGGGCGACGTTTCGGGCCTCCCCAGGGGAAGCGGCATCGTGGGAGAAGCATCAGGTAAAGACGCGTATGGCGAGAAGTTTCCGCGTATCCCCTCTGCCACGTTTGGCGCCCCCGATGGACGCAACTCGCCCGACTTCAGCGCTCCCTTTCTCGTCTCAGGCCAGGTAATTGCCACCTCCTCGCGGGAACCACTTCCATTACTTCTCATCCCGCCAGGAGTCGGACCGGGCCGGGCCGAGCGAGGACGCCGGGAGGGTACACTGGCGGGGGAACGAGCAGCCGAGGTCTGAGGCTGCCCGGGAGGAGTCGAAGGAACAGGCGCAGCAGAGGAGATCTCTCCTCGCACCTCCTGCAACTGTTGCTGCAATTGCATTGTGCCTGAGAGAACTTGCTCCCAGGGCAGATCCACAGGCCCCGCTCCCCTCATCCCTGCCCAGGAGGAGACCGGACGCGGGCTGCCAAAAGGAGGATTCTCCGGTTGCCCGCGCAGATGCCCGCGCAGTCCCTCGGCCAGGGCGGTCGAGCAACTCGTAATCAGCGTCCGCACGTCGGTCATACGCTTGCGCCCCTGCTCGCCGAAGAAACTCCGATTGCGCTGGACAAAGTGGATAAAGAGCCGCTCTACCTGGCGCTGGAAATCGGGCGAATCGACATCTACCCGCCCCCACACGTTGAAGTCCACCGCATTTAAATATTGCCAGACCTCCTGGCGTTTCGCGCGATCCACCGGACGCATGCGCAGCCCGTTGGTCCGATAGTCATAAAAGCGCGGATAGCAGAAATTTGCGATCAATGTCTCGGCCAACTCGGCCTTGAGACGCGCAACTTCCGTCGGCGGGAGTTGATTCAGGTACATGCCCATACCAGCACCTCTTTCTTCTAATAAATACAGAACACAAGAACTCACCAGGAAACCATAAACGTTTGCACTTGCAAGGCATGCGTTCCCGGCAAGGCAGCAACCGCGCCGGGCGCCCTCACCAGCCGGAACGGCAGACCTTCCTTATCGCCGGCTATTGTACCGAATACCTCCTGACCCGGCAAGAGGGCAATTGTGAGGTGAGCGCGGCCATTGGGAACGTTGCCAATGTACAGCACGCTTGTTTTCAGGGCAATCACCCCACCCGGCGCCCAGGTGGTCGTGGGGCACCAGTGCAGCGCGGAGAAATCTGTGCTCTCATACATCACCCGACCGGCATCGTTGATGAGAGACATCTGCACAGTCAAAAATGGCAGGTTGGCCTGGTTCACCCGCCAGTATGTTGTCACCTGCAACTCGCGCGTAATGATACTAAAAGAATCAGGCAACGCAACATTGTAGCCGACCAGGCTCAGCGCCGCACCGCTCTGGCCCGGTAAACTGAAATCTGCCTGCATCGGAGACGCAACCTGCTGATCCGGCACGTGGAGAAATGAGCAGAAAGCCGGAGGCAGATTGGGAACCGCCTCGCTTCCGTCAACGATCGGAGAATTGGGGGCAAGACCAGGCGCGGGCAGGCCACGCTTTAAAAGCAATAGCCCGTCCTGGGCGGCAACCACGCCATAATTCCCGTGAAGCAGGAGCGCCTTCACAGCACTGAGATACTGACCCTGCTGATAGGGATAGACAGAGTCGCTCGTTACATCCAGGAAAATATAGTCGGCAGATCCAACTCCATACGGAAACAGGTAGACGTCCGTGCGATTGCTCACATGCGGCACCAGGGTATCCTGGGCGGAAACCGAGGCCGACGCAGGGATCAAATCCACAAAACGCGTGGCTAGCTCATCGTGAGCAGTCACCTCCGGCAATGAGAAGCCACGCGAAAAGGGCAGCACTCCATAGGTCTGATCCATGCGGAATACGCTGAAAAGCAGAAGAAGCGAGAGCAACACCAGCAGCGCCGTCTGCAACTGGCGCAGTGAGAGCGCCGCCAGCACGCCCTGCCTCACCTTCGGCGCTACCGGCGACAAACTCGCATCTCCGCTCGAAACGGTCCGAGCCTGATATGTACGCAAACGATCGCGCCCCCACTGGACCAGCCAGAGAAGCAGCACCAGGGACTCAATGGTAGAAAAAATCAGCACAGGGACAATCTCGGCGTTATACTGAAAAACGCCCAGGTATTGATTGCGATCGCTGCTTAGCAGATTTAAGGCGATAGAAGGAGCCGCGAGAATCAGCACCCAGGGAGCCAGCAGAGGAAGATAGCCGGCGGGCGCAAGCAGCAAGCGCATATAGCGGCTGTGCTCGGTGTCCAGCAGGTGCGCTCTCAGCAGTCCAACGGGATGAAGGACCAGCGTGCGCAGGATCTCAAGCGGTCCCTGCCCCAGGTACGCATAGCGGGAGGCCAGCAAAGGCTTGCCCGCTGGACTGAACAGGTGAAAGATCAGCAGATCCAGGCCCACCCACGCAACGGCCATTCCAACCAGTCCCAGACCGCTACGCCAGCGCCGCTGGAAAACGATGGTCCAGAGACCAAGCATAAAGATGACCAGAAAAATCTCTTCCTTACAGGCCATAGACAGCAAGGCAAAGACAAACATCCAGACTGTGCGCCGCGTATACATAAAATAGAGAGTAAAGAGCAGCAGTGCGGCGGTCATCGTCACTGCGTGGAAATAAAACGCCTCCGCCTGTTGAAGCTCCGGGTAGAGCAAATAGAGTCCCGCGATCAGCACAGCGACAAACTCATTGCGCAGGCGCAGGCGGGCCAGCCAGAAGGCGGGAAACGCGCCGCTGGCCACGACCATCGTCTGCGCGATCAATAACGTGTTCGGGCTGGGCCAGAGTGCATAGAGCAACGAGAATGGGAAAAGAATCGGCTCGAAATGGATCGCAAACCGCGAAAAGCCTTGCAGGCCATAACAATTGGTATCGCTGATAGGATTACAGACCGTCTGGTGGAAAAGCATGCCATGAGTCAGACTCCAGATCGCCTGGCTCATAGTTCCCAGGTCCTCGGCTGGCGAGGCAAAAGCAGCCTGCTGGGCGAGCAGATAGCGAATAAAATACGCAGTAAAAGCCAGGGCCAGCAGCGAAACCAGGCCCATTGCCACCCAGAACGTGCGCGTATGCGGCAGCGGTTCGGGTTCAGGGTAGAGATAGAGACGGCTCCTTACAATAGCGAACCGCTTTCTCCAGGATGATTCAGGCATGGACGAAGGTCTCCTTCAGGGAAATGGCCGGAATCGCCCTGTTACTCAAGCTCTTGCCGAATGCTATACTCTTCGTCAGAGCGGAAGGCATAGTGACGGATCATCTCGCTTTGCAGACCGGCCAGCACAAACTGCACGCCGAAAATCATCAGCAGAATGCCCACGAACAGCAAGGGCTGGTTGTGAATCGGCTCATTGGTGAAGAAGCGGCTGCGAATCACGGTGACGAAATCCACCAGCAGGCCCAGCAAGAACGTCCAGAAGCCCAGAGGGACAAAGAGGCGCAAGGGATTGCGCAGGAAGGTCGTCAGGAACAGCACGTTGAGCAGGTCGATCAGGCCGCGCGCAAAACGCCGCACGCCATACTTTGAGACGCCATATTTGCGTGGGTGATGGGCCACCTTGATCTCAGTCACCCGAAAACCGCGCCAATGGGCCATAACCGGCACGAAACGATGAAATTCGCCATACAGCTTGAGATGGTTATCCTCGATAATCTCACGCCGATAGGCTTTAAAGCCACAGTTAATATCGTGCAGATGGACGCCGGTCAGCATGCTTACCAGCCCGTTGAAAACGCGCGAGGGAAAGGTTTTCGAGATGGGATCGAGGCGGGGAAACTTCCAGCCGGAGACAAGATCGTATCCCTCGTCCAATTTCTCCAGAAAACGAGGGATCTCCAGCGGATCATCCTGCAGATCGCCATCCATCGTGAAAATCACCTCGCCCCGACAGCGACTAAAGCCAGCGACCAGTGCCGGCGTTTTGCTAAAGTTCCGGCGAAACTGGATGACGCGCACAATCCCACGATTTTCCGCGTGCAGTTGCTTGAGGACCTCAAAGGTGTGATCGGTGCTGCCATCATCGACAAAAATGACCTCGTAGGACTTCCCCAGTTCATTGAGTTGCTTTGAGAGGGCTTCAAATAACAGCCGGACGTTCTGTTCCTCGTTCATCAAAGGGACAACGACCGAAATATCCACTTTCTGTGCAGCAGTACTAGATGCCGGTATCCTGGCTTCTTCCGATGCCGACAGCGCTTCTTCAATTTGAGGCATGCCTGGGTTCTCCACTTTATATTCTGGGGCGGGATAGCTTCCGTCCGTAAGCTCTAATTCGGCGCTCATTATACCATACCACCGCTCAAATGCTGAGAGGATGGTACTTTCTGCAACATCTGCTCTGCCGCGCCCAACCGAGTGTACGCGACCTGGCCCTTCTCTCTTTGTCTGTATAACGGACAAACGACCGGGCAAAGCACACCTGCTCACGCCCATAGGAAGAAAAGGAAAGCCACTGACTGGCCAGGTCCTCCCGCACAGGCTTCTTCTCGGTAAAAATACCTAATCCGACAAAGAACGGAAGAGATCGGGTCGGTCGCTCGTTAGCGAATCTACCCCCGCCTCCGCTAGCCGATGCAGGCCAGCTTCGTCGTTGACGGTCCAGACCCCCAGCCGATACCCATGCGCATGAAAAAAGTCCGGCATTTCAGGGGTAAAGAGATCATAATCCAGATTGATCCACTCACATTGCAAGACGCTGACCTTATCCACCAGGTCCGCGAGGGCCGTTGGGGTATGGGGATTCCAGACCTCCTCCGCAACCAGCGCGCCCGTCTGAACGCCGGGCGCGAGGGACTTGATCTGTGGGAGAATTTCCCAATCAAACGACATGATGAGCACCTGCCCCAGCAAATCGGCAGCACGCACTTCCCGCACCACTGCCTCGGCAATTCCTGGATAGCGCACATGGGTCCCGGCACGCTTGCCGGGCTTGATTTCGATATAGACCTGCACGTCCTCTGCGCGGGCAAAAGCCAGTACCTCACTCAAAAGCGGCATCCGTTCAGGTTGCGGCCAGCCGCCGGGAAAATGTGCGGCCACATTTAGTGACCGCAGATCGGCCAGGTCGAGATCGAGTATATTCCCCTGGCCCTCGGTGAGCCGCTCGATGGTTTCATCGTGAAAGACAATAGCGTGCCCGTCGCGGCTCATCTGAACGTCCAGTTCAATAGCATCCACAGGCAGCTTCAGAGCATTGCGAAAGGCAGCCAGCGTATTCTCCGGCGCCAGCGCCGCGCCACCGCGATGCGCGACCCGCTGATAGCGCCCGCTCAGTTGCATGGTCATCTTCGTTTCCTTGTAGACATAGTGTCCATCCCTACCACAGAGAGGCACTTGCATGATAGCATAAGGATAGATTGCCGGGTGCAGGTCTGGAGAAAGCTTGTGCGCACGAAACCGGCTGCATACGGGTAGTATATCTTATCGCAATGCAGGAGAACACATGATGGCTGTTACTGTAGGAATTACCGGAGAGGCTACAACCGTCGTCGTCCATGAAAATACCGCCGCCGCGGTGGGAGCGGGAGGAGTCGAGGTCTTCGCGACGCCGATGATGATCGCGCTTATGGAAAACGCCGCCTGGCATGCCGTCGCCGACCATCTGGACGAGGGCCTTGTCACGGTGGGCACCCTGGTGAACGTCAGGCACCTGGCTGCCACTCCTCTGGGCCAGCAGGTACGCGCCACCGCTGAATTGGTCGAGATCGATGGCCGCCGCCTGGTCTTTAGGGTGGAGGCATATGACGAAAAGCAAAAGATCGGCGAGGGCATCCATGAGCGTTTCATCGTTCACCTGCAGCGATTCTTACAGAAGAACTGATCGTTCCTGACGTTGCCTGAAAGTACTGCTGTCTCTCTTTCTAACTGGCAGATAGATATGTGATCATGTTATGATAGGTGCATCTATCTCTAAGCAAAGGGGATCTGGGCTGAACCCCGAGAAACAGTCCGAGCAGTACTTCAGGATGCTTGACACGAATAATCAACACACAACCCCTGTCCCGGTAGAATCGCAGGTGTCCGAGGCCAAGAAATCGACGCAGCGCACCTGGCTCTTGCTGTGCGATGCGGCAGTTGTGCTATGCCTGGGTCTTTGCCTTCTCTGGGGCGCCTCAACGCAGTTTTCTAATCGCTACAACGATGTTACCCGTTATCAGTGCTATGCTATCGCTTTCTGGCAGGGTCAGTCGGGTCTGCAAGCGTATGGATTGGAAGCGACGCCAGCCAGCCAGTGCAGCTTTCTTCAGGCCGACTCTTCCGCCTCTCTGGCTGTCAGGTTGCGTCAACATCAACTTCCTTCATTCCTTCTAGGGTTACTGGATGCGCAATCAACCGCCCAACCTTTCCACGCGCTGCCGCCGGAATATCCCTTTCTCACCCTGCTCCCGTTTTCTCTGCCGCTGCTCGCGCCTTTTGCCTGGTATCAGATCGTCTTCGCTCTTTTAATGATTGCGCTGGCGGGTCTGTTGTATGTCGTGCTGTTGCGCACTCAAACGCGTGCGGCAGCCCTGGCCTTTGCTTTCTATCTCGCGCTGGGAAGCTGGGCGACGGCTGCCGGACGTTTCGATCTCATCCCGGCAGGTCTCACGCTTGGCGCGGTCCTGCTCGCGGGCAAGAACCGCTGGAACTGGGCTTTCAGCCTGCTCGCTCTCGCTACCCTCTGTAAATTCTATCCTGTCCTGCTGGTTGTGCCTTTCTGGCTGGCGCAACAGCTACACTACAAAGATATGAAGTGGACTTCGTGGAAACGCTGGTCCGGGTTCAGCATCTTTGTCGGGCTGTCTGCGCTCGTCACTCTGGTCTCCCTGCTCCTCAATGTCGCCGATACGTTGATTCCTTTTACCTACTTTCTGAATCGCCCCATCCAGATTGAATCGTTCCCTGGCACGCTCATCTGGTTTAGCAGTCTGCTGGGCCATCCAACGCAATATAATATGGCATATCAATCGCTGAATTTTGTCAGTTCGCTGGCACGTTTTATCTCACCGCTGACTACCATGCTGGAACTCGCTGCCCTGCTCTACACCTTCTGGCTGCAATGGCGCGGCAAGCTCGATATCTATGCCGCCAGCCTGCTCACGCTTCTCATCATTATCGTCACCGGCAAGGTCTTCAGCCCGCAGTATCTCATCTGGGTTGCTCCCCTGGTCGCCCTGGTCGGCAAAGCTCACTGGAGATGGCTCCTCAGTTGGGGCCTGGTCTGTGCTCTGACCACCTTCATGTTCCCCCTCCACTACAGCGGCCTGCAAGAAATTCAGCAGTTCTACGCGGTCATCTGCGTGCGCAACCTGCTCATCTTGAGCATGACCGGCACGTTGCTGGTCTGGTATCACAAACGACATGCGCCACAGGCCAGCAGCGTGCTTGCGCAGGGGCGGCGCGAACC
>Ga0209581_1003737_pt1 | contig 12817 bp, 8 predicted proteins | sample Coa_R2_FD_187160 | JGI IMG/M metagenome (GOLD analysis project Ga0209581, IMG submission 187160) | Surface soil microbial communities from Centralia Pennsylvania, which are recovering from an underground coalmine fire - Coalmine... | ecosystem: Environmental > Terrestrial > Soil > Unclassified ...
AGGTTTCTTATAGCCATATCAACCAGTTCGACGGAGTAATCGCCGACACGCGGCAGCAGGCCGTTGCGCTTGCCGGTGATGCGCGTGCGCAGGCCGTTTTCGGCGATCAGGGCCAGCACGCTGGTCTCGATGATCGGTTCGAGTTCTTCCAGCACCAGCGCCGTTTCCAGAGGGGCGAGGAAGTCGCGCAGGGCCGGTGCAGGAAGCGGGTGGACGCTGCCCAGTTTGAAGATGGCGACATCCGTGAAGAGTTCGGGCGAGCGCGCCTGTACCTCTTGCAGGTAGGCATAGCTAACGCCGGAGACGATGATGCCCCGGCTGAAAGGTGTTCCTACAGCCTCTGTAGGTGTAGAGGCGGCTGGCCTGCATGGGGCGGGCAAGACGAAGTTGATTGTCGCCTGTTCAAAGAGCTTTCCAGCCTCTTCCAGGCGGGCGAGCGCGTCGGCGTGCTGGTCGCGGCACCACTGCGGGACGGCCTTCGTGAATTTCGGCAGGTTGCGCTCGAAGCTGACCGGGGTGTCTATGTCGTCGCGTTCGATTTTCCCTACCTTCATGGCGGTAATGGCATTGGCGACGGCTGTGGTGGCCAGCAGGAAGACGGGCGCGCCTGTCTGCGCCGAGACGGAGAAGGCCAGCCGTGTCATGCTGTAGGCTTCCTCCGGGCTGGCGGGCATCAGCATGGGCAGGGAAGCCAGCAGCGCGTAGTGGCGCGAATCCTGCTCCACCATGCCATAATAGGTGCCGACATCATCGACGGCGTAGATGACCAGTGGCCCCCTGACACCACTGTGGGCGACGGAGAGCAGGGAATCGGCCATCACATTGATGCCGGACATCTTCATTGTCACCAGACTGCGTTTGCCTGCCCAGGCCGCACCGCTGGCTACTTCAAGCGCCACCTTCTCGTTGACGCTCCACTCTACAGTGATGCCGTATTGTTGTGCGATGGGAATGAGGGCGGTGATGGCTTTGGTGCTGGGGTTGCCGGGGTAGCCGGTAACGACATGAACGCCAACTTCCAGTGCAGCGCGTGCAACTGCTTCATCGCCGGTGAGAAAAAGCCGCTTTCCGGGCGTTGTCAGAACGTTCATCGAGCATACTTATCCTTTGGGTTTCGTATTGCCTCAACGCGGGCAACTATTGACTACTTTCAATCAGTGTATGCTTTTGGTTTGCGTTCTGTCAACAACAATGCCTGTCACAGAAGCATAACAGGTGCATCACAAAGCAATGCGATAGCATGGAATTTCACGGACGCCAGTTGAATAGTGCCTACGAACTGGATTTCAGTATCTGACGCAGGCGGAACAGCATGGGGTAGCAGAGAGCAATGATGACCACACCTTCAATAAGTAGCAGGAGATAACCGATGGCCCCGGTCGGCGCAAAAGCAGTCTGGAAACTGGTAATAGAGGTAAAGGCCAGAATGGGGATGAAAGCGCAGAGAATAGCAAAAAAGGCGACGAAGAGATAGGGGCTACGTATGCTCATCAGGATGAGAAAAGCCAGGCCCAGCATCGTAGCGGTCAGCCACATGGAGAGCAGGAAAATGGCATGGGTAAAGCGCAGAAACAGGTCATTACGCACTATGAGGGTAAAGATGAGGGCGATAATCACAATGACGAGCGGCGGCGCAGCCATAAGCAGGCGGGCAAACTTGCTCAAGCCACCGGTGGCAAGCGTCGAAGTAATATATTCCCTGTACTTGTTCAAAAAACGAACAACAACCTGGAGCAGGCCGAGGATCAGCAAACCATCAACCAGAAAAATCCCTGTAAGCATCGTTCGACCTTCTATTTTCTAGTAAGCCAGTGTGAGCCAGACGATGTGCGGGGAAGAAAGCCGCAAACATCCTTTCTCCCTACCACGCATTGTAGCAGCAATGCGTGGCGGGTGAAAGGGGCTTGCGCGCTGTTCTCCCCGTACAGGCTATTCTGCCAGCGCCTCCGCCGCCTGTTCTCCATTCGCAATAATGGAGCGGCGTTTGAAGCCGAACCAGTAGACGGCGCCGATGACAAAGAAGACGAGTAGCGAGAACTCGAAGATGGGGAAGCCGCCCAGCACGGGAATGTTGGCCCAGGCCGGGAAGGCCGTTCCCATAGACGGGTTGGTGTAGACGTTGCGCAGACCGCCGAACCACAGGAAGTTGATAATCATCAACCCGCCGTAGATCAGCGCCAGCACATTGACTACTATGCCCCAGCGACCCAGACTGAAAGGCGCTTTGACGCGCGGCCAGCCCTTGAGGCGAGCACTGAGCGAAGCGACATTATTCAGGAAGTATGACAGGTAGATCATCCCCGTCGCGCCGGTAACGATAACGCCGATGGCCGTGCTGACCAGGAACGGCAGCGCGGAAAGCACCGCGACGGCGATACCGGCCCACATCGGCGTGCGGAAGACCGGGTTCACGCTGCCCCAGATTTTCCCGAAAGGCAGGCGACCGTCGCGGCCCATCGAGAACATCAGACGAATCGTAGCCGACTGAATTGCCAGCGTGCAGACGCAGACGGCGACCAGCACGACGAAGAGGTAGACATTGCCCCAGAACGGGCCGAGCGCATCCTGAATAATCGTCGGCAGCGCCTGCAAGTAGTTCGATCCCTGCGCGATCCCTTCGATTTTCGCAGGGTTCTGAATCGAGAGCAGCGTGCCGCCCAGGAAGAGGAACCCGGCCAGGAAGGAGAGGCCCAGCGCCCACAGCACGCCGCGCGGCGCGTTGCGCTGCGGGTCCCTTGTCTCCTCGCCCAGTGTTCCGGCGGTGTCGAAACCGTAGATGACAAAGAGGGACATGAACATTGCTGCCAGGAAAGCCCCGAAGTAGCTGGTGCCAAAGCCAGGCGTCCAGGGCTGCGCCGCCGTCTGGATCGGGTTGACCGGCCCCTGGAACAGGAAGCCAAATGACTGGTTGTGATGGAAAATCAGCAGGATCAGCGCGAAGCCGATCATACCAATAATCTCTGCCGCCACGCCGATATTATTAATAATCGACAGCAGGCGCACGCCAGCCACGTTGATGATCGTGCCGATGACGATGGAGAGCAGGGCGATGAAGACCGCGTTGGGCATGCCCAGAATCGTTGCCGGAATACCGGGGAAGATGGCCAGCAGCGGGATGGGAATGGTATAGGCAACGGCAGTGATGGTCAGGATACCGGCAAAGAAATAAAACCAGCCGGTGAACCAGCCCAGCGAGTGGCTGGAGAGGCGCTTGCTCCACTGATAGATGGAGCCGGCAATAGGGAAGTGCGAGGCCAGTTCCGCGAAATTGAGCCCCACAATGAACTGCCCGATGGCCACAATCGGCCACGTCCAGAACAGTGCCGGGCCGCCGGCTGCCAGGCCGAGGTAGAAGAGTGAAAACGTGCCGGTCGAAACGGAGATGTAGGAGAAAGCTACTGCAAAGTTGGAAAGGAAGCCCAGCGTCCGCTGAAGCTCCTGCCTGTATCCAAATTTTTGCAGTAATGCCTCGTCCTGTTGCTCCTGGGTCAATCTGGAATCCGCCATTCGGGATTACCTCCTTCTGATAATGACGCCAACGACAGGAACAGGAACGGTTGCGCCCTCTCTATCCTCACCGTTGAAGATAGGCGCGAGCGCGAGCAGAAAAGAGGGAAGATAACAGCTTTACCTGTACGAAAATCGCATTGCTCCACGCCAGTACGGTAAGTTTTTCGTAGAATCTGGCCGCGAACAATCCGAAATCAGCGACTGCTATCTGTAATCAAGAGTTTAACATATCCATTGCATACTCTGCAAGAGAACAACGGTCTTCTGCCCCCGGAGCAGGCCGTTCCATTGCCAACGGCGTTCTCTGCGGCTTACAATACAGGAGTAGAAACCTTATTTTCTTAAGAACAATGAAAGGACAGGTAAGGATATGTCATCGAGAACAAAGATCAGTGTGATCGGGGCGGGCTTTGTGGGCAGCACGCTGGCCCAGCGCCTCGTCGAACGCGACTACGCCGATATCGTCATGTTCGATATCATCCCCGGTATGCCGCAGGGCAAGGCGCTGGACATGCTGGAAGCTGGCCCCATCCTCGGCTACGATTCGCAGATCATCGGCACCAACGACTATGCCGATACCGCCAATTCCAGCATCGTTGTCATTACCTCCGGCTTCCCGCGCAAGCCCGGCATGAGCCGCGACGATCTGGTGAAGAAAAATCAAGAGGTGATTACCCAGGTCACAGAGCAGGTGGTGCGCTACTCGCCCGACAGCATCATCATCATGGTCACGAACCCGCTGGACGCGATGGCGCAGCTCGCTTACAAGATCAGCGGCTTCCCGCGCAACCGCGTTGTAGGCATGGCTGGCGTGCTGGACACTGCTCGTTTCCGCACCTTCATCGCCCGGGAACTCAACGTCTCCGTGCGCGACGTGCAAGCCTACGTCCTCGGCGGCCATGGCGATACAATGGTGCCGCTGGCCCGCATGTCCACCGTCGCCGGCGTTCCCCTCGCGCAGTTGTTGCCTCCAGAACGCATTGAGCAAATTGTGCAGCGCACGCGCGATGGCGGCGCGGAAATCGTCAAATTGCTCGGCACCGGCAGCGCCTATTTTGCGCCCTCCGCCTCCATCCTGCAAATGGTCGAATCCATTATGCTGGACAAGAAAATGATTATGCCCTGCGCCGTCTATCTGGAAGGTGAATACGGCATCAACGGCCTCTTCGTTGGCGTCCCCGTCAAACTCGGCGCCGGTGGCGTCGAACAGATCATCCAGATCGACCTCGACGAGAACGAACAGGCCCAGCTCCAACGCTCCGCCGACGCCGTGCAGGAACTCATCAAGGTGATGGGGATTTAATTTCAATTCCGCAAATGGGTCGGAAAAAAAGGCCTGGTTCCTCCACTTTCCTTATGGGAAGTATACCATCACCCTTCAAGAGGTTAAAGGCAGAAGTGCTAAACCGGGAGATGAAGAATTATGGCTATTCTTCATCTCCCGGTTTAGCCTGTTTTCCTGCCCCTGCTATAACAACAACATACTCACCCTTTGGGGTAGTATGCGCAACCGCTTCAAGCAGGGATGAGAGCTTGCCACGCTGGACGAACTCAAATTTTTTGGTCAGATCGTTGGCGATGGCAGCTTCGCGGTCTCCGAAAACCTCCAGGGCATCCTTGAGGAACGCTTCCAATCTGTAAGGGCTTTCGTAGTAGATCAGCGTGTGCGGCGCTTCCCGGTCGACCTCGAAGAATTTGCGCCTGCCGACAGGCTTGCGCGGGGGAAATCCTCTGAAGGTAAAACTATGGCTCGGCAGGCCGGAAAGCACCAGCGCCATCACAAAGGCCGTTGGCCCCGGAATCATCGTCACCGGCAGACCTTCCTGAATGGCGCGCCTCACCAGCGTGAAGCCAGGATCAGAGATGCCCGGCGTCCCCGCGTCACTGACTACCGCGACCGATTTGCCTTCTTTTAAGAGCGCCTCGATCCGTTCGCCCGCGCGCTGCTCGTTGTGTTCGTGGAAAGACATCTGTGGCTTTGCAATCTCGAAGTGCTTGAGCAGCATACCCGTCTTCCTGGTATCTTCGCTGGCGATGATATCGACGCTGCGCAGCGTTTCGATGGCGCGCAGCGTCATATCCCCCAGATTTCCTATCGGCGTCGCGACCAGATAGAGCGTTCCATATCTATTCTCTTCTTGCTCCTGCTCTTCTAAGTTCATCGTTCTAAGCGTGCATCCCTCCGCACCTCAGGCAGCCTGGCGAGAACATCCTGCCGTTTGACTTTGAGCGTATGCGTGCGGGGAAATTCGCTTTCCGGCCACACCGTGAAGCCCCGTATCTGCTGGTGCGCGGCCAGTTGTTTGTTCGCCTGCTGGATGACCTCCTTTGCCTTCTCCGGCTCCTCCATCAGCAGAACGGCGTGTACCTGCGGCCCCTCCTCGCGCTCGCTCAGACCGAAGACGACGGCATCCTTGACCAGCGGATTGCCGGTGAGAACGTTCTCCACGTCTTCGGGATAGACATTTAATCCGTTTGCCAGGACAATCAGATTTTTTTTACGTCCTTTTAAATACAAATTGTTTTGCATATCGAGGTAGCCAAGATCGCCCGTGTGGTACCAGCCGTCTTCAAAGGCGGCAGCCGTCGCCTCCGGGTTTTGCCAGTAGCCTTTCGCCACGTTGGGGCCGCGCACCAGAATTTCCTTATCCTCGGCAATGCGCACCTCCACGCCCGGCAATGGCTTGCCCACCGAAGTATAGTTGTGATCGTTGTAGGGCGTGACCGAAACAACCGGTGAGCATTCTGTAGCCCCGTACCCCTGCATCACCCTGAACCCCATATTTTCCCACTTTGCCGCCAGTTGTGGCGGCAGATAGGCCCCCCCGCTGACAAAGAACCTGAAACGCCCGCCAAATCGCTTATGCACGGCTGAAAAGAGTCGTCGGCGCCAGGAGAAAGGAAGCCGGGCAGCAATACGATGGAGCAACTCCCACTGCCGCTCGCGCTTCTGCTGCCTCACCGTTCTTTCTATCCCGTTCATGAAAAGTTGCAGCGCCTGTGGAACGAGTACCATACAGGTGACACCCTGCGTGGCGAGCAGTCGCAAAATGGTATCAGGAACCAGCGACTTCGCGTAGACGACGCTGGCGCCAATGTAGAGGACGGCCACCTCGATCGTCATCTCAAACATATGGCTCAAAGGTAAAATCGACAGCGCCCGGTCGGTATCCAGGATATTGACGACTGAGACGGCGGCGATGGCATTGCTGGCAATGTTATTATGCGTCAGCATCACGCCTTTCGGCTGCCCGGTAGTCCCCGATGTAAAGACTAATTCAGCGAGGTCTTCTCCCGTTACTTCCGGCAGCGCAGCCATATCCAGCGTTCCCTCCGGCAGGGCCTCAATATCGATGAAGGGGAGTTGCGACTGCCTGAGACTTTGATACTGCTTTGCAGTAGTTATCAATGCCTTTGCTTCCGTCGTTTCAGCAATACGGGTGAGGAAGTCTTCACGGGTATTAATATCCAGTGGAACGACCACCAGCCCCGCCAGCAGCGCGCCCAGATAAGCCACCATCCAGTTTGTCTGGCTCGCGCACCAGATCATTATACGCTCGCCTTTCTTATAGCCACGTTCTTGCAGGTAGCCCGCGAACTTCTGCACTCGCTCCTGTAATCCTTGATAGGTAACCGAAGCGATACCTTCGCCCTCCATCGGCTCAATGAAAACGATGCGCCCGGCAAAACGGCGGGCAGAGTCCGCAAATAGCTGATTGATCGTCATTTCCATAAGAATACCTTCCTCTTTGTCGCACTATACATTCGTCGCAGGCAATACACGGGTGTTTACAGCATGCATTATAGCCAAACAGGCCATCTTTGGCTAGATGGTAATATCCTTCTACCTCGGCTGCGTTAAAAGTGGAAGCCTGTGAGCAAACCCGGCTATCATACTATTCTCTATTCCGCTTTTGCGGTATAATTAGATGCAGTAGAGGGACTATCTATGAGGGTAGAAGTAGAGAAAAAGGCCGCTTCCTGCGTGGAAAAACAAAAAAAAGTTCAGTAATCTTTTTCATGCATACACGCAGATTTATCGATGTGTATTAACCCTACAAAATAATGCAAATACATCCTGGATGAGAGAAAACTAGAGAAAAGAAGATTGTAGCAAAAGAGAGACTGCTTATTGCGTACTTTCATTAATTAGCTAAAGACTTGCTATTGACAAAAAAAGTATTCTACTTTATACTAGGATATATGGTACCATACCATTGCGGCTACCCTGTCTTTTGCTTGATTTCGCGGCACATACTTTTCGGTGCCAGAGAAAAGTAGAGCGGAGAAAAAGTCACTCTCCGTGAGTACAGCTATTCATGAAAAAAGACCGGCAGTGCAATGGGCATATCGGTTCCATGTGCTGAACATGGAGGCGAGTGAACAAAAGAAGAAAGGAAAACCTATGCCGTCCCTTGAAACCGCGAATGTGGGCAAGGCAGTTGCGGCCAGGGTGGGCACGAACATCAGGGAAGTGCGTACCAAACTTGGCATGACGCAAGCGCAACTTGCTGCGCCTGAATTTTCCATTTCCTACATCTCTGCCATTGAACGTGGCAAGATTCGACCCTCTCTCAAGGCCCTCTCCATCCTCGCACGCCGTCTGGATGTCCCCCTGACCTTCTTACTGGAAGGCTCTCCAGCAGGCGCTGCAGAGGCCCGCGCCGTGGGCTATTCCCCGGCCGATTCAGAGCCGGATACTCGCGTCGATGTGGACCTGTTGCAGGCCGCAGTGCTGGTGCAGCAGGAGAAGTACGAACAGGCCGCGCAACTGCTGGCACCTTTGCAGCCTGAGCGTATCACCACCGAGCAAGTCTATCGACTCTATCGACTACGCGGCGAAATTGACCTCGGCCAGAACCGTTATCAGGAAGCAGTGGTTGATTTACGACAGGCCGTGACCCAGGCAGAAGGAATCAATGATATCGAGTACATCGAGCGCGCTCGCAATTTACTTGGGAAAGCGTATTACTTGTTATACAACTATACGCTGGCTGTCGAAAATCATCTACGATGCAATGCCGCTATTGAGAGCGGGCAGTTGAATGATCCTTTGTTTGCCCTTGATGTCTTCAGTAACCTGGCCAATGATTACTTCCGTCTGGGGGAACTCGACAAAGCTGTCGCCTATTACCATCGCGCCCTCGATATGTTCGAAGGTCTCAATAGAGATAGCAAGAGTTATGCTCAGAAGTACATGGAAATCAGCCAGCGATACAAGACGGCGGGCAAACTGACGATGGCGCGCGATTACGCTATGCGTTCGCTGGCCGTCTACGAGATGCGCGATGAAATGCGCCTGGTTGGTCTCACCCATCAGCGTCTCGGCAAGACCCTGGAGCGCCAGAACAAGCTGGATGAGGCTGAAACGCAGTACAAAGAGGCGATTACCATTGAGCGCGATCTCAACGATGAAGCCGCCGCTTCACTGTGCTACACCTCTCTGGCCGAACTCTTGCTCAAGCGAGGGGATGTGCAGGGAGCCGAACAGCAGGCCAACGAGGCCCTCACTTACGCCGAGCGCGCGCATGATGAGATAGCCGAAGGGCAGGCCCTCATGGCCCTTGCCCAGATTCGCCATCAAGCCGGTGACTTCGCCGGCGCCGATCAAGCCTTCGAGCGCGCGCTCGAATTGCTGGATCGCTCGCATGCGCATGAACTGGCTGCCAGCGCCTACTTCCGCTATGCCAACCAGCTGGAAGCTCGCGGCGAAGTGCAGCGCAGTCTCAATGCCATCAAGAAGGCGTATGACCATCAGCGTCAGGGCAAACGAGGGGATATCGAGTAATCCTTCTCGCCCTGAAGAGAATCTGCGCCATCTTGCTTTTTTGCGCGTCGAAGAGATCTCCGACGCGCAAAATCGCAGATGGCGCGTGTTTTTTCTGTTGACCATTTCTTGTTTCATCTGTACAATATCGGATAGCAGAGAGTTATGCAAACTGACCAGCTTGTTGCTCGACATCACCCTGGAGGAATTGGCCGCATGTCCTTTACAGCGCATGACCTGCGCTACCACGCTGAAGAAAGTTTTCCGCAGCTCTATGCCTATTTACAACGGTATGCGCGACGCTTCTCCGGCGCGGCGAACGCCGATACGTATGAGCTTGATCTGGTGGTCGAACACGTCGTTGAGCAACTGGTGCGCCTCGGCGTGATCGGCGGGGGCGACCGTCTCCCTCTCACCGCCATCGATTCGCTCTCGGAAGCGCAGTTCATGGCCTTTCTTCAGCGCAGCGTGCATAATAAGTTTATCGATCTGTGGCGCAAACGGCATCTCGCGGTGAGCAATATGTCTGAGCTGGAGAGTCCCGAAGGCGCGGAAGGAGAAGACAACCCTCTCAGTGATGTAATCAAGCCCGTCTGGGGCGCGCCCCCGTTCGCGACCCCGGAGGAGATCACTCTGGCTCTCGCCTCTCAGCAGGAGTTACGCAATCTGCTCAAACACTGCATTCTGGCTCTGCGCGCGGCACCACGCCAGTTGCAGGCAGTCTTGCAGGAGATTGACGAATTCGACTGCGCCGAGCTTTTGCGCTCCGTTCTCGACGAACTCCATCTCGCTCTTCCCCCACAGGAAGAACCGCTCGACCACCTCAGCCAGCACAAAGACCACGCCCACCGCAAATTGCGACACTGCCTGCAACAACAAAGTACCAATTTGACCGTGACGATTGCTTTACGTTTAACTGAATATGGAGTTCATGATGCCGCTACCGGTACCTTTGAGGCAAGCATCGCTCTGCTGGCGCAAGATGATCTGTCAGCAGATGAGGTGCGCCAGGGCTTGAGCGGGCTGGTGGCTGAAGGTCTTGTGGACTGGCACGGCGAGCAGACGGTGCGCCTCAGTGCGGCCCAGAGGAAACGCCTCTCTCGCTATTATCGTGATGAGTGAGCAGGTATTCATCTGTGCTGGCATTCCCGGTTTCTGGACAGGAGAGGAGAGGAAGAGAAAAGTTATGCAAAACGATACACCACCCGGAACATTTCATACTGATGATACATCTCGCAAACTGGCGCGCTGGTTGCAGCAGTTCATGGCGCAGCTACCGCAAGATCAGGAACCGCCAGCCTCTCTCCCGGCAGAACATCTTTCTCATCTGGCCATCCCACCCGGCGAATATCATCCACGGTTTTACCAGCAACTCCCGGATTTTATCATGGCCCTGCTCAGGCACGAGCCGCAGGCTGCCAGCCGCTATGCCCCCCTGCTCTATCACCTTGTCGGCTGCCCGGTCTGCCATGCCGCCTACCTTGACCTCTATGATGCCCTGCGCGTCGCCCTCGCAGTTGATGAAAGCCAGCTTCATACTGTTCCATTGCCTGTCGGACCCAACGTTCCCTCTACGCGCCAGCTGGCGCAGCTCTGCCAGTTACTCATCATGCAGGCCGAAGCGGTTCTCAAGCTTGCCCGGCACGAGCGCCGTGACGATTCGGCCCTTGCCCGCTCCCTGCTGCAACTGGCGATCAAGACCGGTACGCGCATCAATCAGCCAGCTCTGCGCGCGGAAGCCTTGCAGGACCTGGTGCGCGTGGCGACAGGCTTTCAGGAGCCGGAGCCGCCTGCCCTCTATACCTATGCTCCTCCTCTGGCCGAAGCCGGGGGCGCGCGTCATGGTAAAACGATGCGGAAAGCAGCTTCTCCACATCCCGCCGGTCCCTCACATGAATACCCGGCCATCCCCTTACAGGATCGCTCCTTTATCGGCACAATCACCCAGCAAGGAGACACGTTGATCCTCCACCTGCACGCCCTGGATAGCTCGCTACGCGGTCGACCGGTCACGATTTCCGTGCCTCTTGGCTCCTTGATTGAGCCGATCCAGTGGCTGGGCGGCAATCCTCGCGCCATTCGCTCCACCGTCGCCGTAGACGAGCAAGGTACGCTCACCGTTCCACTCGGCCATACCGCATTACGGCTCGATAACCCCGGCGACCGCCCTTTACTGGAAGTGACCTTCATGCGCGTAGAAATCCACCCCGCCTGATATGTCCCTGCTGGCGCACGATCAATCGGTGCCGACAAGATTGTCCATCAGCGTATCGGGCAGGCGGCTATCAGCTATGTGTGACGAGGCGCTGCTGCCCTTCAAAAGCGCGCTTGAAGTATTTGATCGCTTCGTGAACCAGGCCCCGCTCTTCCAGCAACTGGCCGTAGCGAGCCAGTTGATCGGATAGCTCCTCGTGCAGGCCCAGGCGCTCCAGCATCTCCAGCCCGGCGATAAAGTGGCTGTCCCCGTCCTCATAGCGGCTCAGCGCATATTCGATGCGCCCCAGCGTCAGCAGCGTCTCTTTAGCGACAATCGTATCTCCCGATGTGACCGCCATCTCATAGGCTTGCAGCGCATGTTCTTCCGCCTCACGCAACGCCTTCTGTCTCAGGAACCACTCCGCCAGCGAGGTGGTGACACTGGCGCGCGCCAGTTGATCTTTCAGCACGCGCTCATCGTGCAGAGCGTTCATCAGATAGGTGCGAGCAGCCTCCAGATCACCGCGCAGCAGCGCGCGCCCGAGGTAGTGGTAGATCTCCCCGGTCAGCAGATTTGCCGCCTGCTGGTTGCTCAGGAACTCGCTTTTGTACGCATAGATGGTGGCAAGCGTCGCGTCTTCGTTGTCGATAAAGCTCTGACTGAGGGTCCAGTACGCTGCTTTGCGCCGCTCCGCCCCGGCCACTTCGGCTGCCAGCGTAATTGCCTGCTCAAACATGGCAATCGCCTGCTCGTGATGATCCAGCGCCGCGTGCTGCTGCCCCAGCTGGAAGTAGATGCGCGTTTTCAGGAATGCATCATCCACACCGATTTCTTCCAGGAGTTTCAGGCAGGAGAGGTGGCAGGAGATTGCCTGCGCGTAGTTATGCGTTGCCGCGTAGGTGATGCCAAGTTGATAGTGTAATTGCAGTTTGCTATACCTGTCATTTTTCTCCCGCGCCAGCTCTATCGCCTGTGAGAGCATTGCTTCAGCCTCTTGAAATTGCAGCAGCGCCGCATACGCCATGCCCAGCAGATAGCCTTTCTGAACCTGTTGCCGATGCGTGAGCATCTTATTCGTCAGTTTCTCCAGCCGCTCGATGGCTCCCGCGCTTTCCTTCTGCTGGAGGGCCACCTGTGCCTCCAGTAGCGCCAGTTCGGCAATTTCTTCCGGGGATGGCCCTCTCGTGCTTTCATTCTGCTCCCCGCTTTTCGGCAATAACTCGGTCGAACTCAGGCCAAGTCGTCCCGCTAAAATTTCCAGCGCCCGCAGTGAGGGATGTATTTGTCCGCGTTCAATAGCTGAAATATAGCTGACCGAAAAATCCGGTTGTGCAAGCTGCCCC
>Ga0209581_1003742_pt1 | contig 12803 bp, 8 predicted proteins | sample Coa_R2_FD_187160 | JGI IMG/M metagenome (GOLD analysis project Ga0209581, IMG submission 187160) | Surface soil microbial communities from Centralia Pennsylvania, which are recovering from an underground coalmine fire - Coalmine... | ecosystem: Environmental > Terrestrial > Soil > Unclassified ...
CGGAAACGGGACATTGCGGATGCGGCGCGGAAGGCGCTGGGAGGGCCGTGGGAGCGGGTGGTTTGGTGAGGCGCTTCGCGCGGGGGTTGGGGATCGGGGGTTGGGGATTGGGGGTCGGGGGTTGGGCTCGGTGATATACTTCGGCGGCATGGGGCGGCGCGGCTTGGGTGTGGTGCTGATCGCTTGCGCGATCGGCGTGGGGGCCGAGGGGGAGCGGCCGGCCATTTCAGCGATTCATCCGACGTCGGGGCCGGCGGGGACGGTGGTGAAGGTGACGGGGAAGGGGTTTCTGCCGACTTCGGGGAGGCTGGGGAGCAGCGGCGGGGATTTCGGGGGGAACACGGTTCACCTGGGGCCGCGGGTGGAGATCAAGAACCAGAACTCGGAAGATGGAGTCACGCTGGAGTTTACGGTTCCGGAGAAGCTCGCCTCCGGGACTTACCCGGTAAGCATCCGCAATGCGAACGGCGCCAGCAACGCGGTGCAGTTTACGGTCACGAGGCGTTGACGCACCGCGACTTGGATTAGTCCGAACGATTAGTACATACCGGCAGTTGCATTCCCCGCATTGCGAGCATATTCTACTTGCGCGAGAACGGCGGCGCAGTGACGGGGTGACCCGCGCCGCGTGACTATCTCAGCATCCGCGGAGGACCGGTGTGCGCTACTTCCATTGGTTCGCTCAGTTAGCAGTTAGCGGTGTAGTCCTGGCTGTTATCCCAGCTACCCAAGCCCAAACGCGAGTTTTCGCGGTGGATCAGGCAGGCAGTTTCGAGTATCCGGCGGGTTGGACGCCGCGGCATTACGCGAACCTGCACGAGCTGTGGAACGCGACGCCGGAGAGGCTGGCCCGCGCGAGCGCGGCGGAGCAGGCGGGGATGGCGCGGGTCGAGACGAACGCGATTGCGTGCGCCGATCACGCGGAAGCGCTGCGGCGGCTGCGCGAGATCGAAGCGGAGTGGGGCGGGGGCTCGCGGTTCGTGACGATCGGGGGCTGGCCGGCGCTGGTGCGGCGGCAACTGATTCCGAAGCCGACCGAAGGGGACGACGCCGATGCGGACCAGGAGCGGCTGTGGATGGTGACGACCGCGGTGGCGGCCGGGAGCACGGTGATTCGGCTCGACGGATTTGCGCCGGAAAACACACCGCAGCGGGTGCTGGATCAGATGGAAAACATCGGGCGGGCGGTGCGGACGGCGGCGGCGGGGCTCGCCGGGCAGGCATCGAAGGAAGTGGAGGAGCTGCGGCGGAGCCCGTCCTTACGGAGGGCGCCACAGCCGGCGCAGCCGGCGGCGGGGGCGAACGAGGCGGCGGCGCAGCCGAAGGAGGTCGCCACGGCGATGCTGACGCCGGGGCAGGCGCCGGATGCCGGGGCGGTGAACACGAGGATCGGGAGCGAATCGGAGATCGCGGTTTCGACGAACGGGACGAATATTGTGGTGGCGCAACAGTGCTTCCACGCGACGTCGAACAACGGCGGGGCTACTTTCGGGGCGCCGGGATTTTATCCCGGGAACTGCACGGGAGGCGATTCCTCGGTGGCGTTCGGGCAGAGCGGCAATTTTTATTGGGCGACGATCGGGAGCAACAATGCGACGTGTTCGGCGACGGCGCAGAATTGCAACAACATTCAGGAGGTGGCGCGCTCGACGGACAACGGCGTGACGTTCGCGAACTCGACGGCGGTGATCGACTGCGTGTTGACTTCGGGGTGCGGATTCAATAACGGGTCCAATAATGTGCCGGACCAGGAGCACATCGCGGCGGACCGCGTGAACGCGGGATCGAGCGGGGACCAGGTTTACCTGGTGTTCCGCAAAGGCTTCGGGTACGGGATTTCGTGTTCGCAGGACAGCGGCGCGACGTGGACGGCGGTGGCGTTCCACACGGGGGGATCGATCGACTTTCCGCGCCTCACGGTATCGCAGAACGGGACGGTGTTCGTGGTGACGAACAACGGGAACAATCTTACGCTGGACAGCTACAGCTCGTGCAAGAGCGGCCTGACGCAGAATCTGAACCAGGTGGCGATCGCGACGGGGGTGAACCCGGTGGTGTGTCCGGTGCCGGGGCTGGACCGGTGCAATAACGGTAACACGCTGCGGAGCCACACGGTGGCGGTGGACGATACCAATGCCAACCATCTGTATGTGGCGTACGCGACGAATACGATTGCGCCGGCGCCGGTGCCGCCGGGCAACGCGCCGACGCCGCTGACGACGCTGGGAAATGAGAACGTGCTGGTGCAGGATTCGACGGATGGGGGCTCGACGTGGTCGGCCGCGGTGCAGGTGAGCGCGACGAGCAACGGGCGGCGCTACCAGCCATGGGTGTGCGCGACGAACGGGACGGCGTTTATTTCGTGGTTCGACCGGCGTTCGGCGACGCTGACTTCGAACGACCTGACGGATTATTTCGCGAGCAGCGCGGTGCGGGGCGGCGGAGGTCTGACGGCGGGCACGGATTTCCGGATCAATGGAGCGGCGGACCCGGAGTGCGCCTCGGGGTGGGGCGGGCAGGTGCGGAGCCCGAACGATTCGGAATCGTGCTCGACGCAGCCGCAGTTGGCGGGGCTGTGCCGGCACTCGCCGAACAACAATACGGATTCGAAGACGCCGTGCGACTTTGCGGGGACGGATGCGACGGTGTGCCCGACGGGCGAGACGTGCCAGGGCGGAGGCGGGATTCCGAAGTACGCGGACTACACGGGGAGCGCGTGCCTGAGCGGGCGGTTGTACAACGCGTGGCCGAGCGGGACGAACCAGCCGCCGGGTTCGGCGACGGCGATCCCGATCAGCACGTTCTTTTTCGAGACGGTGGTAGGGTCGACGGGGACCACGCTGACTTACACGGGAGATACCACGGGGGATTACCACGATGCGGCGAACTTAACGGCGCTGCTGGTGCTGCAGGGGACGACGATTCCGGTGGCGGGGCAGAATGTGACGTTCACGCTGGGATCGCAGACGTGCGGGCCGGTGGCGACGAATGCCTCGGGCGTGGCGGTGTGCGTCCTGACGCTGAACCAGACGCCGAATGCGGGGGGCGGCGGGCCGTACACGGTGGTGGCGAGCTTCGGCGGATCGGGGAATCTGAAGGGGAGCAGCAGCGCTCCGGTGGCGTTCACGATCACGAAGGAAGAGACGACCACTACTTACACGGGGCCGACGCTGGTGGCGGACGGCGTGGCGACGACCTTCAGCGCGGTGCTCAAGGAGGATGGGACGACGCCGATCGCGGGGCGCACGCTGACGATTACGCTGGGCAGCGGGGCGACGGCGCAGAGCTGCACGACGGGGCCGACGGATGCGACGGGGACGGGGTCGTGCACGATCACGCCGAACCAGCTTACGGAGGCGCCGATTGCGGCGAATTTCGCGGGGGACAACTTCTATCTGCCGTCCTCGGCGAGCGCTTCGGCGGCGCTGAATGTGACGTCGCAGGTGACGATTTCGGTGCAGCCGATCCAGAGCCTGGACCGCAACAGCCGGGACGCGCTGTGGTGCACGGTGATCAGCGTGAACAATCCGCAGACGCCGCCGGACCGGACGACGCGGGCGACAACGATCGCGGGGCCGCTCGAGGTGCTGATTACGAGCCTGACGCCGACGGTGACGCTGGCGAATCCGGCGGGGATCTTTACGGGGTCGCCGTTCACGGGGTCGCCGTTTGAGATCCTGCAGCCTGGGGCGCTGCCGCCGGGAGGGCAGGTGAACGCGGGGTTATGCTTTATGAACCCGAACGGAGTGCCGATTACGTTCGTGCCGGTGATCGTGTCGGGAGCGATTTAGGGTAAGTGGGGCGGAGCCGTCTGAGACGGCGGCTCCGCATGTCTCGATTGTTCCACCGCAAGAAAGGAAATTCAGTTCATGCGCCAGCTATTCGTGCGACAGTTCTCTGCAAAAGCGGTAGTGCTTTGTGCCATACTCATCGCTCCACGTCTTTCGTTCGCCCAGGTCTGTCCGGCCGCCGGCCGGGACACCGGCTGCGGCACGATCATTACGATCCGGGACAACGGTGTTTCGGTAGCGTCCACGGGCCAAGGTCCCTACGACGGCGGCGATGACACACTGGTTGGAGTGGTGAACAACAGCAGCCGGCCGGTCTTTGCGCTCGGCTTGCAATCCGCCCTCCCGATTTTCGGCTTCGACGGCGATGGAATCGACACGTACGGGATTCCAGGCAATGGCAGCGATACCACAGGATATGGCGGGCCCAACGCCTATTTCACGAATATCGATCCTAGCCGGACGTCGGGTGTGGTGAACTTCATTGTCCCGATTGCGGCGCTTGGAGGCACCGGATATTTCTCGCTGGAGAATGCGCTGGCGAGCGCGGTTTCCTGTTCGCAGCTCGTGAATAACAGCGTTCCGAAACCAGCAAGCGGAGGAACAACCGTAACCACCACGTTCACGCCGCAGGTCTCGGGTTATACGCTGCAACGCGCCGCAGCGGCCTGCGGCTTCAGCTCGTTTAACTGGCAGCAGACGGTCACGCACCTGCCGGACCCCAATCCTTTCACCGCTTACAATTTCGGTTCGCCGATGAAGCTGACGGGAGCTTCGGTGCCCTTTAACGACCCGCCACCGGGCGGCGGGTACTCCTATCAGAGCACGCTGGATTTCAGCTACCCGTTCTACTGCAGCGGCAGCGACTTCTCCGCAGGCGGGGTGTGCGCCCAAACCAGCACCACGCTCCAGTTTCTGGATCGTCCCGCCGACCCATGCATCCCGAATGCGGACGGAACACCGAGCGCCGCCTTCAAAGCGAACCTGAACAATGTTGCGACGCTGTGCGGAAACCGGACGTCACCGTTGTGGGACAGCTATGTAGGATTCACGACGCACCTCATGGGCGTGCTGCCGAGCTTCGTGCCAGGCACCAACTGCGTTGTGCTCGGTACCTGCATCGACCTCGGCATCGGCTTTACGTGGACGGACGATTTCAACGGGACGTCCGGCGGTGCTTTCGTGACCAAAAATGGCACTCCGATCGATCCGGGCTCGGGAACAGGGGGCAGCACGATTACCAGTATCAGCGAGGTGACGACATATCAATACCAGGGCCTGGGTGTGACAACCGTGAACGGCAATCCGACCGGAATCGTCACCGTTGCGCTGGGCACCTGCGCGCCCTTGCCCTTGAGCCTGAACATCGGGCCGAGCGGCGATCTCGTAACGCTGTCCACGAGCAACGCGTCCATTGTGACCCTTTCGAATAATCTTTCCGTACTCAGCGTGTTCGTTCCTGCGACGGGGAATCTCGCGCAGCGGCCGCCGATGGTGTGCGGCGTTGGCCTGGGATCCGCGTCGATTACGGAGTCGGACGCTTCCACCAGCGTGACCCAGAACGTGCAGACAACGGCGAACTTGAGTTTCGATCCGGCCAGCATCACTCTTGCGAGCAACAGACAAGGCCGGCTCACACTGACACTCAGCGGGCCTGCACCGGCGGGCGGCCTGACCGTGAATCTCAAGTCCGATAACACGGCGGTAGCGACCGTTCCGGCATCGGTGGTTGTTCCCGCGAACACGACGAGCGTTGTTGTGCCGGTGGTAGCGATCGGGAGCGGCACCACGCTGATTCACGCGAGCGCACTGCCGAACGTGCCGGATACGACGACTACCGTCATCGTGCCATAGCCGGCCGGTCATCTATATAATTGGGTGGAAGTCCGATCCCAGATGGCGCGTCCGCTATGGATTTGCGTTGCGGTCTTATGCTGTGCTCTCTTCGCCAGCGCACGCCCGGGACAGGCGCGTGAGTTCGAGAAGGCGTGCCCGGGTTTCGACGTCACGGCCTTTACCGTATCGTCGCGGCCGGACTCCGGGGAGGGGGACCCCGCGCCCGAGGCGATCCGCATCCTTCAGAGCGGATCGCCGATCACCGTAGTTGCCGTCGGACCCGTTCTGACCTATGCGGATTCGAAGGAAGTCAGGACGCAGTTGACGTGCACCGAAAAAGGTCTTCTGGTGCGGGCCGCGATCACCCGCTCTTCCACTTACAGCGGGTCATTTCTGAAGAATCGGCCCTGGCGACCTGCCGTCCAGTGGTCTTTGATCATCCGAAAGGCAGCAATCGAAGTGGAAATCGTCTGGAGCATGTACCTGAGGGATGGCAGTGAAGTGCATCGCGCGGATCCTGGCGAGACATTCCCCTACATGTTGAAGCGGAGTGTCGCCCGTTTCGACAGCAAGAAATGAGGGGACACGCGAGCCTAGGCTAACCGGCCAGGCGTTCGATGGCATTTTCGCCGCAGATTTCTTCGACGGCGCGTTTGAATTCGCGGTCGGGCTTGACGCGGGCTTCGACATCGAGGAGGAGGGAGAAATCGCGCGGGGCTTCGAGGCGGAAGCGGACCTGGGTGGGGCCGGGCTTGCGGCGGAAGAGGTCTTCGAGGGCGCGGGCCTTATCGCTGCCGTTGCCGTTGCGGCCGAGCCAGACGCGGATGGAGATGACGCTGGGGAGATCGACGCGGACGTTATCGAGGGCGACGATGTCCTGGACGGAGATTTTGGTGGGCGCGCCGTCCTCGGGTAGGGCGAGGCCGCGAACGAGGACGGCGGTGTCTTCGACGATTTGCGAGGCGAGGCGCTCGTAGCTGGTGGTGAAGACCATGGCGTCGGCGGCGCCGTGGCGGTCTTCGATGGTCATGGCGGCCCAGGGCTTTCCTTCTTTATTGCGCTTGCGCGAGATGCCGGTGAGGACGCCGCAGAGGGCGACTTCGGTGTTCTTTTCGAGGCCTTCGAGGCGGCTGGTATCGTGGGTGGCCATTTCGGCGATGATTTCGGCGTAGCGGTCGAGCGGATGGCCGGTGACCCAGAAGCCGAGCATTTCCTTTTCGCCGGCGAGTTTCTCCTTGTCGGTCCAATCGGGGACGTTGGGGAGCGGTGCGGCGTGGTGGGACTCGGCTTCGAGGATTTCGCCGAAGAGGCCGACCTGACCGGATTCGCGGTCGCGCTGGACGCGCTGGCCGGATTCCATGGCGCCATCGATAGCGGCAAACTTCTGGCTGCGCGAGCCTTCGAGCGAATCCATGGCGCCGGCCTTGATGAGGCTTTCGATGGCGCGGCGGTTGACGGCGGAGAGATCGACGCGCTCGCAGAAATCGTGGAGGGATGAGAACGGCGCGCCCGCGGTGCGCCCGGCGCGGATGGCCTCGACGGCGGACTGGCCGAGGTTCTTGACGGCGCCGAGGCCGAAGCGGATGGCTTCGGTGCCGTCCGGCGTGCGGTCGGGCGTGAAGCTCCAATCGCTGGCGTTGACATCGGGCGGGAGGACGGGGATGCCCATGTCGCGGCACTCGTTGATGTACTTCACGACCTTCGAAGTGTTGCCGGTTTCGGAGGTGAGGAGCGCGGCCATGAAATCGATGGGGTAGTGGGCCTTGAGATAGGCGGTGGCGAAGGCGAGGAAGGCGTAGGCGGCGGAGTGGGACTTATTGAAGCCGTAGCCGGCGAACTGCTCCATGAGGTCGAAGATCTTTTCGACCTTCTTCTGGGGGAAGCCGCGCTCGAGCGCGCCTTGGATGAAGCGGTCGCGCTGCCTGGCCATTTCCTCGGGCTTCTTTTTGCCCATGGCGCGGCGGAGGAGGTCGGCGTCGCCGAGGGAGTAGCCGGCGATGCGGTTGGAGATCTGCATCACCTGCTCCTGATAGACGATGACGCCGTAGGTTTCTTCGAGCAGCTCTTTGAGCTCGGGTAAGTCGTACTGCACGGCGCGGCGGCCCCACTTACGCTCGATGAAGTCGTCGACCATCCCGCCCTGGATCGGGCCGGGGCGGTAGAGGGCATTGAGGGCGGTGAGGTCTTCGAGGCGGCTCGGCTGATAGCGGCGGAGGATATCGCGCATGCCGGGGGATTCGAACTGGAAGACGCCGGAGGTGAAGCCTTTGCAGAAGACGTCGTAGGTGGGCTTGTCGTCGAGCGGGAGATCTTCGAGGACGATTTTGACGCCGTGGCGGCGCTCGATGAGGCGGAGGGCATCATCGATGAGGGTGAGGGTGGTGAGCCCGAGGAAATCCATTTTGAGCAGCCCGAGCTTATCGAGGCCGTTCATATCGAACTGGGTGACAATTTCGTCGCGGTTGGTTTTGTAGAGCGGGACGAGCTCCTTGAGGGGCTGGGGGGAGATGACGACGCCGGCGGCGTGCATGCCGGCGTTGCGGGCGAGGCCTTCGAGGCGGAGGGCGACGTTGAGGACGTCGTCGATGCGGGGGTCTTTTTTGCGGGCTTCGGTGAAGCCGGGCTCGGCGGCGATGGCGTCGGCGAGCTTGATGTTGAGAACGCCGGGCACGAGCTTGGTGAGGCGGTCGACATCGGCGAAGGGCATTTCGAGGACGCGGCCGACGTCTTTAATGGCGGCGCGGGCGCCGAGGGTGTTGAAGGTGATGATCTGGGCGACCTGTTCGCGGCCGTATTTTTCGGTAACGTACTGGATGACTTCGCCGCGGCGGTTCATGCAGAAATCGACGTCGATATCGGGCATGGAGACGCGCTCGGGGTTGAGGAAGCGCTCGAAGAGGAGGCCGTACTGGAGGGGGTCGATATCGGTGATGGCCATGGCGTAGCCGACGAGCGAGCCGGCGGCGGAGCCGCGTCCGGGGCCGACGGGGATGCCGTTGGCTTTGGCGTAGCGGATGAAGTCCCAGACGATTAAGAAATAGCCGGAGAACTTCATCTGCTGGATCATGCGGATTTCGCGGTCGAGGCGTTCCGCGTATTCGGCGAGATCGTGCTTGAGGAGGCCGGAGGCGCGCATGGCTTCGAGGCGCGGGCGGCGTTTTTCGAAGCCCTGGCGTGCGACGTATTCGAAGTAAGTGTCGGTGGAGTGCTCGGCGGGGACTTCGAATTTGGGGAAGGGCTCCTTGACCTTTTCGAGCTTGACCTGGCAGCGTTCGGCGATTTCCCAGGTGCGGTCGAGGGCGTCTTCGAGCTCGCCGAAGAGCTGCATCATTTCGTCGCGGGTTTTGAGGTAGAAATCCGGCTGGGTCCAGCGCATGCGGTTGGGGTCGCTGTACATTTTGCCGGTCTGGATGCAGAGGAGGATTTCGTGGGCGCGGGCGTCGTCCTTGCGGAGGTAGTGGGAGTCGTTGGTGGCGACGAGGGGGAGGCCGGTTTCGGCGGACATGCGGACGAGCTCGGGGGTGAGGCGCTTGTCCTGATCGAGGTGGTGATCCTGGACCTCAAGGAAAAAGTTGTTTCTGCCGAAGATATCGGAGTAGGTGCAGGCGAGGCGGCGGGCGTCGTCGTATTTATCGGCGAGGACGGTCTCGGCGATGTGGCCGCGGAGGCAGGCGGAGAGCGCGATGAGACCTTTGGAGTGCGAGGCGAGGAGGTCGAGATCGATGCGGGGCTTGTAATAGAAGCCGTCGAGGAAGCCGGTGGAGACGAGCTTGATGAGGTTGCGGTAGCCCTCCTGGTTTTCGCAGAGGAGGACGAGGTGGTTGTAGCGGTCGGAATCGGAGCGGGTTTTGTGGCCCTGCTGGGAGACGTAGACTTCGCAGCCGATGACGGGGTGGACGCCGGCGGCCTTGGCGGAGTTGTAGAAGTGGACCGCGCCGAAGAGGTTGCCGTGGTCGGTCATGGCGACGGCGGGCATCTTCTGCTCGACGGCGATCTGCATGAGGCGATCGATGTCGCAGGCGCCGTCGAGGAGGGAATAGTCGGTGTGGCAATGGAGATGGACGAATGGCATGGGCCTGAAAACGCTTCCTCGGGGGAGGTGAAGCTGGTAGGGACGGGCGGATTCGAACCGCCGACCTGTCGCTTAGGAGGCGACCGCTCTATCCATCTGAGCTACGTCCCCGCTGGATCTATTGTAGCGGGTGGCGGAGGGCTCAAAACGGGCCAGCTCAATTGGCGTCAGGCTTCTCTACGTTGTCGATGACGAGAAAATCGACCGGTCCCTTTTGCGCCACAACGGTGAGGCCAAGCTGGTACTGGAGCGCGGAGATCCACAGGGAAGGGTCGAGCGGGTTGGGCCGATTTTCATCGGGGGTAAAGTCCAGCGTGTAATCGTAGTCGCCGTCGAGGCCGGTCTCATTGACGATGACGCGGCCGATCTGGCGGGCAAAGGTCCGATTGAGCTGGGCGAAGGAAAACCGGGTGGCGACGACGTGATAGGAGACGATCTTCTGCTCCTCGTCCTTTTTGGGGATGATTTGCAGGCTGTGTTTCTCTCCTTCTTTTGGCGGAAATAGTTTCGGGGGTGTTTTCCCGAGGCGCAGCGTGAGGACGGGAGCTTCCCTGGTTTCCCGATGGAGTTTGAGATGGAAACGGTCCGCCAGGAGCGTCTGCACCATCAGCTTCATCTCGTCGTCCGTGGCGTTACCGGGCGCTTTGGCGATGACATCGAAGCGGTCCCTATCCAGCCAGGCCGGGCCGCGCGAGTGTTGGGTTGGCAGGAGATCGTAGGACCATTCGAGGAGAAACTCGACGGTGGTGGCATGGGCCTCGAACCGGCCGCCCGGGAAGGTATAACGGACCATGCCGGCGCGCTGGCCGGGAGGCTCCGGGGTGTCCGGCGGGCACGGTTTGATATCGGCGACTTCAAATTTGGGCGGGTTCGATTGGGTTTGGGCGGCAGAGATTCCGGCCGCGGAACCTACCAGCAGTGTGAGCAGGATGGCGTTTACGGGACGCGCGAAAGGGTGCGGATTCATAGGGCGATTTTGGACCCTATACCGCGGTACCGTGTCAAGGGGCTGTTTCGAGGCGCGCAGCCGGACATTTGGGGGCTGTGCCGGGCAGGGCGTTGTCGCAGATCGCCTGGAGATGAGCCCGGAACGCGGTCAACTGGCGAAGCTTTTCGTCCACAATGCGAAGGCGTTCCTGCGCGATGGACGCGATTTTCAATCGCTCCTCGGAGCCACCCTCGGCAGCGGCGGTCATGCGGTCATGTAATTCGGCGAGCGAGTGGATCTCCTTGAGAGCAAATCCCAATTGCTGGCAAACCTTGATGAAGATCACGCGCTCCAGGTCGCGTTCGGTGTAACACCGGTAACCGGCGGCGGTGCGCGGGGGAGCCTTCAACAGCCGCTCGCGTTCATAAAAACGAATGGTTTGCAGATTGACACCGGCCGCACGGGCTAATTCGCCAGTTTTCATAGAGCGCCTCCCATCTCAACGTATCTAGACGGTGGCGTGGGGGAAAAAGATAGATGACCGCCGAGACGCCGAGGCGCCGAGGGAAGGCGGGAGGCGCCGATTTTTCGAACGAAATGCGGGTGGAGCCGTATAGTTAGGTTATGAGCTTCGCGCGGATTGGTTGGCTGGCCCTTTTTGCGGCTGCCTGCTTCGGGCAGAAGGCGGCGCCGGAATTCGAAGTGGCGTCGATCAAGCCGTCGGGGTCGCTGCAAGAGAATGTGCACGTGGGCATCCACATCGACGGGGCGCAGTTTCATGCGGCGCAGATGTCGCTGCTCGATTATACCGATATTGCTTACAAGGTGAAGTATTACCAGGTGGACGGACCGGCGTGGATGGCGGGGGCGCGGTTCGATATCGACGCGAAGATTCCGGATGGGGCGTCGCGGGACGATGTTCCGGATATGCTGCGGCAGCTGCTCGAGACGCGGTTCGGGCTGAAAGCGCATCGCGGGACGAAGGATCTCCCGATTTACGCCATGGTGGTGGCGCCGGACGGCATCAAGATGAAGGCGACGCCGGCGGACGACGCGCAGTTTGCGCCGTGCAAGAACGTGGATGTGAAGGTGCAGGGCGGGCGCGGCGGCGTGAACGCGGATTACGGCTGCGGGACTTCGTTTTCGTTCGGGGACAACAAGCTGACGGGCAATAAACTCTCGATGCCGATGTTCGCGGATATGCTGGCGCGGTTCACGGACCGGCCCGTGCAGGACATGACGAAGCTGCCGGACCGGTACGACTTTACGCTGGACCTTTCGCAGGAAGATTACATGGCGATGCTGATTCGCTCGGCAGTGGTGGCGGGGGTGAATCTGCCGCCGCAGGCGCTGGCGATGATGAACGGGAGCGACGATTCCCTCATGATGGCGCTGCGGCGGCTGGGGCTGAAGCTGGAGCCGCGGAAGGCGCCGTTCGAGGTGATTGTGGTGGACGACATCCGGAAGGAGCCGAGCGCGAATTGAGCCGGCGGCCTGGCGCTGAGGGCCGCGCTCAATATTCGAAGAAGCTCAGCCATTCAAGGAAGATCCAGTCGAGATCGACGACCGTGGGGGTGGGACGAAGAGGCTCGGGCGCGACGCGCGTGACCGGGACGATCGGGACCGCGACCGGGACTGCGAGCGAGCGGTCGTATGCTTCGCGGCGGTAGGGATCCTTCAAGAGCTCGTAGGCTTCCGTGATCTGACGGAATTTTTCGGCGCTCCCGCCGGGCCCCATGTCGGGGTGGTAGCGGCGAGCGAGGACGCGGTACGCGGCGCGAATCTCCTCTCCGCCGGCATCGCGCGAGACACCGAGGATCCGATAGGGATTCATGGCGGGAGTCCCTGAGGCCGCCGGGGCTCGCTCCCGGCGGCCCCCTCCGTTTCCTCAGAACTACGCGCTGATGGCTTTTTGCGCACTTCCGGTCTGGATCTGAATCTGCCTGGGTTTGCTGGTTTCGGCGATCGGCACCTGGACATCGAGGATGCCGTTCTGCAGCCGGCAATTCACGTGATCGAGATCCAGCCCGTTGGGCAGCGTGAGGGCGGTGTAGAACTTGCCATACGCAAGCTGCGTGTAGGCGTTCTTATCGAAGCCCTCCGGCGCCTTGCGCTCGCCTTCGATCACCAGTTGATTGTTCTGGACGCTCACGCGGACATCCTTCTCGGAAACGCCCGG
>Ga0209581_1003743_pt1 | contig 12801 bp, 12 predicted proteins | sample Coa_R2_FD_187160 | JGI IMG/M metagenome (GOLD analysis project Ga0209581, IMG submission 187160) | Surface soil microbial communities from Centralia Pennsylvania, which are recovering from an underground coalmine fire - Coalmine... | ecosystem: Environmental > Terrestrial > Soil > Unclassified ...
GATCCGCCAGCAGGTCGGCATCCCGCGCAGCGCATTCGGTGCAGGGGTACTCTTCCTCGGTGGGTGGTCGGCGTCCCACGCGCAGGACACGGACGCTGCGGCGCCGTATGGCAAGATAAAGGACACCCCGAAATGCACGGCAAACGCCCGGACGTTGCCCCTCGATCAGCCTCTAGAGCCAATCCGCAACCCGGCCATTTGTGGTACAGTTGCCTTGCAGTGTGGTACAGTTCCGGCAAAACGCCGTGCAATCAGTCTTCGCGCCGCTTGCCACGCGACACGAACCGCCCGGCATCTATGCGCCCGATGAGTCTGGACCCTCCGCCTGGTCGTCGGCCTGGTCGTCGCTTCTTTCGGCCTGGTCAACGAAAATCGCGGGTGTGAAACCAAAGAGCCTGGCTATCTCCCCCGCCAGCTCCGCGAGGTCGGCACACCGTTCAACCACTTCCAGCAGTTCCGCGCGCCGGTCACGCCACTTCTTTTTCTCCGCCAGCACCTCTCCCGTCTCAAGATCGATCTTCCAGCGCCGGACCTGTTCCCACTGAGGAGCCGTCAGCACCACCCGCAGCAGTTCTGCCGCCTCTTCCATTTCCTTCTCCGCCGCCTCTTCGTCCGTTGCCTCTTCGCCCAGGCCCAGGAGATCGCGCAGCCCATCGGACCAAACGATCTGCCGCCGCCCGTGGAAGGTCAGGGCGTACTCCTGGAAGAGAGCGCCCGCTTGCTCGTCGCCGCCCATGCTGAACTCCGCAAGCTGCCAGGGCGTGAAGTGCTCCCACTGGCCCCGGCCACCGCGCCCAACTTTCGTATGCCACCGGGCCAGCTCGTCGGCACTCTGCCAGCGTGGCTCATGGCCGTATTTCGCCACGTAGTCAGCCACCCGCGCCGTGTCGTCGATCAGGTCGAATCCATGCTCGTTCATGCTCAGGCCATGCCGGGCCGCGCAGTGCTCCCACCGGGACCGCAGGGCATCGCCCAGGGCGGCCACGTCGCAGCCTTCCGGCACGAAGATAATGACGTGGATGTGAGGATGCCAGCCGTTGCGCCGGGAGTGGGTTGCTTCCAGGGACCGAATCATGCCCAGGATGCCAGCCCGCGCCTTGATGCGCTCCGCAGGCGCACCGCGCCACATCGCCTCATACGCCTTCGTCATCGCCTTCAGTTGCCCAGGGAGCGAGGTCCGGGCCGTATGGCGTGCCGTTAGCGTCAACAGCAGAGCCTTGTAGCCCAGGGCCGCCGCCGCGTCAACCGCTGCCTTGATGTCCCGCCGCCGCTCGTTGCTGATCCGCGCCGCGCAGACCGGACAATGCCAGATAGAGCCACAGGTCTGCAAGCCCCGGAACGTCGCGCCCCGCGAGGTCTTCACCACCTCCGCGCACCCCTGCCGCGCTTCCCACATACACCCGAACACCCGGTACGGCACCTCTTCCCCATTGCGATTCACCCGCCGAAAATCCTTCAGCAGCAGGCTAATGTGACGCTGAAGCGCGTACCGGCGCAGCCGCGCAGCCGCCGCCGTGAATGCTTCCGTCTCCGCCTTCAGTCTCTCCCCCAGGGCCGCCACCGCAGGGGGGGTTCGTAACTTTGCGTTTGTGCCTAGACCGCTTCGCGGCACGCCCGCCGCCTGTTCTCTCTTGCCCATGAAAAACGCCCCTTTCGAGCTTCTGAGAAGCCCGTAGGGGCGGGAAAATGGTCTGTGTCCTCTTGCTGGACATCCGCGCTACGAAAACCGTCCTACGGGCCTCTAATACAGTCGAGCTTAACGCTTGCGCGCCTGACGCTCAGCAGCAAGCCGCCGCGCCCGCGCCGTCCGGCACGCCGGGGAGCAGGTCAGTTGCTTCGCGTTCTTCAGGTCCAGCACCGCGCCGCACTCCGAGCAGGTCCGGTGCTCATCCGGGGCCGGGATAGGCTCAGCAGCAGGGGCCGGGGCCGCCGCCGTGGCCTGGGAGCGATGGAAGCGGGCCGCCCGCCGCGCACGCCGCGCCGCCGCTACCTGGGACGCCGGGACCGGGACCGGACGCCGCGCCGGGGCGGGAGCGGAAGCCGGGACCACCACCGGGGCGGGAGCAGGGGCCGGGGCCTCGACGGTGCCGGTCTGTGCCAGGGTGGCCGGGGCCGATTCGCCAGAACCACCGCCCAGGGGGATGAAGCCCAGGAGCTTGCGCGGCTTCGCGGGAGCCTGGGAGGGAACTACCGGGGCCGGTTGCGCGGGAGCCGGGCGCGTGGGAGACTGCAAGGGGAGCGGCTCAGGACTGCCAGCCGGGAGCGCCGGGACTGCTGCCGGGGCCGGGCCGAGGTATTCCGTCCGACGCGGCACGCCTGGGACGATCTGCTGCCATGTCCGGGTTGCCCAGTCTGCCGCCAGATGGGGCGCGGCCTCGGCGGCCATTGTGGGTGCTAATGCCTCAATGGCGCGCAGGCCCTCGGCGAAAATCCGGTCTTCGGCTTGCCCGCTCTTGATCTCGCGCAGCTTCTCCGGGGCCATGAGATGGCAGGCCAGGAAGGCCGCGACGTTGAGCGCAATCACGATGCCCACGAAGATAATCATGGACTGCTGCACCGAGGGAGAGAGCGCCGGGAGCTTGCCCGCTTCGGACGCGCCCAGGCTCAGGTCTACTACCGTCGCCACGCACACCGCGATAACGCTGAATACAGCCATGAGCAGGCTGATAGAGCGCTGTGGAGTGCCTTTCGCGCCTGAGATGAAGAAGAAGGCCCAGAAGTACATGCCGCCCTCGAAGGCCGCCAGTCCGAGCCATGTGTAGATGGTCTGCCCTGCCGGCAGCGCCCAGGTCAGAAGATCGAGCGTGCGCGAAGCCGTGAAGATTGACAAGCCCACGGCGAGCACGCCCAGGAAGAGGTTAGAGATGAATTTACCCATTGTCATAGTTCGGCCTCTCATGCCGCACGACGCCGCTTGCTAAGCTTGCGCAAGCCGCCGCGTCGTGCTATCATGAGATTGCGGCCCGCGCCCAATGCACCGCTCAGCTATCCATAGCTGAACTGAACGCCCGGCCCATCTCAGAACTGCCAAGAACGAGCTTGCCGGGCTTCTTTATGCCCTACGTTGACACCTTACGGATATAAGCGTCTAAATCCTCCTGCCTCACTCGCCACTGCCTGCCTACCTTGACCCCTTTCAGTTGGCCGCTGTCGATGAGCCGCCGGACTGTCTGGACCGATACGTTGAGGCGGTAGGCCACCTCTTCGAGAGACAACATTGTGACCTCCAAAAAGTTGTATGTACCAAAGATAACATTGATGTCCAGCAGTTGTCAATACTTATCAGAAGAATCGTGACATTTGAGCGTGGGCGAGTGCGACGCCAGTGTGACAGGATGAGTTATAAGCCCTGCTGTATGTAACAATTCAAGCCAGAATTGTTACAGATCGCCAGTGTGACGGAAGTGTTACACCGCCCGTTACATTCCCCGGACACGCCCGTTACATTCCCAGGGAATGACCGGGGAGAGTAACGGTACATGACCGCCCGGTATTCTCCCAGGGTATGACCTCTATTGTACCTGGGAATACCTGAGTACGATACCCACCAAAGAGCGCCCGTTACATACCCCGGTCATTCCCTGGGATAGTAACGCCTATTCCCTGGTAGTATAACGGTCATTCCCTGGGATAGTAACGGGCGCTATCTTTCCCCGTTTCTCCCAGGGTATACCCTTGACATTCCCAGGGATAGCGGATATAATCCCTGTATAGTCCCTGGGAATGTACAGGGAGTAATGAGCAGCATAAACACCCTGGACAATCCCAGGGAGAAAGCAGGGAGCATTGAATAAGCAGATCGTTATCGACACCATGCGGCAGGCGATCATCGAAAGCATGGCGATCAAGCGCAAGCTTGAAGACTTGGAGCGCAAGGAGCGCCTTGACGCTACTCTCCTGTCCATCGCCTTGACACGGCTTGAGAACTTCCGCGACGACATGTTGAACGCTATTGATGAGGTACAGGGGGAATAGGCATGAGCAAAACGTACACCTTGACTGAGATTGCAGAGCTTCTTGAAGTGGACGCGAAGACGCTTCGCCGTTGGGTTGAACTGGAAGAGTTCGACCTCAGCAAGCAAACGAGCAAGTACGATAAGCGCATCAAATGGCTCACCGAGGAGCAGGCGGGCAAGCTCGCTAAGGCCCATGAGCGCCTGTGGCCGCCCAGGCCCAAGAGCGCGGCCCAGGCCGAGAAGGAAGCAACGGGCCTCACCGGGGCCGTGAACATGCTCAGGGAGCAGGTTGACGCCTTGCAAGAGGACCACATCGGGACCGCGCAATTCTCCAACACCGTCAAGGCAATCACCGAGCGGCTTGACGCCTTAGAGCGCGGCTATACTAATCAGCTTAATCAGGTCACGGACGCGCTTATAGCCCTCAAGGAGCTTCAGGACTGGAAGGCCGCTCAGGAGAGCAAGCCCAGGGCGGGCCGCAAGCCACGCGCCGAGGACTAGAGCGCATCCGCGAAGCCTTGAGCCGCGCCAGGGCCGCCGCCGCAGGTTTGACCCGCGAGGGGTAAAGCAAGATAAGACATCTCAACCATTACATAATCCGTACATACCAGGGCCGCTCATCCAGCCAGGAGAGCGGCCCAACTCTATGCAAGCAGTATGTATCCAGGGCAGATACCGGGCGGGCGAGTTATGTATCTCCGCCGTTCCAGACGGGTTGTCTTTCCGGGCTGTGTTAAGCACTCCACGAGGACGGGCGCAGACACGATATACGCAGGCTGGTCAGTGCAGCGCCCGTCCCCGTTCCGAGCGTAACACAGCCCTACAAGACCGTCCGCTATCGCTCCCGCGAGAACCCGTCTTCCACTGGTTGGGTGCCACCGCAACGGGTTACGGAGGGACAGGAGCGCTCCACAATGCCGCAGGGGCAGGGCCGCCCAGGCCGCCACCGCGACACCTCAGCAGTTCAGCCCAGGGCGCGACGATGCCAGCCGCGCAGCGCACGAACACGCCGCTTGCGAGCGGGTAGTGCGAGAAAAAGACCATTCTTTTCGAGCCTGCCCGCGCGCAATGGTTGGAAATCCAGGCGGCGACCGAGCGTCGGGAAATGAGTGATATCGTCGCAGATGCCCTGGCCCTCTACGAGCGGCTCTACAGCAGCGAACAAAAGGGCACATAGCTGGCAGGCGACCAGAAATGGGCCCCCAGCAGGCGAGGCTATCCCCGCCTGCTTTTTGTATGATGATCTCCCAGGGGGCAGGGGGCGTTAGTGGATTTTTCCTCTGCTTCCCCCTTGCGCAAGATTGCGTTACAGTGTATACTTCTCTCAGATGTAACGGTATCTAGCTACGCAAAGGAGTCGCGATATGGTGCAAAGAAGACAGCCGAAGATTGAGATTGATGATCTTCAGCCGGATGGCACGTGCCGAGGGTATCATGCATCCTGGCAGGAGGGGACGCTGACCGCACATGCCTGGCTCAATCCTATCCAGGATCAGCCGGCAAATGGGTTTACCCTTGAATATACCTGTAATCATGTGCAGCTCAACCGGCGTCTCTCTGAGAAGCAGATTGACATCGGTACAACGCTGATCTCCAAAGTTCGCGAGTTGATGCTCGGTCAGATGGTGCGAGCCGGTTGGGTAGAGATCGGACGAGACGCCAAAAAGCGCCCGATCTGGCAGCATATGAGCCGCTTTGCGAAGCAACCTGTGTCATCCCGCCCTGGGCGGGAAGATGGATTGGCAAAGGCCCGACGTGAGCTTGAGCGCACGATTGCAGAGCACCAGGCGAATGTGCAAGGGGCGCGCACGCCGTCCTTGCAACCGGTCAGTAACGAGCAAGTTACCGTTACCCTGGATGACTTTACCATCTCGCCGTATCTCTCTGGGGAGGCGCGTCGCAACTATAAGGCAAAGGCTGTGCAGGGAGATGTGCAGGCGATTGTGGCTTTTTTGCCCTATCGACACGCCGCCTATCCTGGGGCTTATCATCTGCAGACTGGCGTTGATTGCGCCCCCTTTGTTCCAGGAGTTGCCCTGACAGAGGGGCAGCAGCGGCGGGCGCTGGCGCTTTTGCCTGAATTGCTTGCTCAGGTTGAGCGGGCGCTCGTTGTGGCGGGCTGGTCCGTGCGCTGGCAGTCGCCGGAGGGTCAGGCCCTCTGGACGTGGAAAGACTGGCGAGAGCGCTATCTCGGTGGTGAGGGAACGCAGTCGGCGCAGAAAGTTGACCAGGTTCCGTCAGGCGGACCTACAGTGGTGATTGATGACCTGACGCTCCCGCCGATTACGCCGGCGATGCGGGCGCGCTTCGAGTCCCCACGTGTCTATCGTGCTGAAGCGGTGCAAGGTGATGTCAAGGCGGTGATCCAGATTCGCCCATATAAAGACCCCAGCTATCCTGGGGGGTATCTACTTGATGAGCAAATTGACCGGGTGGATACGTTTGCCCCTGGCGCAATGGGCAAGCGACAAAAAGAACGCGGGCAGGCCTTGCTCACCGAGTTGCGCGGGCGTGTCCATGCCCGGCTTCTGACGGCTGGCTGGGTAAAACGCTGGACTACCGAGGGCGGGGTGACACTCTGGTTTTATACGCGCCCTTTGGAGGACCCGGCTTCGGCGCAGGTATCACGCAAGCCATCAACTCCGGCGCCTGCTGCTCCCACGCGGGTGCTGACCATCCTCCCCAAAGAGGGCCGCCAAGGCTATCAGCGCACGATCGCCGCGCAGCCTGTATTGTTTACTTGCTCGCGTTGTGGGCAGGAGACGACGAAGGTACAGTTTCCTGGCAGAACGCCCCGCTATTGTGAGACCTGCGCGCCGATCGTGACCAGGGAGCAAACCAGGGCACGTGTTCAGCGCCTGCGCCGCATGCGCCGAGCAGATACATCGGTCCCAGGGTAGGGCCGTTCTACGCGCCAGTTCATTGCTCCTGACGCTTCTCCTCTTTGGAATGTGCCCGTGCTGCCTGGTGGAATGCCTGTGCCATCGCGCCCCTGACGGGTGCATCCTTTGCTTCCGCTTTTGCTACCTGGAACATCTCCTGTGCGAGCGATCCGCCAGCAGGTCGGCATCCCGCGCAGCGCATTCGGTGCAGGGGTACTCTTCCTCGGTGGGTGGTCGGCGTCCCACGCGCAGGACACGGACGCTGCGGCGCCGTATGGCAAGATAAAGCCCTGCCAGCATTTCCGGCAAACTTCCCGGTAGATATGCCTGCATGCGCTTCTCTCGCGCAGCGCGCCGTTTCCTCCTCTCTGGTAGATGTTTCCGCTTGCCGGTTGTTCCCGGATGAGGCAGAATAGCTTTCTAACTGGGTGCAACGTGGCTGTATTATCGTGCGTCATTCTATGTCAGAGGAGAACATCTGTCTATGAAACAGCGCCTGGAAATTCGGATAGATCCGAATACGCGTGCCGGCCTGGATATCGAGGCCCGGCGAAGTGGCAAAGCTTTGACCACGCTGGTTGAAGAATATATTCAGCAAGGGCTTGCCCGTTCTCAGGGTAAGGTTATTGAGGTGGAATCCATGCCGGAGATCCGCGCCGCCGTCCGTGAAGAGACTGGCAAAGTCATGGCCCAACTTTACGAGAAACTCTCGACCGACCTGGCCGCGCAGAGTCGGCGGGCAGATGACCGCCTGGCTGCCCTCATTGTCAAGGCGGTGCGCTTTGCAGGCCTGGGGCAGCGCATGCTCTATATGTTCATTCGCCAGCAAACCAGTGAGCGAGATGCTAACCGGATTTATGAGACTGCGAAAGAACAGACCGGGAAAGACCTGGCCCGCAGCCCCAACGAGTGAGAGAGAGCACATCATGATCGCAAAAGGGACAGGATACGTTAAAGGCGGGGGAGCGCGCAGCCGTTTAAGTGCTCATATGAAGTATATCGAGCATCGAAAAATGGACGAGCGCGAGAGCCGCGACGATCGCCACATCTTTGACAAGGATGAGGATAGAGTTTCGCGCAGTGATGCCGTGGACGATATTATGGACCATGCGCATCATAACGTCAGCTATCACAAGATGGTCTTATCCCCTGGTCGGGACGAGCCGGTGAGCGATTGGCGCGAATGGACGCGCGCCATCATGAGTGATTTGGAAGAGCGGCAGGGCAGAGATCTAACGTGGTATGCGGTTTACCACGAAAACACGGATAACCCGCATGTGCATGTGGTCCTCGCCGGGATGGGAGAGAACCGGGAAACAGGGGAGAGTGAGCAGGTCCGGCTCTATGCCGATGATTACAAGTTCCTCAGAGAAAGTGGTCATGAGCATAGCGATTATGACTGGTATCAGCGACTTGATGTCCTGCGTGAGCAATACGATCGCGAGCAGGACCATGAGCTAGGAGTTGATTCTCGTAGTGCGCCCGAACATGATCGGACAGCTGATCATGCAGACTTCGACTTTGGCCGATAACATACGATATTGAAAGCTAGGAGGAGGTACAGCGATGAAACCAATTACGAAAATATTCTGTGGACTTCTAGTGCTCTTCTTGGGTTTTCTGACCTGGGAGTTATATCCATCGATCGCGGCAGTTGTCACGCATAAAACTCACCAGGGCTTACTTAGTGCAATCTTGTTGAATACGGACCAGCCGGCGAACCGCGCGCTGTACACGACTTCTAGCGGAGGTGGAGAGCAGATTACCCTCACCGGGGTTATCCTGTTAGTCCTGATCGGCGCCTTGCTCGTTTGCCTCACGTTCATGAAGCCAGGTACAACCGGCTCGCATGGCACCGCAAAGAACGCGACCAGGCGCGATATGCGCAACTTCCGCCCCCGGCGCAGTTTCGCTTTTGTGCAGGCACCAGTAGCCCCGCGCGCCGTTGCAGCGTACCAGCCCCCGCGCAAGCAACGGCAGGTCGAGCAGCGCCTCTTACTTGGCCGCTACCAGGGCCGGGATATCTCTCTCTCGCAAGAACAGCAGCAGCAGTATGTGTTACTCACGGCGATGATCGGCATGGGCAAGACAGCCGGGCCGATTATGCGCAACCTCTTACGTGAGCAAGGTTTACGCTCCCTCTTCATCACTGATGCAAAGGGAGAGCTGGTCCCACTCACCGCGGGCTGGCTCTCCCAATTTTATCAGGTGATTGTCTTCGCGCCCCTGGACGCGAGCCAGAGCGACGGGTACAATCCGCTCAAGCACGTCAATAGTGCGCAGGACGCGATGCAGCTTTCGCAGTGTTGGGCGTATAACACCGGGGGCGGTGAGGGACACGGAGCAGATGCGAAGTTCTGGATGAGCATGGTCATCCGGGCCTTGAACGCCTGCATTTTGCACCTGCGTGCGACGGAGCCGGACGCCCCATTCTCGCGCCTGGCGCAGCTCCTCAGCCAGCATACTTACGAGGAGTTCAAGCGTGTGCTGCTGGCTACCAAATCGGCAAAGGCCAAAGCTGAAGCCGTGGCCTTTTTTGACGGGATGGATCGCAACGACAAACTGATCGCCGGGATGATGGCTGACCTGGGGAATCGCTTTCAATTGTTCTTGGATGACGAGGCCTGCCAGACCACCAGTTATAACAGTATCGACTTCAAGGCGATGGCAGAGCGCCCGATCGCGTTCTACCTGGTCATTCCAACCTACGGCGCGGAACTGTGCGCCCCATTGTTTGCTACCCTGATTATGCAAATGTGGACCGAGTGGGAGATCCGCGCGAGGAAAGAACCAGATCGCAAGTTACCGTTACCGGTGCAATGCTATATGGACGAGTTTGCTAACCTCGGCAAAATCTACCAACTGTCTACTCATTTCACCACTATGCGCTCTATGCGTATCGGACTCTTCATCGTGTTGCAAAGCTTCAGCCAGATCAAAGATCTCTACGGCGAACCCATGCGCAATGTGATGCTGACGAACTGTGGCACGCACCTGCTCTTGCCAGGGGCGGGCCTGGAAGAATGCGAATACTACAGCCGCCGTATAGGAGACACGACGGTTCAGACCACTGCGCAGACCGTGACCGGTGGCGATCTGTTTGGCGGTGGCCAGCGTTCCTACACCACCAGCGAAACCAGGCGCCGCCTGTACACCCCCGAAGAGTTGCGTACAATGGCCCAGAATGAAATGCTGGTCCTGCCGGCGCGACATGCCCCAATGATTGTCAAGACCATCCCCTATGATCACGATCGTGAAGTCCGAGATCGCGCGAATCTGCCCTTTGTGCATGCAACCGTCCGTCCAGAACCTCCCGACCCCTTTGGGCCGAGTGGGCCAGCAGCAGGACCGGGCGAGCAACTGCCAGGACCAGGTGGACCAGCGCAAGCAGGCGGCAATACCGGGCGTGTGGTCAATGCGAACCCGGATGAAGACGATGACGACTCCTGGCCCGGCTATGCCCCGGAGTAACATCGCCTGTTCCTGGACGAAAGATGCAAGCATGGTAGAAAGCTCTCCGCCATGCTCGCATCTTCTCTTTGCAGTGATGGCCGCCCGTCTCCCCCCGCTACGCGCACCCCTGCTACATAAATATCCATAGAGATAATTATGAGTGAAAGAAAACCGGGCCCTGGGGACAGGGGGCGTTAGTGGATTCCGGTGGGGCTTTCGCTCCTGCTCCTTCGTTGGTCAACCAGCATTTTTACTTCTTTGGCTTTTGTCTTTGCTTTCGTCGCATCTCGATCAGGAGGACCAGAGCCAGAACGGCGCTTGGTGTTCCAATGAGGAGTGAAAGCATATCGTAGAAAGACATGGCGTTCTCCCTAAATCTCTGAGGCTACTGGGGAAGCCGTGTCTCTGCAATCTTGTACTGTCAGAGAAAGCATTGCGCATTGTCAAATTGCTAAAATGTTGCTATAAATATGCTATACTTGGCAGTGAAGATTGTAGAAACGACCGTTTCCGCAATTGGCTCGGATAACAAACGAGCAGAGAACACCACCCTCCATCTGTGAGTTGCTCGTAGCTTCCGACGGCTGAAGCAACTCAGAGACCTCAGCGGGTGGTTGTTCTTTCTCTCCGCTCTTTCTCAAGAATTATACCGCATTTTTTTAATTTTTTGACAATTTGCTTCGGTTCTTCAGTAGCTATGGGTAGCTATGGAGCGTCTCTGTGTGTGATTTGCAATTGGTCCTAGCCGATTTGGACGGTTAATCATTCAACGCCTACCCGGTCATTTTATGGTTCAAAGTCTTAAAGCTCAATCCTGTGAGCGGGCGCTCTTCCTGGTTATTTTATCTCTTTTGCGGCGAAAAGTCAACTAAAAGCTGAAAACTGAAATTGTATACAATAGTGCGCTTTTTTTGTAAATACTAATGATAAGAAAGAGGTGGTATTGCGTAGTGTGGTATTTTCCCTTATTATGGTAGAGTATAAAAAACGGTCATTTTCTGGACTGATCTATTACCCCGATAGTCCTCCGCGAGATCGTGCTGCTTGTGTGTCCAAAAAGTCATAGGTAAAACAACGTCCAGATACTTGTAACCTGAGATGAGTTATTGTACAATCAGATACTACAACAACAGGGAGGAGAGCCAGGCTATGAAATTTGGCTATATTCGTGTCTCGAAAGATAAGCAGCTTACCGGGCTACAAGAAGACGCTATGAAGCGCGAGGAGTGCGATCGTACATTTATCGATAAGATGACCGGCAAGCGATTCGACCGCACAGAGTTCTTGAAAATGCTGGATATGGTGCGATCAGGCGATGTGATTGTCGTATGGCGCTTGGATCGGCTAGGTCGCTCACTCAAGGAGTTGATTGAGACAGTGCTGATGCTTCAGGAGCGTGGAGTTGAACTCAGGAGCCTGAAAGAGAGCATCGATACCACTACAGCGACCGGCAAGTTTATGTTCTACATCATGGCCGCTCTCGCGGAGTTTGAGCGTGACTTGGTGAGCGAGCGCACGCTGGCAGGCTTGGAAGCGGCCAGAGCCAGAGGACGCAAAGGTGGTAGGCCAGCAGCGACTAAGAAGATGAGCGTGGCTAACCTGGAACGAGCGCGCGAACTCTACGCGGCTCAGACGATGAGCATTGCTGAAATTATGAAGCGCACCGGTTTCAGAAGTAGAACAACCTTTTATAAGTATGTGGTGAATGTCAGCGGGGAAGAGAAGCAAGCATAACTCGGCCTGCATGTGCCACAGAGGTAGAGAACGAGGCCGCAGGATGCTCACCACGGCGCGAAATGGGAGTCAGATGTGTCTTTCTATGGCTCCCATTTTTTGAGGCTCTGGCATGGTCGAGTTTATTGATGATAGCAGACTTGTTTTTCTGGTATATTTCGGGTATAATTCGGGTATGTTTGAGGAGGTGCAAATATATGAAGCCGCGAAAGATGAAGCGGGGGATCTATGCCACGGACGAGGCATTTTTGTCGTTTCAAGCGATGGCTGAAGATGTTGGGCAGGCCCCCGGCGCATTTTTTGAGATGCTTATGCGTGAGTTGGCAAAAGAACGCTTGAGCGAAGAGAAGCGTGCAGAGATCAAGCGGAAGGCTGAGCAGCTTGCTGCGCGTACGGCGTCAGGTGAATAGCCAGGCGTTCCCATGTCGCTCCGTCATGGTTTTTTGGGAATTTGGCAGAAATTGTGTACCGCTGACTAGCCGATGGATACAGAGAGAAGAGAAAGCAAAGATCATGAACATTCGCTACACTGAGGCCCCTGGAATCGAGGGCAAAGTGATTCGCATTGATGGTTGGGAAGAAGACGGCCATCGGATGACCGGGAACGGCCACTGGATGATCTTTGACCCCTCAACTGGCGAGGAGTTGGCCGTGGGACTGATTGGATATCTACTCCAACTGAAGCCGAAGCGGTATCCTGGCAGGAAAAGGCAAAAGAGCTTGCAGCCAAATGGAAAGGCCGGGTCACGGACCTGAACAAAACGCTCTATATCCGC
>Ga0209581_1003747_pt1 | contig 12782 bp, 7 predicted proteins | sample Coa_R2_FD_187160 | JGI IMG/M metagenome (GOLD analysis project Ga0209581, IMG submission 187160) | Surface soil microbial communities from Centralia Pennsylvania, which are recovering from an underground coalmine fire - Coalmine... | ecosystem: Environmental > Terrestrial > Soil > Unclassified ...
GGAGAGTATCGCGTCTTCAATCAGATTACCGAGCAATTCTCGCTGCTGGACCTGGCAGAGATGGTGGTGGAGCAGGGCACAGAGCTGGGATTGGAGGTGCATGCCCGCCATCTTTCCAATCCGCGCGTCGAGGCGGAGCAACACTATTACAATGCCACGCACACCCGGCTGATCGAGCTTGGCCTGCAGCCGCACCTGCTCAACGGCCCCGTCCTCGCATCGCTGATCGGCCTTGCCATCAAGTACCGCGACCATGTCGACAAACGTCTGATCCTGCCAACCGTCAACTGGCGCGCAACCAGAAACGAGATAACACAACCCCGGTTTCCGCAGGCGTAATCAATCGGCGCCTACAGGGTAGCAAATTGGCGCTGCGAGCAGGCGATCAATAGCAGGCAGGATACGTTGATTGGCCTGGATGTTCCAGACGCGGTAGGCATGGATGCTGGCCGCCTTTTCGGCGAGCAGGCCGGGGTCGCTGGCAAGCTGGCGTAGCAATGCGATTTGCTCTGCCGGTCGCGGGCAGACCCAGCCCAGGTTGTGTTGCTCAATGAAGCGCAGGTTGGGGGTTTCCTGGCCCGGAATGAAGGATGTGGCCAGAAAGGGCTTGCCCAGGATGAAAGCCTCGGAGATAAAGCTGGCCCCCGCTTTGCCGACAATGACATCCGCCGAAGCCATATAGGGAGCGATCTGCGCGGTAAAAGGCAGGACGCGCACATGCTGGCGGCCTGCGTAACGGGTCGCCAGGCCGTTGTTGTCACCACAGGCTAAAATGATCTGCACGGGCGTTCCGGTCTCCAGCACGCCCGTGATGGTGCGCTCAAGCCCGGCTGCGCCCATCGCCCCCCCTTGCAGGAAGAGCGTGAAGACGGCGGGATCGAAGTCGAGAGAGCGCAGTGTCTCCTCTCGCACGTCAGGGGAGAGCGTCAAAAACTGCCGCCGGATCGGCCTGCCGGTGAGATGCAGCCGTTTCTGCTCGATGCCCTGCTCAAGGGCCTGCGTGAGAATTTCGCGCGTCGGCACCAGGTATGCATCGGCCTCTTTCCCGGCAAACCAGGTTGTATGCAACCGGCCCAGATCGGTGAGCTGGAAAACCAGCGGGATGCGCCGCCCGTCTGCGGCCAGGCGATCAAGGGCGCGCGCGATGGTATAAGAGAGCATGGCATGGGTAGCAATAATGAGATCTGGCCGCACATGCGCGATAATGTCTCGAAAGCGCCTGCCGCCCAGCAGCGCGAGGAACTGGTGCAGGCAGAACGAGGCAGGTCTGTTATCGGTCAGGACAAACTGCCAGTGCAAAAAGCTGACAAAATGGCGGCTGGCTGCTGTGTACGTGGAACCAACAAGCGGGGACTGGGGGTCCAGAATCGCCACTTCATAGTGTGCCTCTACTGTTTCTTTCAATGCCTGAGCCAGATTGCGATGTCCCCCACCGGTATGCGTGGTGAGAATCAAAATTGTCGGTTTTGCTCTATCCATTACTGCCCTTTTCTAGTCAGAGACCGGCAGAGAACCACTATCATAGTCCCTTGTCCTCATCATCTGATGGAGCGGAGCGGTTACCCCGATTTCGATGTCGGGTACGGCAACGCCTTCTTTACCTGCGGCTGCTTCAGCCTTAGCTCTGGCCTGCCTGCGCTGATGTATTTTGCGCAGCAGATAGAAAGCGAGAAGCACAGCGATCAGCGCGGTCAGCACCAGGCTGGAGAAAGCTCCGAACACTCCGGCGACTTCTTCCCAGCTTTCGGCGAAGATGAAGCCGAGGCCAACAGGGATGATGACTCCCAGCGCCTGGCCGGAGACATCCCAGAACAGAAACTTGCGATACGGGTAGCGTTCTGTTCCTGCCAGCAGGTTGATCGGGCCACCCAGCACGACGAGGAGGAAGCGAGTAACAAAAATCGCCAGTCCTGTCCTCTCTCGAAAATACGTGCGTCCGCGCTCGATGGCTTCAGGGGTCATCCAGCGAAAGCGTTTCTGCCGTCCTATCCATTCCAGGATAGGCGCGCCCACGCGAAAGCCAATGAAGTAGGTCAGGTTATCGCCCGCGACGGCGGCGCTCAAAGCGGTAGGCAAGAGGATGAAGACATTGAAATCGCCGAGGGAGGCAAAAGCGCCAGAGGCAAAGAGGGCGAGCGAGCCTGAAATGGGGGCGCCGGCGGAAGCGACGAAGACAATCAACCAGAGAGCCAGGTAGCCATACTGCTGCAAAGTATCAATAAAAAAGGAGGAATTCAAGATGTCACCCTCCTTTGCGGAGGCGCGTGAGGGCTGATGCCAGGGGCCGGTGTGGGCGTCGGAATATGATGCATTTTCCGGTATCTCACAATCGCCTGCTGAAGCGTGCTAATCACCTGCGTAATCGGCTGCTTCTTATGATGCGCAATGGTATCCAGCGTCATGTGACGGGTGGCCGGGGTATCTGGCAGGTTGAGCGTCTTATAAAGGTACGTCTCAGGCACGTGATAGATATGGGAAACCACGTGAATGGTCATCCAGGGATGAATGGCGCTCACATCCTGGGATCTCACGGCGCTATACTGGTGCTGGAAATTCTTCACCGCCTGCACGGTGTTGACGGCGGCAAAGGCCAGCACGCCCAGCATGACAAGCAGCAAAAGGCACAGCAGAGCCAGCCTGGCACGCTCGCTCAGATGCGCCATTGGCCACCCCTTTCTGCTCTCATATGACCTTGTAGAGATGTCGTTCACAGCATCCTCAAATTCTCGCGCGTTTCGCCGCCTGTTCTGTTCTCAGTAAATCTACTGACGCTAGCATAGCACCTCGAAATTGCCGCCGTCAAATCTGCTTCCATTTTGCCCTGGATTCCAGTAAAAGTACTCTTCCTTGATGCTTTTCTCAGGCAAATGTGTTATTCTACATACGGATACGTTGGAGTGCAATACAGGGTTATTTTCCGGGAAGAACTATTACCGAGACTGGATCTGGGAGCGTTTTCGATGGCTGATCGCGTTGGGCAGCGCATGGGTAGTTACCGGCTGGTCCAACTACTCGCACATGGCGGCTTCGGCGATGTCTATCTGGCGGAACATGTCTATCTTCAGACGCAGGCAGCCATCAAAGTTTTGCATACGCACATGGAGCAGGAGGATATCGCGCCTTTTCGCCGCGAGGCGGCTATTGTCGCGCGCCTGGTGCATCCCCATATCGTGCGCGTGCTGGAATTTGCCGTCGAGGATGGCACGCCCTTCCTGGCGATGGACTACGCGCCCGGCGGCAGCCTGCGCAAACGGCTGGCGAGAGGCGCGCCCTTGCCCCTGCATACTGTCGTCTCCTACGTGACACAGGTAGCCTCCGCTCTGCACTACGCCCACAGCCAGAACGTGATTCACCGCGACGTGAAGCCGGAAAATATGCTCATCGGACGGCAGAATGAAATTTTGCTCAGCGACTTCGGTATCGCGCTGGTGGCCCAGAGTTCGCGCTACCAGACGCAGGATATGCAAGAGCTGGCCGGTACCGTCGCCTACATGGCGCCCGAACAGATGCAATACCAGGCCGTTGCCAACAGCGATCAGTATTCGCTGGCGGTGGTGGTCTACGAGTGGCTGACCGGCGAACTGCCCTTTCTCGGTTCATTTACAGAGATAGCAGTGAAACACACGCTGGCAACCCCTCCTTCGCTGCGCGAACGCATCCCGGATTTCCCGGCGGAGGTCGAAGCGGTCGTCATGAGGGCGCTGGCCAAAGACCCGAAAGCGCGCTTCCCCACTATTGAGGATTTTGCCGACGCGCTGCGCGAAGCGGCCGCCAGAGTACCGGCGGAAGCATACGCCCTGCCAATCTCTCTCCAGACGATATCTGGCCCATCTTCATTGCTGCTTCCCGGCGAGACGCTGCCCGTCTCTCTCGAACTCGCTCCCGCGCCGGGGCAGTCGCAATCAGAGCAGGTACAGCAGGCAGTAGAGGAAGCGCACCCCACGCCTGTACCGGCAGCAGCCGAGCCAGGCCCTTTGCCCATCCAGACACCTGATCTCGCGCAGCAGCCTGCACGAGCACCTCTGCCCCAGACACAGGATCTGAAACACAGCTTTTCACGCCGGAAGGTGCTGATCGGGCTGGCAGGGGCCGCCGTTGTCGCGGCAGCAGGCGGAATCGCTCTGCTGGCTTATGAACAGGCACAGCAGGCCAGCAATGCGCAGTCCACGCCTGCTTCGACTTCCAGTACCGCCTTCTACACCTATCGCGGCCACACTGACTGGGTCTGGTCCGTAGCGTGGTCGCCTGATAGTACAACGAGTACGAGCAATGGAGCCTCGTCTTCTTTTCAGTCGCCGCGTATCGTCTCCGGCAGTGGAGACAGGACGGTTCAGACCTGGGATGCTTTCAACGGGGAAAATTCGTACATCTATAGCGGCCATACCGGGCCTGTGTATACAGTGGGCTGGTCGCCACAGGGCAGGTATCTGGCTTCCGGCTCCTTCGACAAAACCGTACAGATCTGGGATGCTACAAACGGCACGCAGGTCTATGTCTATCGCGGACACAGGAGCTGGGTCTGGGCGCTGGCATGGTCGCCCGATGGCAGGCGTATCGCCTCCGGTGGGCTGGACAACACGGTGCAGGTCTGGGATGCTCTGACCGGCAACAATGCCCTGACCTATAGCGGCCACAACAACATTATTCACGCGGTGGCGTGGTCGCCCGATGGCAAATATATCGCCACCGCCGGCGCCGATATGACGGTGCAGGTCTGGGAGGCAGCCAGCGGCATGCTGATCTTTACCTACCAGCCATACTCCACCTCCGTCTGGGGGCTGGCCTGGTCGCCGGACAGCAGGCGCATCGCCAGCGCGGCAGATAACAAGACGGTGCAGATCTGGGATGCGCTCAACGGTGACCATCCCTATACTTACTATGGACACAGCGATTTCGTCTATACCGTAGCCTGGTCACCCGACGGCAAGCGCATCGCCTCCGGTGGAGATGACATGACGGTGCAGGTCTGGAATACCGATGGCAGCAATCCCTTCACCTATACCGGCCACGAGGCCAGCGTGCGCTCCGTCGCCTGGTCACCCGACGGCAAATGGCTGGCCTCCTGCTCCTTCGACAAAACCGTCCAGGTCTGGCACGCGCCGCCGGGGTCGTGAAAAGGGATTGGACCTGTCATGTCCGAGAGAGAGCTTTTTCAGAGGTATATTGCTATTGCACTAGACTAAACTCGTATGATTTATCTCGATCATCTTTTGAAAGCAACCGAAGGCGTCCTGATCTATCCAGGCAAGCAGGGACATTTTGAGGCGTTCAGCCATGATACGCGCCAGTTGTTGCCAGGCGAACTCTTTGTCGCTGTGCGCGGCGAGCATGGCAACGGACATGATTACGCGCTGGAAGCGGCGCAAAAGGGAGCGGGCGGCCTGCTACTGGAGGCGCAGGCGCTGAATGCGCTGCCGGAGGAGACGCGCAACGCGCTGGAAGCCACAGGCGTCACCACCATCAGCGTCGATGATACGCGGCTAGCCTTGCAGCGATATGCGCAGTTCATCCTGCAATGCTGGCACCCCACCGTCATTGCCGTGACCGGTAGCACGGGCAAGACCAGCACGAAAGAGGCGATTGCCGGTGTGCTTGGCAGCCATTTCGCCACCTTCAAAAGCTGGCAGAACTACAACGACCTGCTGGGCCTGCCGCTCTCGCTTGGGAAACTGGAAGAACGTCACGAGTACGCTGTCCTCGAACTTGGCTGCGATCACCCCGGAGAAATCGGCGACCTGTGCCGCATCGTCAGGCCACAGATCGGCGTCCTCACCAATATCAGCGCGGCGCAATTGCAATACTTCGGCAGCGTCGAGGCGCTGGCGGCGGAACTGGCAACGCTGCTCAGCAACCTGCCGACAGGCGGGACGGCCATCGTCAACTACGACGACGAGCTGGTGCGCGCCCTGTTGATCGAAACGCCGGTGCAGGCGACCATTGCCCCGTTCGCGGCCTCGCTCGTGCGCGACGTGCGCGTCTCGTGGAATGGCACGCAGGGGAAACTGCCCATCGCAGATGACGAAGTGCCACCGCGCCTGCGCGAAGCGCGCCTCGCCTCGCGCCTGCTCGGCACACACCATATTTCAACCATGCTCGCCGCCTTTCTGGTGGGCCAGCAGAGCGGCCTGCGCCCGGAGGAGATACGGCAGGCGCTGGCAACTATGCGCCCGCTGCCCGGCAGGCTCAACCCGCTGCCCGGCATCCATGCCAGCACGCTGCTCGACGACACGCACAACGCAACACCCGCCTCGATGCTGGCCGGACTGGAGACGCTGAAGGCGCTGGCAGCCGGGCGGCGTATCGCAGTGCTGGGCGATATGCTGCGTCTGGGCGAATACGAGGAGACGGCGCACCGGCTGGTCGGGCAGAAAGCGGCCCACTGCGTCGATTACCTGGTCACGCGCGGAGAACGGGCCGCCCTGATCGCCGAGGCGGCGCGCCAGGCGGGGCTGGACGCAGAGCGCGTGATTGTCACCTCGACGCACGAGGACGCGGCGCAGGCGGTGAGGCAGATCAGCGAGCAGCCCATAGCAGAGCAAGAGAACTTCTTTCGCCAGCATCATATCAGAAACACTATCCTCATCAAAGGTTCGGAAGAGACGCGCATGGAGCGCGTAACCGAGCAATTGCTGGAGAACCCGGAGCAGGCCCGCGAGCGGCTGGTGCGGCAGACGCCAGGCTGGAAACAGGTCGTCATCATGCAGTCCGAACGGCCCACGTGGGTGGAGATCGACCTGAGCGCCATTGGCAACAACACGCGGCAGGTGAAGGCGCTGGTCGGGCCGTCGGTGCGCGTGCTTGCCAGTCTGAAGGCCGACGCCTACGGGCATGGCGCGCTGAAAGTGGCGCGTACCGTCCTGCACAACGGGGCCAGCATGCTGGGCGTGGCAACGGTGAGCGAGGCCACGCCGCTGCGCGAGGCAGGCATCAATGCGCCCATCCTCGTCTTTGGCTACGTCCCCCTCTGGCAGATGCGCGAGGCTGTGCGCCTTGACCTGAGCATCACGCTCTACTCCGGTGAGTCGGCGCGGGCGCTCTCACGGGCGGCGCAGGCCCTGAAAAAGACGGTCAAAGTGCATGTCAAGGTTGATAGCGGCATGGGGCGACTGGGCATCTGCGCGGAACAGGTTGAGGACATCCTCGCGCTGATACGTGAGATCAAGAGCCTGCCCGGCCTCGAACTGGAAGGCATGTTCACCCATTTCGCCATGGCCGATAGCCACGACCTGACGCATGCGCGCCTGCAACTCTCGCGCTTCCAGCAGGTCTTGCAGGCAGTAGAGGCCGCGCACCTGCGCCCGCCCATCGTTCACGCAGCCAACAGCGCGGCCATGCTCAATCTGCCGGAGGCGCGCTTCGACATGGTGCGCCCCGGCATCGCCCTCTACGGACTCGACCCCTCGCCGGATACGCGCCTGCCGCAGGGCTTCCGGCCCGCGCTCTCCTTCAAAACCACCGTCGCGCAGGTCAAAGACATCCCGGCAGGCGAATGCATCAGCTACGGCTGCGCCTACATTACAGAGCGTCCAACCCGCGTCGCCGTGCTGCCCGTTGGCTACGCCGACGGCTTCCGGCGCGGCCCCACCAACTGGGGCAGCGTTCTCATTCACGGCCAGCAGGCCCCCATCCTGGGCCGCGTCTGCATGGATCAATGCATGGTCGACGTCACCCACATCCCCCATGTGCGCATGGGCGACGAAGTGGTGCTGATCGGCAAACAGGGCCACGCCACCCTCACCGCCGGGCAGGTCGCCGACCGCCTCGGCACCATCAACTACGAAGTCGTCTCCGAAATCCTTGCCCGCGTGCCGCGAGTGGATTAACGGTGCAAAATATTGCGCCCTTTCGTCCCTCTCACAGCCTGGCCTGAAAGAAACGCAAGAATGATCGGGCCTGTCCTTAACGATGCCCTCTTAGAGCCTATCGTTTCAGCCTGTCATGCGCTATCGAAACCAGTTTATACCCCTGCTCCCGAATACTGGGGATGTCTAGCCCGAATAGCAAGAACGTTTTTCTAATCGCATTTATGTGACGATAAATGGAACGACGAAGATCATCCTCAGGATGCTCAAAGCACTGCATCAGATCTTCAAAAGGGGCGAATGGCTCCCTGTTCACTGCCGACCGCAAAATACATTCGATCAGTCGGCATTTGGTGGACGAGAATTTGAAAAGAATACCATCGATACGGATGGTGCGCGTCCTGGCACAGGTTTCAAAGATATGCCCTTCTATGGGCGGCCAGACAACAGGAGCTTGCAAGAGAGGGTTGCTTGTTCTGGCTTCTTTCATTGGCACGTTCAACTCTCCAATACGTTGGTGTCTCCCATTGCGTATTGCCTCCGGGACGGTCACATGGACCTGGTTTCGTGCTACGAAAAACGGCTCTCGGAGGGAAGATCAGTGATACACGCACAACAGACAGGTTGGTAGATACACAATCACCTATCGTACTTGCCCTGTTTCCCCCTCATCAATAACTATAACTTGAGATTTCCTGATTGTCAATAGTCGCCTGTATCACCAGCTATGCATGTGCTAAATGGGATCACTGTTATGCTTCCCTTTCCAAAAGAACACATATTTCCTCAAAGCCTCTCGCTTCTGAAAATGCTGAGAAAACCGCTCAGCAGAGAAAAACCGTGTAAAAGTTCTCGAAAATGCGGAAGATTGTTCTTCCAAAAACAAGATAAAGCTCCCCAAAAAGTTGCCTATTGCTCCCAAAAAAGTTGCGCTTTCAGCAGGGATTTTTCGCCTCGTTCTCAGGTACACTTCTTTCTGGATGAGAGTCAAGCCAGGGATGCAAGCCCGTTCCCACCTGGTCGAGAGAAAAGGAGCCGATCATGCCAGCATCTTCGCTTCATCGCCACCCTGTTGCGAGCAAACGCCCTTCCAGGCATCATAGACATCAGTTTGCGCAGCGTGTTGTTCTGGTCCTCTTTCTTTTGGCCGGACTGCTGGGCAACCTGGCGACCGCCATGCCAGTGCAAGCTTCGGCTGGTGGGAAAGGGCCTACGATGCCTCCTCCGCCAGTCTCGCATATGACCGTCTCGCAGTTCCTGAAGGAAGGTCAGCGTGATAAAGCTTATCATGGCCCCCTCATTCGTCCCGGCAAGCCTCTGACCGTGCCGCTCTCGCCCAGAGATAAACATCCCAATCTGACCCAATTACCTCCCGGCGCTGAACCGGCGAGCATGAAACCCATCTCGGTTCCCTTGAGCAGCACCTTCACCACACGGGGAGCAACGGGCCAACCCTTAGATGTGAAAGGCAGCGATGGCCGACTGGAGGTGCAACTGCAGCCTGGTTCTCTTGATCTCTCTCATGCCAGCATCAGTGGCGGTGGCTCTCCGACTGGCTCACTCACCTTACAGATCATACAAATCCACGGCTATGTTCTCGGACAGATGAATGAACTGGGGGCTTACAGCTTGCAGGTGGTTGATAGCACGGGCCATCCTGTTCATGGCATTATCCTGCGCACGCCTGCCATCTTCCTCTACCATTATCAGCCTGCGGTTCTCACGGCCCTCGATATCAATGCCAACCAGATCGTCATGAGCTGGCCTTCCCTCATTCAGGCCGCACAGGCCGCCAGACAGCCTCTCACCTCGCTGATCATCCCACTGAGCAACGATTCCAGAACGCATACCTTGAGCGGGCAGAGCCGCGTGCTTGGCCCCGGCATCTTCGATCAGGTTGCCACTCCACAGGTGCAGAGTCCGCCGCCGGTCTTGCTGGCCAGCGTCAGTGGCAATACGGGCCAGTTGTCCTACGCTTATCCCTTGCAGGTGCCGCCGGGAGCCGATGGCTTTGCTCCTCAACTCTCGCTGGCCTACTCCAGTATGGGTCCCAATAGCCGTCCCAGCCGTAGCACCACCTACGAAGGAACCGGCAGCGGCAATAGCAATGCCCCCCTGGGTGGAAACTGATTATACCTACGACGACTTCAATCCCAGCAGCGGCTTGCAAGCGGGCTACCACAACCTGACACAGGAGGTCATCAGTAGTTCTAACGCTCCCACCCTTACAAAGAAGTGGAGCTATACCACTACTGACAGCGGTGAACCGGGCAGCGGCTACATCTACTATGATGTGGATAAAGTCACGCACAGCGAAATCGATGATGCCAGCGGCAAGGTCTGGCAATGCCAGGATATCACCTACGATCAGGGCGCGCCCTCCGGCGTCACCACCCCGGACGCGGGCTGGCCGACGACCATCAAGAGCTACAGTGACTGCGCCAATCAAAGCAGCACCGCCATCACGACCTATCAAGGCTACGATGCGTATGGCAACCCGGTCGCCTCCGTGGACGGGGTGGCGACGGCCAATAGCAGTCTCTACAGTTCCAACGGCTGCACGCTTTCCCCGGCTCCCAACCTCTTCCCGGCCAGTTCCTGGGGCCAGTCGCACTACACCGATTGTCTGAAATATGATGCCTATCTGGCCCAACCCACGCAGGTCATCAATGCCTTCGGGCAAAGCAGCAGCACCACGTATGACTACACGCAGGGGGCCTTGCCCATCAGCAGCACCGATGCCAACAGCCAGATCACCAGCAGCACCTACAGTTATGACAGCAACAGCAGCAGCAACGGCAAGCGCATCGTGCAGATGAAAGAACCGGGCGAGACAGGCAGTTACACCAGCCAGTCTTACAGCTATTCCAGTTGCAGCACGAGCAGCAGCCTGCCCTGCTTCGAGATCGAGAGCCTGTCTGCACTCTATCCCAACGCGGTGACGCAGACCTTCTATGATGCGCTGGGCCGCGAGGTGGAGACGCGCACGCCTGGCCCGGTCTCCGGCGATGATACCGTCGTCTTCACCCTCTACAACGACAGCAACCACTCCACCTTTACCAGCGTCCCCTTTGAAGTCGCTGATGGCAGCGGCTATATTGACCCGGCAACGGCAGTCTATGTTGGCACCTCGCAAGCTCCCGGCGGCACCACCACCTTCGCCGACGCGCTGGGCCGCGTGCTGGCAACCCAGGATCCCAACTTTGGCTCCTCGCAGGAGCCGGGCCATGCCTGTTCCAGCATGCTCAGCGGCCACTACAGCGCCTGCACCAACTACACATTGGATGTCTCCCACGTCTCCGGCGACGCCAACACCTACGAAACCGTGACCAGCGTTGACCCCAACGATCATGTTGCGATCAGTTCCCTCGACGCGCTGGGCCGCACGCGCTACCTTCAGATCGACAGCGGCGTCCACTCCAACCCCTCGACGCTGATGGGCAACGAACGCAAGAGTTATCAGTACAACGTTCTGGGCGAAGCCACCTCCGTCACCGATACCGACCTGGCGCCACAAACCAACGAGACCGTCACCAGCGTCACCACCACCGCCAGCTACGACAGCCTGGGCCGCATGACGCAACTGGTCGACCCGGAGCGCGGCACGCACAATTACACCTATGACGCTGATAGCCGCCTGCTCAGCGATGTCTCCGGCGCGCGCACCATTGGCTACAGCTATGATCTGCTGGGTCGGGTGGGCTGCATCCAGGATCAGAGTCCCACCCTGAGCGCCAGCGGAGCTTGCAGCAGTGGGGCCAATCCCTTCGTGCAGAACACCTATGACACCAATATTCTGGGGACGCAAGGCAGCACCGACTTTCCTATTGGCCGACTTACGCAGACCAGAGCCACTAATTACTTCCCCGGTCCCGACTATACCCAGGGCTATGTCACCGAGCAGATGCAATACGACCAGCGCGGGCGGCTCACCAACGAAACCTTGCAGATCAGCGCCAGCGGCGGCAGCCTCACCTTCCCCAGCTTCCCCACCTACCAGCTCAGCCAGAGCTACAATGACGCCGATCAGCCCACCACGACCACCACCAGCAGCAATCCATCGGGGCTGGGCTACAGCTTCACCAATTTCTACGACAGCGCCACCGGCGTCCTCGTTGGCCTGGGAACCACGACCAGTTCAGCCAACCTGGCGACGCTGAGCTACAATCTCAATGCGCTACCCGGCACGATCAGCTTCCAGAGTAGCGCCAGTACGGCCTTAGCCCAGGAGCAGTTCAGCTACGACAACAACCTGCGTCCCACGCAGACGACGGCGACCTGGCTCAGCGGCTCTGGCACCAGCGGCACCATCTATAGCCAGGGGTTGGGCTACGATGCCGCCAGCAACGTCACCAGTTCCACTACCGTGCAGGCCGTCGTCTCAGGAGCCAACAACTCCGGGGGCAGCGAAACCGAAATTTACTGCTACGACGAGCAGAACCGGCTGGTGTGGGCAGGCAACTCTGGCACACCGCAAGGCGCCAGCAACGGCACCTGCGGCACTGGTACGCCCTCCAACAGCCTCAGCGGAGCCACCTACAGCAACCAGTATGTCTACACGCACCTGGGCCAACTGTGGCAAGGCCCGTACAATGGCTCTGGCTCTTACCAGTACCTCTATTGCAACAGTAGTCAACCTCACCAACTGACCGGTCTCTACCCCCCAGGCACCACCTGCTCGACGACGAGCGGCAAGACGCAGACCTATGGCGCCAGCTACGATAGCCGGGGTAACATGACCACCCGTACCGCGACTGGCAGCGGCGGTACCACGGCCACCCTTTCCTACGATGGTCTGGATGATCTGGTACGCTGGAACGACACCAACACGACCACTAACGAAGAGTGGTATATGTACGACGCCTCCGGTCAGCGCGTGCTGCGCCGTTCCCAAACTGGCACGGGCAATAGCAACACGAAATACACCCTCAGCGCCTTCGGGCTGGAAGACCATATCTACGACGGCGGTGGCAACAACCT
>Ga0209581_1003756_pt1 | contig 12747 bp, 10 predicted proteins | sample Coa_R2_FD_187160 | JGI IMG/M metagenome (GOLD analysis project Ga0209581, IMG submission 187160) | Surface soil microbial communities from Centralia Pennsylvania, which are recovering from an underground coalmine fire - Coalmine... | ecosystem: Environmental > Terrestrial > Soil > Unclassified ...
GCGCGCCTGGCCGCCGTGCCCGCCTACTATCGCGCGGCGCGGGCGAACATTCATGACCCCACGCGCGAGCACACCGAACTGGCCATCGAGCAGAACCGGGGCGCGTTGTCCGTGTTCGGTCCGGAATTGGAAAAACAACTCGCCGGCTCCGGACTGTCGGCGCAAGAGCGCGCGGTCTTTCTGGACCGGCTGTACGACGCCCGCAACGCCATTCGTGGTTACGTCGCCTGGCTGGAGGCGCTCCAGCGCAAGCGGCTGCGCCACGGCGCGCGCTCGTTCCGCTTGGGTCGAGGACTCTACGAGGAGAAATTCGCCTGCGACAACCCGGGAAGCGACGGCGCGCAGGCGCTGTATCGCCGCGCGCAGGCGGAAAAAGAACGTGTCCTGGCCAGGATGGACGCGCTGGCGCGGCAGCTGTGGCCGAAATACCTGAACGCCGAGACCCTGCCGGAAGACCGCGAGGCACGCATCGCGCGCGTGATCGAGAAGATCTCGGAACGGCACACCACGCCGCAGCATTACGTCGCCGCGGTCGAGGCGCTGATCCCGCAGCTCGAGCATTGGGTGACGAGCCACGACTTGATCGATCTCGACCCCAGCCGCCCGCTGCAGGTGCGGGTGACGCCGCCCTACGAACGCGGGGTGGCCGTCGCTGGGATCGAGGCGCCGGGGCCCTACGATCCCACCGCGCGGACCTATTTCAACGTCGATCCCCTCGACGATCTGTCGCCGGCGCAAGCCGAGAGTTTCCTGCGCGAGTACAACGACTGGATGCTGCCGATCTTCATCATCCACGAGGCGATCCCCGGCCACTACGTGCAGCTGCTCTACGCCAACAAGTCGCCGAGCAAGATCAAGAGCGTGTTCGGCAACGGCAGCATGATCGAAGGTTGGGCCGTTTACAGCGAGCGCATGATGATGGAGTCGGGCTACGGCGGCGGCGCGCCGGAACTGTGGCTGATGTACTGGAAATGGTATTTGCGCTCGGTGACCAACACCCTGCTCGACTACGGCGTGCACACCCAGGGCATGAGCGAGGATGCGGCGCTACGCCTGCTCACGCGCGAAGCCTTCCAGTCGCGCAAGGAGGCGGTCGGCAAGTGGCGCCGGGTACAGCTTTCCAGCGTGCAGCTCACGCGTTACTTCGCCGGCTTCTCCGAAATCTACCGCTTCCGCGAGGCGCGGCGGCATAAACTGGGTGATGCATTTTCGCTCAAGCGTTTCAACGAGCGCTTCCTCTCCTACGGCAGCGCGCCGGTCAAGACCATCGAAGCGCTGATGGAGGAGGCGCCGGATTGATCGACGTGGTCAGTGCGGCGGCTGCAGCGCGCTGTCCGGCACCACCGGCAGCACGACGCTGGAGGGATGCGCGGCGTCGCTGTGCAGAGTGAGCACGCCAGCGAGCGATTGAAGCAAAGTCGGCAGCGGCGGCACGCCCTGCGGCAGATCGCTCGCGCCGATCGCCACGCGCAGGCGATGTCCCTTGGCGAGCAGCGCGCTGGTCTGGAAAATCTCCACCGGAACCTCGACGACCTGCCCCGGCGTCAGCGGCTGCACCGACGCCTGGGTATAGGGATGCCAGGGCTGGATACGCTGGCCGTCGAGCGTGCGCGAGCGGGCTGCGTCCACCGCGCGCAGCGAGGCGGTCTGGATGCCGTTGGTCAAGGGCGTGGCGCTGCCGCTGGGATCGACGTCATCGATGCGCACCGACAAGCCGGCATCCTGCGCGGTGGTGGAAATCCACACGTCCGCCTCGATCGGGCCGTTGATGTAAGTGTCCTCGTCGAGCGGCGCGGTCTCGTATTTCACGTCGAAAGTCTCGGCGAGGTCCGCGTTGCTGAAACAGGGCAGCGGGATCAGGCCCACCAGACCCGCGGTCCACTGATCGGTGCTGATCGAGCACAGGCCGTTGAGCGGCTCCTGGAGCGCCGTGTTCGGCGCCTCGTCCGCGGCCGGTGGCCGATCCGACAGGCTCTTGTCCGCGTGCAGGTACAGGCGCAACGCATGCGCCTGAGGATGCGGCCAGTCGCTGGCCGTCACGTAGTGACCGTAGCCGAGCACGTACTGAGTGACGTTGGGAAGCCGGTCCGCGCCCACGTCCATCCCCTTCAAATATTGGTCGAACCAGCGCAGTTCGATGTGGTTGAGCGCCGGCACGCCGTCGGCCGGCAAGCCTTGGCCGAGCGCGGCCTGGATGTGGGTCCAGGGACCGATCAGCAGCTTGGCCGGGGCATGCGTCTTGACGGCCTCGTAACTCATGGGCTCGCTGCGCTGGAACAAATCGTGCAGCCCGCCGACGACGAAGGTCGGCACGCGGATGTTGCCGTCCACCTCCAGCGGCGAACGCACTTTCCAGAAATCGCCGTCGTAGGCCGTCGCCGGATCGCCGGCCACACCCTGCAGCAAAGTGGGCACCTGGAAGGTGGTCACCGCGCTCGACAAGTGCTGCAGCACGGTCGGCACGCCGACCTGCGGGCTGGTCAGCAGGATGGGATCGGTCAGGCTCAGCACCGAAACCAGCGCCAGCCAGGTCGGAATGAAGGTGGGGTTGACCTGGCCGCCAGTGAAGACGATGTCCCGATAGCCGTCGCCAATGGGCACGATGGGAAACGCGGCTTTCACCGCCGGATGATCCTGTGCGGCGGTGAGGATGGCCGTGATGCCCAGATAGGACACCCCGTAAACGCCGATCGTGCCGTTGCACCAGGGTTGCTGCAGCACCCAGTCCACGACCTGGCCGTAATCCGCCTGCTCGTCGGCGCCGAAGGCATCCCATGACCCCTGCGACTGACCGGTGCCGCGCACGTCCACCACCACCTCGGCGTAGCCGTGCTCCACGATGTAGGGATCCGCGCCGCCCAGCGCCGCGATGGCGTTGGAGAACTGCGCATCGCCGCCGTTGTAAGCCGTCTGGATCAAAACGGTGGGGAAACGCCCGGCAATCGCCTGGCCGTTCGCATCGGCCGGCAAAGTGACGTACGCGGCAAGCCGCGTGCCGTCCGGCATGGCGATGTATTGCAGGCTCTGCTGCGCCGTCTTGGGGTACGGCGCCGGCGGATCGTAATCGCTCCACGTCGCGGCCGCCTGAGACGCGATGACGGTTTCCGGCGCGCTCGGGGCCGCGCGCGTGCCCAGCGTAGTCCATTGCGCCGGTCCGCGATCGACGGCGGTGCCGGCCGGCGAAGAACTGCCGCTGCAGCCCGCGCACAGCATCACCGCGCCGATCAAACCGAGCTGAATCTTGTTCATCCTGCGTTCCCCCGATGCCCCTGTCGCGGGCAAGGGCGCAAGTCTAGCGCCTGCGCCGAACCTCGCTTTCGCCCCGCCGCCAGTCGGGTGCGTCGCCTCGGCCGGCGCCCCTCAACCGCCGTCGTTCGGTTCGAGCGCGCAAACCACCGATGGTCCGCCGCGATCGCGAATCTGGGCGAGCACGCCCTGGTCTTCCGCCCGTCGTTGCGGATCGGTTTCGTAACGCAAGGCGAGTTCGATTTCGTCCTCGGCCTGGTCGGCGCACTGGCGCAGCAGCAGCAGTTGCGCCAGACGTGCGTGCGTCGCCGCGTTCGACGGCTCGACGCGCGCGGCCGCGGCATACGCGAGCATGGCGCCCGGCAGATCGTCGTGCGCTTCGCGCCAGCGCGCCAGGGCCAGCCAGACCGCAGGCGACTGCGGCCAGCGACGGCTGGCCGCGAGGTAAGCCTGTCCTGCGGCCGCCGGCTGCGTGGCGGCCAGCGACGCCGCTTCGGACAGCCAATCGTCCGGCGTGGCAAAAGACGGAATGCGCTGCGGCGGCGCGGCCACGAGCGCCCAGTATCCGGCGGCGCGCCAGGCCGTGTTGAAATCGGCGAAATTCATCCACTGCGCGGATTGGCCGGACGAGCGCAACAGTACGCGATCGTTCGCCGGATCCGCGCCCACCCACGCGACGTAGTCGAGATGGGCAAAAAACGGCAGGCCGCGCGAAAGCCTCACCAATACCGGCTGTCCCGCGCGGAGTTGCGCGATGGCCTCGGGTTGCGGTCGCGCCGACTGCAGGACGAGGGGCAGCAGACCGCGTCCGCGAATTTCGGAGCGCAGCGCTTCTACGCTCGGATCACGCGCCTGGGGCACGAATTCCGGCGTGCCGATTTCCACCGCCGCGGAACCCGTGTCGAAACGGCTCAGGGGCGCACGCGGCGCCACACAGCCGGCAAGCCCGGCAACCAAGGCCGCCGTCAGCAGCGCGGCGCGCTCAACGAGCCTGGGCATCGCGCACGCGCTCGATCAGGTTCGCGGTGGACGGATCGGGCGGCGTTCCCCGTCCTTCGAGCGCCTCGAGCACCTTGCCGGCCAGCTGCTTGCCCAGCTCCACGCCCCACTGGTCGAAGGCGTTGAGGTTCCAGATCACGCTCTGCACGAAGGTGCGATGTTCGTACAGCGCCAGCAGCGCGCCGAGGTGGAAAGCATCCAGCCGCGGCAACAGCAGGGTATTGCTCGGCCGGTCGCCCGGAAACACGCGGTGCGGCAGCGCCGCCTCCAGGGCCGCGCCCTCGATCCCGCGCGAACGCAATTCCGCGCGCACTTCCTCCTCGCTTTTGCCGCGCATCAGCGCCGCGCTCTGCGCCAGGCCATGGGCGACGAGCAGCCGGTGCTGCGCGGCGAGTGCCGGATCGGAGGGCGCGAGCGGGAGGATGAAATCCAGCGCATGGACCGCCGGCCCTTGATGCAGCATCTGGAAAAAGGCGTGCTGGGCGTTGGTGCCCACGTCGCCCCACAGCGCCGGCGTGGTGGCGTAGTCCACCGCGTGTCCATCGCGGTTCACGCGCTTGCCGTTGGATTCCATCTCCAGTTGTTGCAGCCAGGGCAGCAGGCGTTCGAGGTTTTGGGCGTAGGGAATCACCACCTGGCTGGCCAGACCCAGGAAGTTGTTGTTCCACACGCCGAGCAGGCCGAGGATCGCCGGCAGGTTATCGCTGAAGGGCGCGCAACGGAAATGCTCGTCCATCGCGTGGGCGCCGGCGAGCAGTTCGCGGAATCGTGCCGCCCCCAGCGCCAGCGCGATGGGCAGACCAACCGCCGACCACAGCGAATAGCGGCCGCCGACCCAGTCCCAGAATCCGAAGATGCGCTCTTCCCCGATACCGAAGCGGCGCACTTCGGCCAGATGCGTCGAGACCGCCGCGCAGTGCCGGGCCACCGCCGCCTCGCCCAGCCGCGCGACCAGCCAGGCCCGCGCGGCGCGCGCATTGGTCATGGTCTCCTGGGTGGTGAAGGTTTTCGAGATGACCACCACCAGCGTGCGCGCGGGATCGAGGTTTCGCAGCAGCCGGCCGAGCGGCGCGGGATCGACGTTGGCGACGAAATGCACCCGCGGTCCGTCGGCTTGATGCGCCAGTGCGTCGCACACCAGCCGGGGGCCGGCATCCGAACCGCCGATGCCGAGGCTGAGGACGTCGGTGAACGGCGCTTCGCCCAGGCCGCGCACGCGGCCATCGCGCACTTGCTCGGCGAAGCTGCACACGCGGTCGAGTTCCGCGTGCACCGCCGGCATCACGTCGCGGCCATCGACGGCGATGCGGGCCGTGCGCGGCGCGCGCAGGGCCACGTGCAAGGCCGCGCGGTCTTCGGTGGCGTTGATCCGCTCGCCGGCGAACATGCGCGCGATCCAGCCGCCGAGATCCTGCTGGCGGGCGAGTTCCAACAAGCCGGCGAACGCCGCGGCGTCCAGGCGCTGCTTGGAATAATCCAGATACAAGCCCGCGCCCTGCGCCGCAAAGCGCGTTGCGCGCTGCGCGTCGTCCGCGAACAGCTCTGCGATCCGCCGCACGCGCAGGCGCGCGGCCTGTGCTTGCAGGGCGCGCCAGGCGGGACTATCGGTGAGTTCGGACATGAGGCGGGTGAAACGCGGACGCGCAAAGCTTAGCGGGCGCGCGCCCGCCATTTCCAGCCGACTTCAGCCGCTTCGCCTCCGCCCGCGACGCTCAGGCGGCCTGAACGGGAATGGCGTTGGCGGTCCGGATGACGCGGTTGGCCTCGTCCAGATAGACCAGCTTGGGCTTGTGGTTGCGCGCTTCGCGCGCGTCCAGCGTGCAGTAGCTGCAGATGATCACGCGGTCGCCGACGCGCGCCTTGTGCGCGGCCGCGCCGTTGACCGAGATCACGCCGCTGCCGTTTTCGGCGCGGATGGCGTAGGTGGTGAAGCGTTCGCCGTTGCCGACGTTGTAGATCTGAATCTGCTCGTACTCCTGGATGCCGGCGAGATCGAGCAGACGGCCGTCGATCGCGCAGGAACCCTCGTAATCGAGTTCGGCGTGGGTCACGCGCGCGCGGTGCAGCTTGCACTTGAGCATCGTCAGTTGCATGGTGAAATGCCTTCGACTGGCGACCCCGGGCGGCCCACCAAGACATGCACCCGGCATCGAGGTTTTGACTACGAGGGCGGCCCCCTAAGGCATGCGCCCGTGGCCGTGGATTTCGCTCACGGCGGCGTCACCGAAGTGTAACCCCGCGATCCGTCTTCGCCAAGCGTTCGTTCCGGTGCCGCCCGCGAAAACCGACGAACGGCGCGCTCACTCAAGGCGCACCGGCAGGTTGTCGATGAGCCGCGTGGTGCCGAGATAAGCGGCGGCCAGCACCACGAATTCCCGCGCGTTCGCCTGCGGCGGCGCCAGATCGGGCGAGCGCACTTCCAGATATTGGGGACGAAACCCCCGCGCTTCCAGCCGGGCGCGTTGTTGCGCACAGAGCGGGTCGAAGTCGCGGCGCCCGGCGCGCAGTTGCGTGGCGATCGCCTGCAGCGCCGCGTGGAGCGCCGGCGCGCGCGCACGCTCCTCGGCCGACAGATATTGATTGCGCGAGGACAGCGCCAGGCCGTCGGCGGCGCGGCAGGTCGGCACGCCGACGATGCGCACGTCCCAACCGAGATCGGTCACCATGCGGCGGATCACGGCGAGCTGCTGCCAGTCCTTCTCGCCGAACACCGCCAGCTCCGGCCGCACGCGGTTGAACAGGATACTGACCACCGTCGCCACGCCCTCGAAGTGACCGGGGCGGTGCGCGCCCTCGAGCTGTTCGGCCAGCGCCCCGGCGAGGCGCACCTTGGTCGCCGGCGGGTACCCGCCGGGATAGACGTCCTCCACCGCAGGCGCCCACAGCAGCTCGACGCCCTCGCCTTCCAGCAAGCGCGCGTCGGCGTCCAGCGTGCGCGGATAGCGCGCGTAGTCCTCGCTCGGCCCGAACTGCAAGGGATTGACGAAGACGCTGACCACGACATGCGCGGCGAGTTCGCGGGCGCGACGCACCAAGGCGAGATGACCTGCGTGCAGATTGCCCATGGTCGGCACCAGCGCCACCGGCTCGCGGGCGGCGCGCCATGCGGCGAGCGCGGCGTGCAGTTCGCCGACTGATCGGACGGTGCGCATGCGTGGCGTCCCGGAAATCAGGAATCCGAAGCGGGAAGCCGCGCTCGGCCTTGCACAGCCGCGCTGGCCTTGGCCTCCGTCTTGACGCCGGCGAGGGCCGGCGCCGTCTGCGTTTCGAAGCAGTGCTCCGCAGCGGGATAGGCTTTGCGCTTCACCGCCTGCACATAGGCGCGGATGGCCGACTCGATGTCCGGCGCGCCCTCCATGAAGTTTTTCACGAAGCGCGGCTTGCGGCCTAGCGTCACGAGCGGGGAAATGCCCAGCATGTCGTGCAGCACCAGGATCTGGCCGTCCACGTCCGGCCCCGCCCCGATGCCGATCACCGGCACACGCGAACGTTCGGCGATGCGCCGGCCCAGCGCGGCGGGGATGCACTCCAGCAGCAGCAGATCGGCGCCGGCGTCCTGCAGGACCTGCGCGTCGTGCAGCATGGCCTCGGCGGCGGCCTCGTCGCGGCCCTGCACCTTGAAAGCGCCCATCTTGTGGATGAGCTGCGGCTGCAGCCCGAGATGCGCGCACACCGGCACGCCGCGCACCGCGAGGTATTCGACGATGTCGGCCTGTTCGCGTCCGCCTTCGAGTTTGACCATTTTGGCCCCGCCTTGCTGCATCACCCGCTGCGCGGCGTCCAGCGCGCGCTCGCGCGTGGCGAAGGACAAAAACGGCAGGTCGGCGACGAGGAAGGCGCGCTTGAGGTGCGGCGCCACGCAACGGCTGTGATAGACGATGTGCTCCACGGTGACCGGCGTGGTCATGGTCCCGCCGTGGATGACCATGCCCAGGGAGTCGCCGATCAGGACCAGATCCACGCCGGCACGATCCTCCAGCAGCGCGAAGCTCGCGTCGTAGCAGGTCAGACAGGCGATCTTCTCGCCGGCCTCGCGCATGCGCCGCAGCTCGGCGAGCTGCACGCTCGGCGCCGGCGCGCTCACCGGCGGCCTCCGGCCGACGGGAGGCCAGGGCACCACGGCCCGCACGGATACTCAGTCGCTTGCATGGGAAATTCCCGGTGGATGGCGGCGGGCGGCCCAACGAGACATACGCCCGGCACCGGCGATTCGAAATCAGGGCGGCCCACTGAGGCATGCGCCCGCCGGGGGCAGTGTAATCGCCGGCCGCGCGATCGCCAACCGTCGGTCTTCCTGCGCAGCCAGCGCCGGGAAAAAACTTCTGTCCCTTAACCCGCATCGGTCATGAGGGGATCGAGCGCTCACCCGTCGGTCGAGGAGGCCGCCGGCGCCGGGCTGGAACGAAACCGATGGTGGTTCCATCGGTTGAGTGAAGCCCGAGCCGGCGGCCCCGCAGACAGGCCGAAAGCCGATCAGCCCGAAAATCCGGGCAACGGGTTGTTCCAGAGTGGAACTGCAAGCAAGCGCAGGTTCCATCAACTTCTGCGTCGGATTTTCGGGCGACCTCGTGACGGATGCGGGTTAAGTCCAGCGCCGCACGGTCGAGCGGTCGATCGCCGCCGCCAGCGCCGCCACGCGCCCCCGCCCGGGAATGGCAAGCTGCGGCGCGAGCTCGGCCAGCGGCACCAGCACGAAGGCCCGCTCGTGCAGGCGCGGATGCGGCAGTTGCAGCGCGGGGGTGTCGCGGGTCTCGCCTTCCACATGCAGCAGATCGAGATCGAGCGTGCGCGGCCCCCAGCGCACGCCGCGCTGGCGTCCGGCCGCCGCCTCGAGCGCCTGCAGGCGTTCGAGCAGGGCTTCGGGGGTGAGCTCGGTCTCGAAGGCGCAGACCGCGTTGCAGTAGTCGGGCTGGCCTTCGGGACCGACGGGAGCGCTGCGATAGAAACTCGAAACCTCGAGCGCGCGAACGCCGGGCGTTTGCTCCAGCGCCTGGAGCGCCGTGCGTAACGCGGTCGGCGGATCGCCGAGGTTGGCGCCCAGCGCGACGTAGGCCTTACGAAACGCCGGGGCCATCGCCCGATTCGCGTCGGCGCCCGCGACCGCCGCGGCGCCGCCGCCGGCGCTTTTTGGGCGGGGCCGTCTCTTGCGTCGCCGGCGGCGCCTCGGGCGGCGGCGGGAGTTGCCCGCTTTGCGCCTGCGTCCACCATGCCGCGAGCTCGCCGGTGCCGGGTTCGCCGGCCTGCGCGCGCAGCAGCAGGAAATCGTAGGCGGCGCGGAAGCGCGGGTGCGCCAGCAGGCGCTTGACGCGCGCGCCCTGGCGATTGAGGAAGCGCGGCTGCAGCGCCCAGATCTCGCGCATCGGCACCGAAAAGCGCTTGGGGATGGCGATGCGCAACTGCTGCGCGGCGATCGCTTCTTCCGCCGCCTGGTTCTGCGCCACGACCGGCACGTGGCCCTGCTCGCGCTGGAGTTGTTCGACGCGTTTGGCGTAAGCCGGCCACAGCATCGCCGCGAACAGGAAAGCCGGCGTCACCGGCTGCTCCTTGGCCACGCGCTCGGCGGTGTTGGCCAACGCCTGGCGCACCAGCGCGGCCGCCGCCGGGTCGTCGGCCTCCAGCGCCTCGTCGGTCAGCGGCAGCAGGTGCGCGAACAGGCCGAAGCGGCGCAGGCCCTCGAGGTTGGCAACGGCCTCGCGCGACAAAAACAGCTTCAGCACCTCGTCGAACAGCCGCGCCGGCGGGATCTCGCGCAGCAGATAGGCCAGTTGCGGAATCGGCGCCGCGGTCGCCGGATCGATCTGGAAGCCGAGCTTGTTGGCGATGCGCACCGCGCGCAGCATGCGCACCGGATCCTCGCGCAGCCGCAGCTCCGGTTCGCCGATCAGGCGCAGCACGCCGCGCTTCAAGTCTTCCATGCCGCCGGCGAAGTCCACGATCGAGTAGTCGCGGATGTCGTAGTACAAGGCGTTGATGCTGAAGTCGCGGCGGAAGGCGTCCGTCTCCAGCGTGCCGTAGACGTTGTCGGACAGGATGCGGCCGGTCTCGTCGCGTTCGTGGCTGTCGGTGATCGCGCCGCGAAAAGTGGTGACCTCGACGATCTCCGGCCCCATGCGCACATGCGCGATCAGGAAGCGCCGGCCCACCAGCCGGCAGGACCGGAACAGGCGCTTGACCTCCTCGGGCCGCGCGCTGGTGGCGACGTCGAAATCCTTGGGCTTGAGTCCGGCCAGCAGATCGCGCACCCCTCCGCCGACCATGTAGGCCTCGAAACCGGCATCCTTGAGCGTGTACAACACTTTCAGCGTGCCGGGGGAAATCTGGCTGCGCGAGATCGGGTGCTGGTCGCGGGGAATGCGCAGAGCCTGAATGTGGGTGGAATCCATTTTTGTTTGGAGCGCGCGTTCGGCACGCGCGCTCCGTATAATACGCACTCCTGCAGCGCGCTCCTATCGTCTAGAGGCCTAGGACGGAGCCCTCTCAAGGCTTAAACCCGGGTTCGAATCCCGGTAGGAGCGCCAAATCTTTGCTACGAATCCGGCGCCGCGGGGTCAACAAAGGCTTGAACACCGTTCGCTGTTCGAATCCCGGTAGGAGCGCCAAGCCTTTGCTGTAGGTCCGGCGCCGCGGGGTCAATGAAACCCTGAACACCGTCCCCTTTTCGAATCCGCGGTCGCACAGACGCCAGCTCGCTTTCATGACCTCCCTGGTCTTGCCCGCGCCGATCTGGCGGCGACTCGCCGCTGCCCTCTACGACGGCCTGCTGCTCGCCGCGATCTGGCTCGCCGGGCTGTCCCTCGATCTCCTGCTGCGACAGTCGCTGGGGCTCGAACGCAACTGGACGCTGCTGCGGCTGTACCTGTTCCTGGCGGGCCTGACGTACTTCGGCCTGTCATGGACCCGCGGCGGCCAGACGCTCGGCATGCGCGCCTGGCGACTCAAGCTGCGTCGCGCGGATGGCTCATCCTTGCGCTGGCCCGTGGCGATCGTGCGTTACGGCGCGATGCTGTGCGCCTGGGGCCTGACGCTGGCGCCGTTCTTGATCGCGGCGCTGCCAGCGCAGGCGCCGCTGCCGCATCGCGAAACCGCGCTTTGCGTCACCGCGCTCGCCGCCCTTGCGGGCTGGGGCAGTGTCCTCCTGGATCGCCGCCGTCGCGCGCCACAAGACCGGCTCGCCGGCACCGAGCTGGTATTGCTGCCGAAAACCTGAGGACACGGCCGTTACGACCGTCGGGGACCGGCCCAGACCGCTTTTTCCGACGCAAACCGTACATCCCTGTCCGTTCAGGCCGCGCGCTGCAAACGCCAGCCGGCGTAGAGCGCGAGCAGCACGGTGGGTACGCCGGCGGCCAGCGGTGCCGGCCACTGGTAGAGATCGCCCAGGCTGACCGAGACTTTGTTGACCACGTAAAACACGATGCCGACCAAGGCGCCGGCCAGGAGCTTCTGGCCGGTGCCGACGTCGCGCAGCTGGCCGGTGACGAAAGGTACCGCGAACAGCATCATCACCATCACGGTGAACGGTTCGACCAGGCGCCGCCACAACAGCAGGCGGTACTTGCCCGCGTCGAGATGGTTGTCGTCCATGTAAGCGATCAGTCTCAGCAGACCCGGCACCGACAGGCTGCCGGCCTCGAGAATGAACAGTTGCAGGACCTTGGGGCTGATGCCGCCGTCGATCTGCACCTCGGCCTGCCGACTGACCTGGATGCGATCGGCGCCGAAGTCGCTGCGTCGTACGCCGGAAAGCCGCCAGTGGCCGTCCACGTAACGGCCTTCGTCCACCGCCAGCGCCGCCTGCAGGCGCCCGTCGGGGCCGAGCTGATAGACCGTGATCTCGCGGATGTGATCGGCAGCGTCGAGCTGACGGATGCGCACCACCCGGTCGGCATCGCGCAGCCAGCGCGATTTGCCGACGTCGGCCCCCTTGCCGTGTCCGGACTCGTGCAACTCGGCGGCGAGGCGCTCGCCCATGGGGCCCAGCCAGTCGCCCAGCGCGTAGGTCAAGACCGCGAGCAGCAGGCCCGCCGCCAGCGTCGCGCCGCCGATGCGCGCGAGCGAGACGCCGGCGCAACGCAGCGCGGTCAGTTCGCCGTGGCGCGCGAGCTGGCCGATGCCCAGCAGCGTGCCGAGCAGGGCGACGATCGGCATGAGGATGTAGAGGCTGCTCGGCACCAGCAACAGGCTGTACTCGATCACGGCGCCGACGCCGGGATCGCCTTGACCGGTTTCGCCGAGTCCGGCGAGGAAATTGACCACGGTGTAGATCGCCACCAGCGCCAGTCCCACCACCGCGGTCAGCTCCAGAACGTGGCGCAACACGTAGCGGTCGAGGCGGTTCATCGCACGAAGCTCTGGCGGCGCGCCATCAACCACAGGGTCGCGGACAGCACCGCGCCATGCACCCACCACAGGCCGACGCCCGCGGGGATCAGTCCCTTGCCGATCCAGCTCTGGCCGAGGCTGATGAGGTTGGCATAGACCAGATAGGCGAGTATGCCCAGC
>Ga0209581_1003760_pt1 | contig 12733 bp, 12 predicted proteins | sample Coa_R2_FD_187160 | JGI IMG/M metagenome (GOLD analysis project Ga0209581, IMG submission 187160) | Surface soil microbial communities from Centralia Pennsylvania, which are recovering from an underground coalmine fire - Coalmine... | ecosystem: Environmental > Terrestrial > Soil > Unclassified ...
TACTGGAATTCGCGGATTCGGAGATGGTGGAAGCCCTGTGTTATCACCTGCGGGACCGGCGGGTGACGCTGCGGCTGAACGAAGAAGTGGAAAGCGTGGAAGAAACACCGGACAACGGCGTGGTGGCAAATCTGAAGAGCAAGAAAAAGGTCGGGGGAGAGGCGCTGCTCTACGCGGTGGGCCGGCAAGGAAACTTGGATGAATTGAATCTGGCGGCGGCAGGACTGGAAGCCGATGCGCGCGGGCGCATCGCCGTGGATGCGGACTACCGGACGAAACAACCGCACATCTATGCTGTGGGGGACGTGATCGGATTCCCGAGCCTGGGTTCGGTATCCATGGAGCAGGGGCGGATTGCGGCGGCGAAAGCGTTTGGGATGCCGATTCATTCGGACCCGGCAAATTATCCCTACGGGATTTACACCATTCCGGAGATTTCGTTTATTGGGAAGACGGAAGAGCAACTGACGGATGCGGGAGTGCCTTACGAAATCGGGATTGCGTATTTCCGGGAGATTGCGCGCGGGCAGATTCGCGGAGATACGACGGGAAGACTGAAGCTGATCTTCCAGCCGGAGACGAAAGAGCTTCTGGGTGTGCACATCATTGGAGAAGGGGCGTCGGAACTGCTGCACATCGGGCAGGCGGTGTTCGCGCTGAAGGGAACGGTGGAGTATTTCGTGGACACGGTATTCAACTATCCGACGCTGGCGGAATGCTACAAGGCGGCGGCGTTCAATGGGTTGAATAAGTTGACGAAGCTATGAGCGGCGAGAACAAAAGATGAGCGGGAAGAAGCGAGCGGCCGGCGTGTTGGTGATGGAACACATCGCCGCGGCATTGGTCGAAGACGGAAAAGTTACGGGCAAGGTGAGGACCTACCCGGAAAGAGGTGATTTGCCGGAGGCGCTGCTCTCTCTGCCCGCGGAGGCGGTGGCGGAGCAGATCTGCGGCCTATTGAAGCCGCTGGGGGGGAACGGCGGGATTTCGGCGATCGGGGTGGGATTTCCCGGGCTGACCCGGGAAGGAATCGTGGAGGAGTCGCCCAATTTGCAGCAGATGAAGGGATTCAACCTGCAGGCGGCGCTGGAAGCGGGATTGTCGGAAAGTCTGGGCAAGGTGCCGGTGAGAATCTTCAATGATGCGGACGCGACGGCAGCGGGGATTGCGGCTTCGCGAGGGGTGCTGAGCAAAGTGACGAGGGTGTGGACCCTAGGGAACGGCGTTGGGTTCGGGCGGTATCCGTGGAGCAAAGGAGTATGGGAAGGCGGACACTCCGTGGTGAGCACGGATCCAAAGGAAAAGTTCTGCGGATGCGGAGGACACGGGCACCTGGAGGGGATTCTGGGATACCGGTCGATGCGGCTGCGGTTTCTGGACCTGGAACCGGAGGAGGTCTTTGCGAATGCGCGCGCGGGAGACGAGCGCTGCGTGGAGTTCGTGATGCTGTGCCACCGCGCGCTCGCGGCAGCAACGGCGACCTGCATCCACATGGAGGGTCCCGGGGCGTTTTACATCACGGGGCCAAACGCGAAGTTCATTAATGCAGGGCTGCTGGACCGGATGGTACACGAAATGGTAAAGATGAGCCCGCTGCAAGGGAGCCGGTTCGAGGTAATTCCGGAAAACGACGAACTGGGGATCATTGGAGCGGCGGTGAACGCCGAGAGGTCGGCGCTGGCGTCCTAAGATTCGCAGGACACCTGGCCATCAAAGGACACGCCAGAATGCGATTGCATGTCTCGTCAGCCGCACGAACGAACGGCCTTCAGCGGTTGATTGTTGCCGGAAGCTGCGTTTCGACCTGCGAGACGACTCTCCAGCCGCGCGAGGTATAGACATACACGCGCAGGACGCGAAACTGGCGGGCAATCGGTTTGCCCTTCACATTGCCCTGCTCGGTTCTGAGACTCAGCACCGAAGCGGAATCAACGAACATTTTGACCTGGATGTCCGTTTCGACAACGGATTGGTATTTTTCTTCGGCGTTCTGAATGAGCTGGATCAGCTTGATTTTGTCGAGAGGCATTCCATACCAGGTGAACCCGGAGAAATCGTCGGCATAGACGTCCTGAAAGAAAGTAGAGTTGCGAAGCTGGAGAGCATGAGCATTCTGTTTTTCAAGATTGATCAGGACCTGAAGCTCGATTTCACGGAGCTTGATCTGCTCGCAGGGAATGGGGAATCTGGAACAAGGAGGGAGCTGGGGTGAAGACTGCGAAAACAGCAGCGGCGCAGCAAGCATGGCCGCAATGGTGAGCGCAGTGATTTTCCTGGTCATGGAACCCCTCCCGAAACGATTGCCTACAGAGTATTCTTCCCGTGGCTGGAACTGAAGAAAATGAGCGGAAGATTTACAGAGATGCAATAACGTTCCGATTCGGAACAGTCCGCAAGGCTGCGGGTGAACATCGAATCTTCCTGCCGGGAGCGAGGACAATTTGCTCATGCGTCAGCGGCGCGGAGGCAAAGCGGGATCGCGTTGCGAAACTTCGAGCGCGACTTGCCGCATTTCTTCGTGGATGAGGCCGTTGGTGGCGAGAACGACGGGACCGCCAAGCTCATAAGGTTTGCCGTGAAAATCGGTGACTTTGCCGCCGGCTTCCTGGACCAGGAGAACCCCGGCGGCGGTGTCCCACTTCTGCAAGTTGAACTCCCAAAAACCGTCAAAGCGGCCGGCGGCAACGCAGGCAAGATCGAGAGCGGCAGAACCGTCGCGGCGGACACCGTGGGAACGGAGGGTGAAATCCCAATAGTAGTGGATATTGGGAGTGGCGAGCCGCTTGTGCACCGGAAAGCCGGTGCAAAGCAAACTCGTCGCGAGAGTGGGCACGGTTGAGACTTCGATCTTGCGGCCGTTGAGCGTGGCGCCTTCGCCGCGAGCAGCGGCATAAAGCTCGTCGTAAATCGGGTTGTACACGACGCCGGCGAGGAGGGTGCCGGCTTGAGCCAAGGCAATTGAGACGCAAAAGCAGGGGTAGCCGTGCGCAAAATTCGTGGTGCCGTCGAGAGGGTCCACGTGCCAGCGGTATTCGGAGCTGCCTTCGTGGCCGGAGCCTTCCTCCGCGGCGATGGCATGATCCGGAAAACAGGCGGAGAGGCGTGTGACGATGGCTTCCTCGCTGCGGCGGTCGGCTTGCGTAACCAGGTCCACTTCGCCTTTGTAGCGAATCTGCGGCGGACGATGGAATTCTTCTCTAAGAATTTCGCCGGCCTCGCGGGCCACCGCAATTGCCGCTTCCAGAAAGTCTTTTGTCATCCGAGTTGTTCCGTGGCTCGGGTTTAAGGATTTTTGAACAGATTGAGCCCCATTCACTTTACCATCCCCGGGCGCGTGGCAAGACGCAAGCGGGAGCCATACCAAGAAAGAGGGCAGATGATCACTGGCGGCCGGTGTAATAGGTTTTGCGGTGGCGGACGGAGTATGAGCCGCGGACCTTGACCTCAATGGTGCGGTAGGTGTCGGGAGGCCCCTTCGGGGTCGGGTAGTACCCGAGGCGGTATTGGGTGCGCAGCTCGCGGTCAATCTGGTCGAAGATGGCATCGAGGTCTTGCGGCTGAACGGGGAAAAACATGGCGCCGCCGGTCATGTCGGTGATGGTCTGGAGGGCGTGTTCTCCGGCGGTGTTGCGGCCGCTTTCGTTTTTAACCGGGCGGATGAGGATGGTATAGAGAAGCGCGCCAGCTTTGACGGCAGCGTTGCGAGCAGTGTCGAAATCGGAGTGGCTGGTGGTTTCGCCGCCGTCCGTGATCAGGACAATCACACGGCGGCGGTCGCTGGCCCGGCGCTCGAGGGCGCGCGAACCGAGAAACAAAGCGTCGTAAATGGAAGTGCCCGCGCCCGGAGGGATGCTGTGGACGGCATTTTGCAACGCGGGGACATTATCGGTAAAGCCGGAGATTTGCGTAACGTTTTCGTCAAAGCCGTAAACGGCGAGCCGGTCACCCGGCCGGAGGACGCGCTCGATGAAGTGGGAGGCCGCGGCGCGCTCAGAGGGCATATCGAGCTGCGCGCTCAGGCTTGCGTCGATCATGAGGGCAAGGTCGAGCGGCTGATGCGTGTCTTTCTCGAAGACGGCGATGGTTTGGGGAACGCCTTCGTCGGTCAACTGGAAAGCGTCCTGGGGAAGGTCGGGAGCGGGACGGTTGTGCTCGTCCAAGACACTCACGAGGACATTGACGAGTTCCACCTTCACGCGGATGGTGGACCGGTCCGGCTCTTGATTCGCGGTTTCGGGCGTTTTGGCAGCGGGGGCCGACTTATCGCCGGCAGGTTTTTGTTTTTGGGCCCAGGGAGGGCGATTCGGGTTTTCTTGCGCCGCCAGGAGACCGGAGAACAAAGCCGACGATACAAATAAGAAGAACGAAAGGGCCAGAGCGGGGTGTCGTCTCATCAGGTATTAAGATGCGCGCTTTGCCGCCGTTGTCTCCGCGGGGGCGGGTGGCAGTTCGCCTTCGGCCCACACAGCCCCATCTTCAAAAAATTCCTTCTTCCAAATGGGGACCGTCTTCTTGAGCGTATCGATGGCGTAGCGGCAAGCCTCGAAGGCGGCGGCGCGATGGGGAGCGGCGACCACAATGAGGACGCTGGGTTCGCCGATTTCGATCCGGCCCAGCCGGTGAACCATGGCGATTCGGCCAATGGAAAATTTCCGGTGGAGTTCCGCCGCAATTTCCTCCATTTTGGCAAGGGCCATAGGTTCATAGGCTTCGTATTCGAGATAGAGCGTGCGGCGCCCTCGCGTATTGTCGCGAACGCAGCCGTCAAAGGTGACGACAGCGCCATCGCTGGATGCGCGAACATGGCGCACGAGCTTCGAGGGGGAAATCGGCTTGCGGACAAGCTGGATGATGTCGGTTTTGGAGGAGGAAGGCATGGGATTGGTCAGCCGCCGCTCACGGGCGGAAGGAATGCGATTTCGTCGTCCGGCTCAAGGGGCGAATCCCACGCGGCGAACTCCTGGTTGCGCGAAGCGACGAGGGACGAGCGGTAACGAGCGAGTTCGGGTCGGCGCGAGGCACAAATCTCGAAGAGCTGCCCGAGAGAAACACCCGCGGGAAGCTCCACAGTCTGTTCGGAGCGGCCCGCGACTTCGCGCAGGCGGCCGAAAAAGAGGACCTTGACGCGCATGGTGGAGTGGACGGACATAAGGCTCGCTTTTATTGTACCGCGAAGGAAGGGGAACGGGATGCGGGCTTAGTCCGGCTTCAGACCGGGACTGAGACTCAGAGGCGTGAACCAGGAAAGGGGTCTTGAAGGCAAAGTGGATTTTGCGGACGTTGTCGGCGATTTTTGTGGCAACGAAGGCAGATCGGGCAACAGGGAAAGAGCCGAAGACATGAAGATTCTAGTGACGGGTTCGACTGGGTTGGTGGGGACGGCTCTGGTGGAAGCGCTGGCTCGACAAGGGCATACGGTTTGCCGGCTGATCCGGCCCGGGACCAAAGGAGCGCGAGATGTGGCCGGGGGGTTCGACGTGGCGTGGAATCCAGCGACGGGCGAGCTCGGCGGAGCGGCGGTAGGAGCGGACGCGGTGGTGCACCTGAGCGGAGCTTCCATTGCGGAAAAAAGATGGACTCGGAAGCGGAAGGAGCTGCTGCTCTCCAGCCGGGTTGACGTGACACGAGCGCTGGTGAGCGCGCTGGGAAAGATGAGCGCCAAGCCCGCGGTGCTGGTCTCTGCGTCGGCGATTGGATATTACGGGAACCGAGGCGACGAAATTCTGACGGAGGAAAGCGCGCCCGGGACTGACTTTCCGGCGGAGATGTCGAAAGCGTGGGAAGCGGAAGCGCGCAAGGCGGAGGCGTTTGGAACACGGGTGGTATTGGCGCGGCTGGGGATTGTTCTGGCAAAGGAAGGCGGAGCGCTGCCGGCTATGATGGCGCCGTTCCGCTTCGGGCTGGGCGGCCGGCTCGGGTCGGGCAGGCAGTGGATCTCTTGGATTACGCTCGAGGATACGATCGGAGCGCTTTTGCGCTGCCTTGCCGGCACGCCGATTGTGGGGGCCGTGGAGTTTGCGCCGATTTCGGGACCGGTGAATGTGGTGAGTCCGCAACCGGTGACGAATGCGGAGTTTGCGCAGGAACTGGGACGTGCACTGCACAGACCGGCGATCCTGACGGTTCCCACCTTTGCGCTGCGCCTGGCGCTTGGAGAAATGGCGGACGCGCTGCTTTTGGCCAGCCAGCGCGTCGTACCGAAGAAACTGCAGGATACCGGCTACCGGTTTCAGCATCCAGAATTGAACAAGGCGCTACCGCCTTTACTCGGAGAATAAAAGGCGCAGCGAACTACCTGGGGACGTTCAAGGTCACGGTGACGCGATAGACGTGGCCGTTGACGGGATCGGTAGCCATGACGGTCTCTAAGGTCTGACCGTCCTTGAGAATGGGGTTCATCTCCGCGCGGAACTGGCGAATGACGGGTGTCGCCGTTGTGGATTGTTCTTGCGAGACAGAGCTGCGCTCCACGGTGAGCACAAGCTTGTAGCGGCCGTCGTCCTGCGATTGCGCCGAGCAATCGATGTTCGTTCCGACGTCCATGTACTGATACTGGGTCGCTTCCTTGTTGGGACCGGAAGCCACCGGAACGGGAATGCGCACCCCGTTGCGAATCTGCGTGCCCGGGCGGGCACGGCGCTCGTCGGCGTTCACGGAAAACGAGTAAGGCAAGCTGACGATCTTCTTGTCGCCGTCGTACTCCGTGAAAACAAGCTGCACGCGAAGCGGAGTGGGGGACTTCTCCTCCGCTTTTGTTTTCTCGGCAGCTTTGGAGCTGTCGGATGCCTTGTCTTTTTCCTGAGACCCGGCAAAGGAAAGACCCGCCCAAGCCAGGATCACGGTCAAGATCAGAAGTGCCTTTTTCATTGCTCTGTTTCCTTTCGGAAGATGAGATGCTCGCCCACCCGCCCCGAATGGAGCGTCACTTCGGGAGGTCGTCCGAGTCTCTGTTCAGGGGCTCAATCCGAATTTCTTTCGAGGTAAGCTCGCTGATTTGCAGAGGCTCAATCTTCAAAGGCTGCCTGTAGCTGACATCGGTCAGCATTTGAGACAAGTCCGCGCGCTTTTGCAGCAAGAGAACGTAGCTCTTGAGCGCAGCTTCCTCCTGCGCAGAGACCAGAACTTCCGGCGTGGACGGCGTGGAGAGCGTTGCTTTGAGGACGGGCAAAGAATGGTGAACGGGAGACGGCCCCGCCGTACGACGCTGCGGGAAAGCACGGGATTCCGAGATTGTGCCGCCGGTTGAGGATGGCTCCCGAACCGCGACCACGGGCGCCTCTTGCGGGCCCAAGCGATTCAGCACGCGAGGCAGAAAGGCGGCCAAAGCCAGCGCCGCGACGACGGCAGCGGGAAGCCAGGTCCACGCCAGCCGGAAGCGCGGTGAAGAAACACTCTCTTGCGTGATGGCTTCTCGGACGCCAGGCAGCAACGTTGGCGGGACGGGCGCGTTCGCGAGGCGGGCAAGACCGTTTTCGATTCCCGCGAAAAGAGCCTGCTCTTCGGCGAAGGCGGCGGCGCAGGCCGGGCACGAAGCGACGTGCGTCTGCGCGCTTTCCCCGAGCAGGAAGCCGGCGGCCACGGCGTTCGTCAGGGTTTCCCGGTAGGTTTCACAAAACATCGGAGTTTCTCCGCAACTTTCTTTCTCGCAAAAAACAGGCGCGACTTGACGGTGCCCGGCGGAACATCAAGCAGCGCGGCGATCTCTTCCATGGTGTGGCCTTCCATCGCCGCGAGGAGCAGAACGATCCGCAACTTTTCCGGTAGTTCTTCGACGGCCTTCTCGAGTTGCGCCTGAAAATCGCCGCCGGCTCCGGGTGCAACGGAGGAACGCGCCGTTTCCCGCACCCAGAGAGCTTCTCGTTCCTGGCTGCGTTTGCGGGCGCGAGCGCGGTCGAGCGCCAAGCGGTACGTGATGCGCACGAGCCACGCCCGGAATCGAGTGCGGTCGCGCAGGCGATCCAGTTTCCGGTAGGCGCGAAGCAGCGATTCCTGCGCGACGTCCTCGGCATCGGCATCGTTCCGAAGGACGCTGCGCGCGATGCGAAACGCCAGGGGGCCGGATTCCGGCAGAAACGCTTCAAACGCGAGGCGGGTCTCATCCGCATCTCGTGCCTGCATTGCCTTTGCCGTTCCCTGTGGCTGGACCAGAACCAGCTCCTGCATTCGATCTCCCGGGGCCGCGACGCCCATGCCGCCCTGTTCACTTGCCAGACGACCTGGCGAGGCGATTGGTTCAAACGAGTAAAGAAGCAAGGCAGAAGGAAGTAAAGCGAAAAGCGAAGCTGGGAATCCGGAGGCAACTCCCAAGGTGGAACGGCTGTCCAGTGTGCGCGTTCCAGAATGGGAAACCAGCTTCGACCGCGCAGAGGACTGAGGCCACTTTTTAGTTTTGAGGGCTCCAACCACTAAACCGCTCAATCAACTGGCAATACGGGACTTGTAGAGAGCTGCGACGGGCAAAGTTCATCGAACAAACTGTGCGAGAACCACGATAATTTGGGTTGGTATTTCGCCTGCTATTCGCCAGAGCATGCGGCCCCTTCCGCAACATGGCAAGCAAACGGCGCAATATCTGCCGGAGCCCTCGGTTGGGCAATTCGTGTGGAGAATCGCCGGCTTCTTGGCGGCAGGTTCCTTCCTTGCCGGTTGCGGAGGCGGCTCGGCTAGCCCTCCGCCTCCGGTGCCGCAGCCGGCTCCAGTGACCGTCAGCGTGACTCCCGCCAACGCGACGGTCTTGCTTGGAAACACCGAGAATTTCAGCGCGACGGTCAGCAATGCGGCAGACACGCGAGTCACTTGGGCAGTGAACGGCATTGTGGGAGGAACGAGCGCGCTGGGAACGATCACGGCGGAGGGCATCTACACCGCGCCGGGGGATTTGCCGTCGCCCGCAATCGTGGAGATTACGGCAACGAGCGTAGCCGATCCGTCGAAGTCCGCCACGGCGCAAGTTAGCGTCGCGAGCGACGTCTCGGTGGCGCTCTCGCCGGGAGCGGCAAATGTCGAGCTGGGCGCGGCGCTGGGACTGCAGGCCGGGGTCACAAGCGCAGGTCACCCGGACACAACCGTCCGTTGGAGCTTGAGCGGCGCAGCGTGTCCAAGCGCCTGCGGAACCCTGACCGCGAATGGAATTTACACCGCGCCGCAGATTCTGCCTTCTACGACGAACGTCACGGTGACGGCTACGAGCTTGGCGGATCCGGCCAAGCAAGCTGTGGCATCCCTCACGATTACGAGCAATTTCACTCTGCAGCTTGCGGCGCCCTCAGGCATCTCCGCTGGAGGCGTGGCGACACTGGTCGCGACGCTCACCCCGGTCCCCGGGTCGAACCCGAACCCGCAGCTCACCTGGTCACTGAGCGGCGCCGGATGCAGCGGCTTAAGTTGCGGCATTCTTACGACCACGACACAGGCAAGCGGATCGAACGCCACCCCGGACACGGCGACCTACACAGCTCCCGCGACACCACCGAATCCCAACACCGTGACGATCACTGTCACGCCGACGGCCGATCCGAGCAAGAAAGTCCAGGCCAATGTGGCGATCGCCGCCGGAGTAAGCGTCAGCGTATTGCCGCTCTCGGCGACTTTGGCGGTGAATCATCGTGCGACGCTCGCGGCTCAAGTCTCCGGCACTGCGAATACAGGGATTACCTGGACCGTGAACGGGATTGCCGGGGGAAACAGCACGGTCGGCCAAATTTGCGTGGTGAATTCCAATCCCTGCCAGGAGGTCACGGGTAGCGGGGTCCTGCAAGTGGATTATCTCGCTCCGGGAGCGGTGCCGTCGCCGAATCCGGTTTCGGTGCAGGCTACCAGTGCAGCGGACACGACCAAGAACGCGACATCGCAGATCACGGTGATCAATCACGTGGTTGTGAGCGTGCAGCCCGCGAGCATCACGCTGGCGCCCGGAGCGGTTCAAGGATTCAGCGCGACGGTGCTTGGAACGAGCAACCAGAACGTGGTGTGGCAAGTGCAGGGGGCGGCGTGCACGGCGAGCGGCGCCTGCGGAGTGATTGACCCGAACGGCATCTACACCGCGCCCGCAATGGCGCCAACGCCGAACACGCTGCAAGTGATTGCCATCAGTTCGGACGACGCCTCGCAATTCGGCACGGCCAACGTGACAATTTCAAGCGGGGCGAACATTCAGTCTCTTCATCCGGCCAGCGTGTATGCGGGCGGCGCGAACGGTTTCACGCTGCGCGTGGACGGAAGCGGATTTGCGGCCTCCAGCCCCGGGCCGGGATCGGCGTTGTTGATCGGCGGCGCGCTGCGCACGACGAACTGCACGAGCAGCGGAGAATGCACCGCCCCCGTTTTCGCCTCGGATGTGGCCTCTCCTGGCAGCGTCAGCGTGCAGGTGCAGAACCCGGACGGATCGAAGTCAAACAGCGTGCCGCTCGTCGTGGCAGCGCCAAATGCGTCGGACGCAGCGATCAGCCTGACGAGTTCGGCACCGGAGGCGGACGGCGTGGACATCACCGTTGTCGAGCCTACAACCGCCGGAGTGGACGCTCCCGGCGCTTCCGTGGACCTGAACGTCGGCGCGCTGGGGATTTTTTCGACGGCGAACAATAGCTGCACTTTGGCAGGAAATCCGATTCCGATCACGCGGCCCGCGAGTGGAACTGCGACCGTGGACATCTGCATCTTCTCGGAAAGCGGGCTGGATACCGGAATGACGTACGCGGTCTCGGGGCCCGGGGACGTGTCCGTAGTCGCGAAGCAGCCCGCGGGCCTGGGAATCATCCATTTGACGCTGCAGGTGATGGCGAGCGCGCAGCCGGGCGCGCGAACGGTTTTCATTCAAAACACGAATCTGGACAAAACCGCCGCAAGCGGCGCTCTGGAGGTACGGTAACGTGAGCTTTGAAGAGAGGCGGAAATTCCTGTGGATTCTTTTTCTCATCGGACTGTTGCTCATTGCAGTAGCTGCGAACGCAACGACGCTGGCAGGGCTGCACTTCGATGACATGGCGCGCATGGCGAATGCGGTGGCGCGCGTGCGCTGCCTGAGCTCAGAGCCGATCTGGAAGAACGGAGAAATTTGGACGGAAACGCAGTTCAGGGTGGAAGAGGAGAACAAGGGGACGCTGCCGCCCATCGTGATTGTCCAGATGCCGGGGGGAACATTCGGGCATCTGCACTCGCGCGTCGAAGAGGTGCCCGGATTTCGTCCCGGCGAGGAAGCGTATCTCTTCCTGTGGGCGCGGCCAGGCGAACCGTACCGCGTTTTAGGCTGGAGCCAGGGGGCATTCCGCATCGCTCGTGACGCGCGGACAGGCGCGGAGTCCGTAACCCAGGACTCGGCGGCAATGCCCGTGTTCGATCCGATGACTCGCAGGTTCCGATTTGGAGGAGTCCGCGGCATGCCGATCGCCGCCTTCCAGTTGAAGTTGAAGCGAGCGCTGGAGAAGGTGAATCGCTGAGTTGTTGTCAGCGGCAGCGGAACCGACCATTTGGGCGACGTAAGCGGCCAAGAAAGTGAGACCTGCCGGAGACAAGAGTCTGCCGGAGAAGTGAGTTCGGAAAAGGGAGTGACGCTCGGATGAGCAGCAGAAGCATTGCAAAGCAAGTGAGCGTGGCTGCGCTGGCGGCGTTTTACGGAATTTGGTCGGCGCCAACAGCGGAGGGATACGCGTTCAACTTGATCGTGCCGGACGTGCGGCAGCCGGTTTCCGTGTCGGGAGGCTCGGCGTGCCCTGTACGGTCTCGTCAGTTGAATACAGCGGGGAGCATCGCGGTTCAGTGGAGCACGGCGCTGAATACGAATCCCGTTACGGTTCTGACTCTCGACCAGACCGCGACGGGGCGACTGACCGAAATCGAGCAGGTAATCCAGCAGTCGCTGGGAGTGTGGACAAACGTAACCGGCTTATCGCTGACGCCGGCATCGCTGGGCGCGCTTTCAAGGACCGCAACGGCGAACGCGTGCGGAGCAGACGGAATCAACTCCATCTGCTTCGACCAGCCGGACATGGCGTTCACGCCCGGTGTGCTGGCTTTTACGCGGGTGGTGACGGCGGACGGGATTGGACAACAAGTTGGAAGCGGCGCTGTTTCGGCGTTTCCAGGGCAGATTCTCGATGCGGACATTTATTTCAACCCAAGCGATCCGCACACGATGTTTGCAACACCGGCGGCGCTGGCTTCGAATCCGGCCGCTTATGACCTGGAATCTATTCTGACGCATGAACTCGGCCATTTCCTTGGATTCAGCCACTCGGCTGTCTGGAATGCGATGATGTTCCCTTATGCGCCCGCGCCGGGAACCTACACGGGGACGCGCCCAACGGCGCAGCAGCCGGATGCACCGCTCGGCGAAGATGACCGCACCGGCCTGCGCGTTCTATACCCGGACAGCACGGACACGCAGCACACCGGCACGATTCGCGGGCACGTCTCGCCGGCGAATCCGCTTTCACTGCCTGCCTCGCCTCCGGGAGTGACGGGGATTTTCGGCGCGCACGTGGTGGTGCTGGATGCCGCCAGCGGCGAGGTCATCGCCGGAACGATTGGTGGATGGAGCTGCACGGACCCCGGCCCGGCACAATTCGACGGCAGCTTCACCCTCGAAAAGTTGCCGGTGGGCCGCACCTACGGTCTTTACGCCGAGCCTTTGAACGGCGTCGTCGCTCCTTCACAACTGGGCAACGCGATAGCCGCGGTCTGCCGCAATCCAGCAACGGATCCGGGCTGGCCTGCCCTGCAGGGTTGCGTGGTACCG
>Ga0209581_1003761_pt1 | contig 12727 bp, 12 predicted proteins | sample Coa_R2_FD_187160 | JGI IMG/M metagenome (GOLD analysis project Ga0209581, IMG submission 187160) | Surface soil microbial communities from Centralia Pennsylvania, which are recovering from an underground coalmine fire - Coalmine... | ecosystem: Environmental > Terrestrial > Soil > Unclassified ...
GCAGATGCCCGCCTCTAGATGTTGCTTCCGCTCCATTTCAATTTCTGCCGCACGACGCTGAAAAAGGAGGCTTCGGGCAGCGACGCCAGAGGGAGAGTTTTTTTTGCTTTGCGAATCGTGACAATCGAATTGCGCTCGACGTGAATCGGTTTGCGGCCATCCAGCGTCAGGTAAACGGGATAATCGGGATCGCTGGCTTCAATTTCGATGGTGGAACCGTCGGCGACAATGATTGAGCGATTGGTCAAGACGTGCGGGCAAATCGGCGTGATCACAAATACGCCGGATTCCGGGTCCAGAATCGGCCCACCAGCCGAGAGCGAGTACGCTGTGGACCCTGTGGGAGTGGCTACAATAAGACCATCGGCGTTGAATTCTGTCAGCGGCTCACCGTTGACCCGCGTACGCAAAAGCACCAAACGGGAAAGTTCGCCACGACTCAACACCGCGTCGTTGAGAGCCAGCATTTTTGGAGTCTGTTTCTCGCCGATTTTCACCCGGGCCTCCAGCAGCGCGCGTTGACTGAAATTGATTCGATCTTTGGCGATACACTCAACTGCTTCGCGGTAGGTCGAGGAGCTTGCGCATGTGAGGAATCCCAGCGAGCCGATATTGATCCCGAAGATTGGCTTGATCCCTTCGCCCAGCTGGCCAACGACTCGCAGAATGGTGCCGTCGCCTCCCGCCACCACGAGCAAGTCGGATGCGGCGCCCAGATCGGCGATCGAATGGCCGGACTTTTGTCCAGCGATCTGCGCTGTCTCCTTTTCCAGCAGGATGGAAATGGAAAAACGACTGAACTCTTGCGCGATGGCATTGACCAGATCGGCCACACCAGGCTTTCCGGGATGCGCGATCAAACCGATTGTTTTTGTATGCATGCGAAAAATTCCTGGTTGCCGTCTGTGCCCTTAATCACCGATGGAACGATTCCAGCGATTGTGCAGCCCCATTCCTTTACAAAGCTGACAATCTTGTCTTGGGCCTTTCGGTGCAAGTCCGGATTGCGAACGATTCCTCCTTTGCCCACTTCCCTCGGGCTCAGTTCAAACTGTGGTTTGATGAGAGCCAGGATAATGCCCGAGGGAATCAGGAGGTTGAGGATCCTGGGCAGCACAAGCGTCAGCGAGATAAAGGAAACATCGACTACGGCCAGATCAACCAGCTCGGGAACATGCTGATGCGACAGGTGCCGGGCGTTAACTTTTTCGAGAACGATCACCCGGGGATTGTTGCGAAGCTTCCAATTCAGCTGCCCGTGGCCGACGTCCACCGCGTACACTCGTCTGGCTCCGCGTTGCAACAGACAGTCGGTAAAACCTCCTGTCGAGGCGCCTACATCAAGCGCAATCTTGCCCTCGACATTGATGTTGAACGAGTCAAGGGCGCCTTCCAGTTTCAAGGCGCCGCGGCTCACGTATCTGCGAGCGGGCCTTACGACGATTGCAGAACGCTCGTCGGGAATCTCCGATGGCTTGAGCGCCACACGATCGCCTATGGTGACCTCCCCCGCCATCACCGCCCGCCGCGCTTGTTCGCGGCTGGGGAATAACCCCTTCGCAACAAGGAGCTGGTCAAGTCGCAACTTTTTCGACATGGCCGTTGAGCACCGCGCCGTGACGCCCCGAGACTTCATTAATTGCCGAGTGCAGAGCGCCCGCCGCTTCGGTCAACTGGGAAAGCGTTATGCACAATGGTGGCATCAGCACCACCACGTTCCCAATCGGTCGGGTTAAAAGGCCATGACGCCGGGCTTCGATGCACACCGCTGCAGCGACAGCCGGTGCGTTCATCTCCGGTAACGCTTGCATTTCGATTCCTGCTATAAACCCGCATTGCCGCACTTCTTTCACGCCCGGAAGCGCTCTGAGAGCGGTCAGGGCTGAGCTCAGATACTGAATTTTCGGCTGCAACGCCTCCAAAACCTTCTCTCTCTCAAAAACTTCCAGACTGGCAAGGGCGGCGGCACAGCCGAGGGCATTTCCGGTATAGCTGTGGCCGTATGCCAAGGCTTTTCCTTCAGCGATCGGTCCATCGAACGCAGCGAATATTTTTTCCGAAACTAAAGTAACAGCAAGCGGAAGATACCCTCCAGTCAATCCCTTAGCCAAAACCATAATGTCCGGAATCACGTCCTCATGCTCGCTGGCGAACATCCGCCCTGTCCTTCCAAAGCCGGTCATCACCTCGTCCACAATTAAAAGCGCTCCTGCCCGCTCTGACCATTGACGAACCGCTCGCAATGTACCCGAAGGCCAGATTTTCATGCCGGCGGCACCCTGAATAAGCGGCTCGATCACCACAGCTGCTACCTTGGCGCACCGGGCCGGCGGCAACGCTTCCAGCGCCGCTGTGTTTGGAACTTGCATCACAGGAAATCGCCACCGGGGAGAGGCGTAGTGAAACATCGCCGCGGCACCAAGGCTTGCCGCGCCTGCCGTATCACCATGATACCCGCTGCGGAAAGCGATAAAGAGATGTCTGCGCGACCGGCGCAATCGCCAATATTGATCGGCGATTCTGAGTGCCACCTCCATCGCCGTCGAACCGTCATCGGAGAAAAACACCCTGTTCAAGCAATCGTCGGGAAAAAGAGACGTGATTGCTCTGGCCAGTTCGATTGCGGCCGGATTTGTAAAACCAAGAAAGGAGGTGTGCGCGACTCTGGCAAGTTGCCGTTCGATAGCCGCATTGATATGGGGATGGTTATGGCCGTGAATGTTTGTCCAGATTGACGCATTGCCATCGATATATTGACGGCCTTTGCTGTCGCGCAGCAGCGCGCCCCGGCCTTCCACCAGCACCAGCGGCTCGTGCCCGGGAGAACACCATTGCCGCATATCGGTGAACGGGTGCCAGATAAAACGCTTGTCCCATTCAATCAGCTTTTCGGTGTCCCAATCTTTCATGCCAATTGGCTGCAGCTTCCGCCGGAGTTTTCGCTTGGTGAATGAGCTTTTCGATTGCCGCTACGTCCTCGATCGCGGCGCGCCGCCGGTGATATTTGCGAACAAGGATCTCTCGCAAGGCCATCAAATCTTTCAACAGCGGATCACGATGATGCGTCCATTTCAACTCTCCAGCGGTTTTGGACTGGAATTTCCACGCGCCGCCAAATTTTGTAGCCCGCACCTGGCGTTTCCTTCCGTCCTCCTCTTTCTCAATCCATATGTGTTGACTCCGCATGGCCGTGGAACCTTACTTAGCGAACTTGAAAGATGCAGCTAAATTGGCGGCCTACCTGGTCGTGACTGTGGTTGCCGGGGCTTTGATTGCTCCGGCGCTCTTCTGGTCGGCTCGTTTTGTGGCGGCCCACGGTTTTCTTTCTTTCCTTAACAAATATGGTTTCGAAACGTTTTTCCATCGCGCGGTGCTGATCTGCGCCGCGGTTTTGCTCTGGCCGTTTCTCCGCTTCAGCGGGGTGCGAAAAATGGCCGATTTGGGGCTGGAACCGAATCCGCGCTGGGGCAGCCATATTGCCGCCGGCGCGGCACTTTCCGCTATTCCCCTGCTCTGTTGTGGCGCATTGCTCATCGCGTTTCAGATTTACTCGTTGCGACACGTAGTTGCGTGGCCGCGGCTGGGGAAAATACTCGCCGCCACCGTCGCCGTTCCGCTGATCGAAGAAACTTTTTTTCGGGGCGTCATGCTGGGCGTTTTAATCAGGTCTGGCCGCAAGTGTTTGCCCGTGATTGCCGTATCGGCAATCTTTGCCGCCATCCATTTTTTGAAAGGGCAACCGGAACAGAGCGGCGCGATCGTGACATGGACTTCAGGCTTTGCCTCGATTTTACGCGTTCTGGGTCAGACGATGGAGCCAGAGTTTTTGGCGTCGGCGCTTGCGACGCTGTTTGTGCTCGGCTGGGTTCTGGCGGATGCACGTCTGCTAACGCGTTCCTTGTGGCTGCCGATTGGCTTGCATGCCGGTTGGATTTTTGGCGCGGGCCTGTTTGGTTTGGTCGCGCGCCAGCGCATGGACGTTTTTCCCTGGCTTGGCAGGAGTTTGCTGGTGGGTCTTGTTCCTCTTGGCATCGGCGCGCTCACCTGGGTATTGATGCGCGTGTGGTTGCATCATGATCGCGTTTCGCGGCCTTAAACTCTTGGAATCCGCGGTTGCGCTGCTGTACCCGCCGGTTTGCGTAGTTTGCAGCGCCGACGTTCCCTTTCGCGAACAGCTTTGCGATTCCTGCCAGGGGCGAGCCAGTCGCATCGTGGCTCCGTTTTGCCGGAAATGCTCGCAGCCGTTTGAGGGGGCGCTGGAAGGCGAATTCACGTGTGCTAACTGCGCGCATCGCACGCTTTATTTCGAGGCGGCTGTAAGTGCCTATCGCAGTCGAGGCGTGGTGCGGCAGATCATTCACGATTTTAAGTACGGACGTCAGGTTTATCTCCGCCACTCCATTACGCGCTGGCTGCGAGTGGCGATGAATGATGAGCGGATTTCAGCCGAGCGCTTCGATGTAATCGCGCCCGTGCCTCTGCACCCCGCTCGGCAGCGGGAACGCGGTTTTAATCAGGCGAGCCTGCTGGCCGAATTATTGAGCAAACAAGTTTCCGTGCCGTGGAAATTGTTGCTCGAGCGCCATCGTTATACAACCACGCAGACGGCGCTGGACCGCGCGGAACGCATCGAGAATTTGCGGAACGCGTTCCGGCTGCGAAAGAATATCGATGTGCGAAGGTTGCGCATTCTGTTAATCGATGATGTTTTAACGACCGGCGCGACGCTGAGCGAGTGCGCACGCGTTTTGAAAAACGCCGGGGCAACCTCGGTGTACGCAGTGACAGCGGCGCGCGGATAAATTATCCATGGCGATTTTCAAAAAACCGGCAATCAAGCTCGAACGCGCGAAAAAGCGGGAAATTCCGCCGGGCCTTTTCCAGAAGTGCCCCGGCTGCTCCGAGGTGGTGCCCGAGGTCGAGCTCACAGAAAACCAGCGAGTCTGTCCGCGATGCGACCATCACTTCACGCAGCCAGCGCGGGAACGCCTGCAGAATCTGCTTGACCCGGGGACCTTTATGGAGATGGACGCCGGCCTCAAATCGGTGGACGTGCTCAGCTTCCAGGGGATGGCGACGTACGAAGATCGGTTGAAAAAATATCGAGAGAGCAGTGGTTTGATCGACGCCGTCATAAGCGGCCACGGCAGTCTCGATGGTCACAAGGTGGCTATCGCAGTGATGGATTTTGGTTTTCTGGCCGCAACAATGGGTTCGGTAGTCGGTGAAAAGATCACTCGCGTCATCGAATACGGCACGGCGCAGCGTTGCCCGTTGATCATTGTGTCGGCCTCCGGCGGGGCGCGCATGTATGAGGGCATGTTAAGCTTGATGCAGATGGCCAAGACAAGTGGAGCGCTGGCGCGGCATGCCGAAGCGCGGCTTCCGTACATTTCCGTTCTCACAAATCCCACCACTGCAGGCGTGATGGCCAGCTTCGCTTCGTTAGGCGACGTCATCATTGCCGAACCCAAAAGCATGATCGGTTTTGCCGGTCCACGCGTGATCAAGGAGACTACGCACCAGGATCTGCCGCCCGGCTTTCAGACCGCCGAGTTCCTTCAAGAGCACGGATTGATAGATATGATTGTGCACCGCAAAAAAATGCGGGAGCAGATCAGCCGGCTGCTGGCTTATTTTGCCGTCACGTGAACTATCCACAGGCGCTTGCCTGGCTTTACAGTCTTCAGCGCTTTGGAGTCAAGCTGGGTCTGGAAAACATTCGGCGTTTGCTTCTGGAGATCGCCGTCGGCGGCAACTTCGCAAACAGCGCGGGCCATGAGGCGATTGTCCTTCCCTTTAAAGTCATTCACGTAGCCGGCACAAATGGCAAAGGCTCAGTGTGTGCCATGATCAGCGCGATCAGTCGCGCGCAGGGTTATCGCACAGGGCTTTTCACCTCCCCTCACCTGCTCACGTTTCGGGAACGCATTCGTGTTAATGGCGAAATGATCTCCGAAGACGCGGCGGCAAGCGGCCTCACGGCAATTCGGGATCTTGTCGCCGATTGGCGGCCGCATCCCACGTTCTTCGAAGTGGCAACTGCCCTGGCAATCAAATATTTCGCAGACACTGGGATCGACATCGCAGTCCTGGAAACGGGACTTGGGGGTCGGCTCGACGCCACAAACGCCGTCCAGTCGAACGTATCGGTGATCACGTCCATCGATTTCGATCACGAGAAGTGGCTGGGCAAGACAATCGCCGAAATTGCAGGCGAAAAAGCCGGCATTATCAAGCCGCACGTTCCGGTCATTTGCGCACCGCAGCAGCCCGATGCCGAGCAAGTGATTCGCATGCGCGCCGCCAAATGTGAGGCACCGCTGGAATTTGTGACCAGACCTTACGGCGAAACTCAAATCGCCCTGGTTGGATCTTATCAAAAGCAAAATGCCGCTCTGGCGGTTGCGGCATGTCGCGCGGCAAAGATCAAAATCGACAGCGGCGCCGTTGCCGACGCCCTCGCGCAGGTCGATTGGCCGGCGCGTTTCCAACGCTGGGACCAACGCACTGTGATCGACGGCGCGCATAACCCGGATGCGGCGCGCGTCCTGGCAGCAACGTGGCGGGAAATCTTTGGCGATTGTAAGGCCACGCTTCTTTTGGCGATTTTTGCCGATAAAAATTTGCGCGCCATCTGCCGCACGCTGGCGCCGATTAGCGCCTCGATCCTGTTGCCGAAAATTCGCAGCGAACGCGCTGCGAATCCAGAAGAGCTGGCAAAAATCCTGAACGAAATTGCGCCCTCGGTCCCGCGTTCCATGACTGCATCGATTCCCCATGCGCTGAAGATTGCGCGGGCCAGGCCAGATCCGATTCTCATTACCGGCTCCCTTCATTTTGCCGGCGAAGTGCTGGCGCATCTGCGCGGTGAACCAGCTGCTTTTGAGGAATGCGCACAGTAGAGGAGCGTCTTACGGGGCGTTCGAATTATTAGCTCGATCGCCCGGCCCGGTTACCGATTCCGCGAGCGCTCGGCTTTCTGCCACGCCTCCCAGGGCCGCAAAATGCTCGCTGCGTATGCGCTTTACGTTCGGCCTGCAACACCGGGGCGTAAATTCAGGACTCGATCCGCGGGAATAACGGTACGGGTTTCCCGACCACATGTCCGTCCGGCAGTCTCCCCCACACTGCATCGCTCAGCGAAAAGCGCTCTTCCTTTCCGCTCAATTCCATTCGCCAGTTCAGTTGATCGAAAATGCCGTGCGCGGCTTGCGGCATGATGGGCGAAATTAAAATCGAGACGATGCGCAACGATTCAACCAAACCATAAAGCACCTGATCAAGTAGCTCCGTATTCTTTTCCTTCGCCAGTTTCCAGGGAGCGGATGTTTCAATCTTGAGATTGCACATTTTGGCCAGATGGATTGCGTGCTCTGGCGGCGTGTCAACGGCCGGATGAAATTCGAATGAGTCAGAATATTGGCGGAGAATACTGGTGAAGATCTCGGCGAATGAGGTGTTATCGGCAAATTCCACGCTGGCGAAGGCGCGCGTTCTCCCTTGGCGATATCGATGGATCATGTTCAACGTGCGATTCACGAGGTTGCCTAACGAATTGGCCAGGTCCACGTTATATCGCTCGACAAGACGTTCTTCAGAGAAATCGGCGTCCTGACCTGTGACGATGTCGCTTAGCAAATAATAGCGCAACGCGTCCGGGCTGTATTGATCGATCAGCACGAATGGGTCGATGATGTTCCCGGCGCTCTTACTCATTTTCGCGCCACCGAGGTTCCACCAGCCGTGCACCAGCAACTGCGGCATTTGATCATCCGGAAACCTAAGCGCGTGCAGCATGATGAGCCAGTAAATGCCGTGCGCAGGGACGAGTATGTCTTTGCCGATAACGTGCAGCGCAGGCCACTTCTTGCGGAAGTCCTGCGGTTGCGCCTCGAACTGCGTCGCCGCTGCGGTTTTGGGGTTGGGATCGTAGCCGGCAAAACTGATATAGTTTGTCAGCGCGTCGAACCAGACGTACGTGACGAAATCTTTGTCGAATGGTAGATCGATCCCCCAATCCAGCCGTGACTTCGGACGCGAAATGCAAAGATCGCCGCTGATTTTCTCGGCTGCGTTGCGCAATTCTGTCTGGCGGAAACCGGGAATGACAGCGTCCTTGCGGCTATCGAGATACGACAGCAGCCAATTCTTGTGCTGGCTGAGCCTGAAATAGTAATTTTCTTCTTCGCGAAATTCGATCTCGCCCCACTCCGGGCCGAATTGGCCGTCGGGTCCGCGTTCCTTGTCGGTGAGAAATTGCTCCTGGCGAATCGAATAATAGCCGGCCTGCTTGTCCTTATAGATTTGCCCTTCATCGAAGAGACGCTGCAGGACGGCCTGCACGACTCCTTTGTGCCGGGGGTTTGTTGTCTCCGCCCATTGGTCATATTTCACGCCCAGTCTCTCCCAGAGCGCGATAAACTGTTGGGTGATCCGCTTTACGAATTCTGCCGGCGCGATGCCGGCCTTCGCGGCGGATTGCCGCACCTTTTGACCGTGCTGATCGACTCCCGTTAGAAAGAAGACCTCATCGCCCTTCAGCCGATGATAACGCGCAATCGCATCGGCCAACACTTTCTCGTAAGCGTGGCCAATGTGCGGCGGCGAGTTGGTGTAATCGATCGCGGTAGTGATGAAAAATGTCTTGGGCATTCTTGCCATTACATCTGTAAGGGCACTCGGTCACCACCGCAAACAACGGGCAATTACCGCCGGCTCAGATCCGGCAGGCTCGGCTGGCGCAAGCTGCTCACTCAGTCGCCCGGAACACCGTTCGCCGGCACAAGGTTGCCCCTGTATTTTTTCTGGAACTCGTGAATTTGTGAGCCACGGTTTCATCATGAACAACTACATTAAAATCTTGGTGTCGATTTTGGCCGCGGCAGTTTGCGCCGTAAGTTTCGCCGGGGACAAACCCAAATGTCAGAAAACGGGCAAGAATTGCCCCATGAACGACAATAAGGAATGCAACTGCGGCAAGAGCTGCGACTGCGGCAAGTGAACCGTCGCTGCCTTGCGACGCTTTTGGAGGAGCTGCTGTTTACAGTTTAACCGAGCGCAGACGCAGCGCGTTGGCGATTACCGAGACCGAACTGAAACTCATTGCGGCGCCGGCGATCATGGGATTTAGCAGCAGGTGGAGGAATGGGTAAAGCGCTCCGGCTGCGATCGGCACGCCTAGCGCGTTGTAGATAAAGGCAAAAAACAAATTTTGCCGAATATTGCGCATTACCGCCCGGCTGAGGTGAATGGCCTTGGCGATCCCCGTCAGGTCGCCTTTGACCAGCGTGATGCCGGCGCTTTGGATTGCCACATCAGTGCCCGTTCCCATGGCGATCCCAACATCTGCCGCGGCTAGAGCGGGCGCGTCGTTAATTCCATCGCCGGCCATGGCGACCACCGCGCCCTGTGCCCTGAGCTTTTTAACCAGGTCGATCTTCTCCTCCGGCATCGCTTCGGCCTTGAACTCATCAATGCCCAGCTCTCCCGCCACAGATTCAGCAGTGCGCTGATTGTCGCCGGTGCACATTACGATCTTCAGATGCATTTCGTGCAGCTGGCGAACCGCTTGGCTGGTGGCCGGTTTAATCGGATCGGCGATCCCCAAAACGCCAATCGCCGCTCCATCTGCAGCGACCCAGACGGTGGTTTGCGCGTTTCGCTGCAACCGGGCTGCTTCTTTCACCAGCTTCTCCGGGAACCGCACATGCGAATCGGCGAGAAACCTTTCCCTGCCGACGAAAACCATTTTGCCGCCGACCTTGCCGGAGACTCCGCCGCCAGTAATGGAACGAAAGTCGGTTACCAGCAGCAATTCGATTTTGTTGCGCCTTGCGCTTTCTACAATCGCTCTTCCCAGCGGGTGCTCGCTTTGGGATTCCACCGAGGCTGCAATTTGTAAAAGATCCCGTTCATCGAAGTTGTCTGCGGCGACCCGGCTAACCACTTCCGGTTTGCCTGCCGTCAGCGTGCCCGTCTTGTCGATGACGAGATGCGTGACTCGTTCGGCGACTTCGATCGCCCCGGCGTTTCTGATCAGGATACCTGCTTGCGCGGCACGTCCAACGCCGACCATGATCGACACCGGGGTGGCTAGTCCCAGGGCGCAAGGGCAGGCAATAATCAGCACCGACACGGCGTTCACCAGCGCATAAGCCATTGCAGGCGAAGGTCCCACCATCGACCAGATAATGAAAGTGATGACCGCGATGCCGATTACTGCCGGAACAAAATAGCCCGATACCATGTCGGCGACTTTCTGCACCGGAGCGCGGCTCCGCTGCGCTTCTGCGACCATCTGCACGATTTGCGCAAGAACCGTTTCCGAACCGATGCGCTCCGCGCGCATCAGAAACGAGCCGGTTTGGTTCACCGTGGCCCCGATCACTTTATCGCCCGCCCGTTTCGAAACCGGCATCGGCTCGCCGGTGATCATGGATTCGTCGATGTTGCTCTCCCCATCAACAATGACGCCGTCGATGGGCACTTTCTCGCCCGGTCGGACTCGAAGCAGATCCCCTTTCCGAATTTCCTCCACCGCGATTTCCTGCTCCTGGCCGTCGCGAATTCGGTGCGCAGTTTTCGCGGCAAGGCCAAGCAGGCTCGTGATCGCCTCACCGGTTCGGCGCCGCGCTTTCGCTTCGATCAGTTGTCCGAGCAGGATCAAAGTCGTAATGACTGCGGCCGCTTCAAAGTAAAGATCGACTTCTCCATGGCGCCGCAAAGACGCCGGGAAAATCCCGGGCGCGACGACCGCCACAGCGCTGTAAAAGTACGCTGCGCCCACCCCAACCGCGATGAGCGTAAACATGTTGAGGCTGCGGTGAACAATCGACTGCCACGCGCGCGTGAAGAAAAACCCGCCGGCCCAAAGCACTACGGGAGTCGTTAATCCAAACTCAATCCATTTGCCGATTCGTTTCGGGACAATCGAATCGATGGCCAGGCCGGGAATGGCATGACCCATTGCCAGAATTAGCACGGGAATCGTAAGAAACAGCGCGGCCCAAAACTTGACTGACAACGATCGAATCTCTCCGTGCTCATGTTCCTCTGGCGCGCCGGCCTTCGGCTCCAGCGTCATTCCGCATTTCGGACAGGCGCCCGGCTCGTCCCGCTCGATCTCCGGATGCATTGGGCAGGTGTAGATCATGGCGAAACTAGTGAATTTGGCCGGGCTGGTGGTTTCAGACTCGTAAAGAAAACGAGAGCGCGAGCCGACAACCCGCGGGAGCTCTCGCTCTCGTGCTCAGCTTCCGTCGTGTCGCCAGGTGCCCTGCCCTATGCCGCCTTGGCCGTTTCCATCGCCTCGGTGTAATCGCCGAAGCGAGCTTTGCTGTTGCACCATGCCCGGTGATAGAACGCCTGTTGCGCTGCGGCCACGTTGGCTGCGTCGCCTTTCCAAGCCTTGAGGACCGGGGCTTGCAGGGCGCGTCCGTAGGAAAAGCTCAGCTGCCACGGCAGATCCGGCAGACGGTTCATCGCGTTGAGATGTTCAGTAGCCTGCTGGTCGGTCTGCCCGCCGGAGAGAAACACAAGGCCGGGCACAGCCGCCGGCACTACGCGTCTCATGCAGCGCACTGTAGCTTCCGCAACTTCCTGCACTGAAGCTTGCTGGGGGCATTCCTTCCCCGAGAGCACCATGTTCGGTTTCAGCAGCATCCCTTCCAGAGCGACGCGATGTTCAGCCAAAGCCCGGAACACACTTCGCAACGTTTGCTCGGTGACCTCGAAATGCCGCTCGATCGTGTGCGGGCCGTCCATGAGTACTTCCGGTTCAACAATCGGCACCAGATCGCCCTCCTGACACAGCGCCGCGTAGCGTGCCAACGCTTCCGCGTTTGCGTCGATGCAGGTCTGCGTCGGAATTCCTTCGCTGATTGTGATGACGGCCCGCCACTTCGCAAAACGCGCCCCCAGGCCGCGATATTCCTTTAGCCGGTCGCGCAACCCGTCCAGGCCTTCCGTGATTTTTTCACCGGGAAAATTTGCCATCGCCTTTGCGCCATTATCCACTTTGATCCCGGGAATGATGCCCTGCTCTTCGAGCACCTGCACGAAGGGACGGCCGTCCCTGGTTTTTTGCCGAATCGTTTCGTCGAACAAAATCACGCCGCTGATAAATTCCCCCACCCCTTTGGTCGTGAATAAGACTTCGCGATAAGCGCGGCGGTTTTCCTCCGTCGAAGGGAGATTGATGCTTTTGAATCGTTTCTCGATCGTGGGAAAACTTTCGTCCGCCGCCAGGATTCCCTTCCCAGGCGCGACGAGCCGTTTTGCGATTGATTGCAAATTACCATCTTTCATAACTGTTTTCTGCTGGTTTAGGAGTGAATGATACTCGCCTTTTTTACAAAGGCCTTGGAGAAATTGCCAGTGAAATGGACGTGCGCAAGGCCAAGGTAGGGCGGCCAGCTCGCTTGTGTTTAATCACGATGCGCCAAGGAGACGCTTGCGTTATTCGTCGAACGCTTTGCATCGACGCGTAGTCTAACTTGTGCTATAAAACCTCGATGCGCGGCAGGATTATCATTTCCGTAGCGGCGGCCGCCGCCCTGGTGGCGGCTCCCATCGGGTTCGCCGCGCGATCTTGCATTCTCGTCAACACACCGAGTCAAAAGGCCTGCAAGGCACGTTGCTGCCTCAATATCAATTGTTGTGTCACGTCGCCAAAGAATACAGCTCCATCCTCACAGCCGTTCGCGAGGAGTGGTTCGGCATCGGA
>Ga0209581_1003765_pt1 | contig 12717 bp, 7 predicted proteins | sample Coa_R2_FD_187160 | JGI IMG/M metagenome (GOLD analysis project Ga0209581, IMG submission 187160) | Surface soil microbial communities from Centralia Pennsylvania, which are recovering from an underground coalmine fire - Coalmine... | ecosystem: Environmental > Terrestrial > Soil > Unclassified ...
GATCGCCACACTGCGCGCCGTCCGCAAAACTGAATTTCTCGAACCCCTGGCCGCGACTTTCAAGCGCATCCGCAACATTCTGGAGAAGGCCCAGCGCGAGCAGCAGTTGATCCCTGGGCGGGTGAACCCGGAGCTGTTGCAGGATCCTGAAGAATCTCGTCTCTACACCGCATCGAACGAATTGAAAGAGCAATTCGATCGGCTCTATGCCGACCAAAAGTACCGGGAGGCTCTGGAGTTGCTTGCCAGCTTCCGGCCTGCTGTGGACAGATTTTTCGATCATGTACTCGTCATGGCGGAGGACGACGCCGTGCGGGCCAACCGCCTGGCCCTGCTGGCAGAGGTCCTGCGTGCTTTCTCGCGCATTGCCGACTTTTCCGAACTCGGCACCAATGGCGCGTCCGCCGAGGGGTAGCCACACCCGAAGCCGGTTTCGGATTGTCGGCCCGCCGACATGAACAGGAGAGAAGGATGAAAAAATACGTGTACTTCTTTGGTGCTGGCAAAGCCGAAGGCTCTGCCGCACTGCGCAACCTGCTCGGAGGCAAAGGTGCCGGCCTTGCCGAAATGACCCGCATCGGCCTGCCGGTTCCAGCGGGGTTCACGATTACCACCGAAGCCTGTGCCTACTATTTCGAACATCAGCGTCGCTTTCCGCGGGAACTCAAACCCCAGGTCGAAAAAGCTCTGACCCGCCTGGAGCGTGTCGCCGGGCGACGCTTTGGCGATCCCCGGAATCCGCTCCTGGTGAGTGTGCGCTCAGGCGCCGCCCTCTCCATGCCCGGCATGATGGAAACGATCCTCAACCTGGGTCTCAACGACCGTACAGTCGAAGGCCTGGCGGCGGCCACTAACGACGCTCGCTTTGCCTGGGATGCCTACCGACGCTTCGTTCAGATGTATGCCAGCGTCGTCGAAGGAATCCCCAGGGAGCTGTTCGAGGAAAAGATTCGGGAACTGAAGAAACGTCTGCAGGTTCTCGAAGACCCGCAGATCCCCGCCGAAGGATGGCGCGAACTCGTCGGAGAGTTCCAGCAGATCTACCGCCGGCACACGGGCAGGGAATTTCCTCAGGATCCGCAGACGCAACTCTGGGGAGCCATTCGCGCCGTTTTCGAGTCCTGGATGGGGGAGAAAGCCGTCACCTACCGGCGCGTTGAAAAAATTACCGGCCTTCTCGGAACCGCGGTCAACGTCGTGCAGATGGTCTTCGGTAATCTCGGCGAGAACTCCGGAACCGGGGTTTGCTTCACGCGGGACCCCTCGACAGGAGAGCCGCAACTGTACGGCGATTTTCTGCCCAACGCACAGGGCGAGGACGTCGTCGCCGGCGTGCGCACCCCGCTGCCTCTTGCTGCACTGAAAGAACGCATGCCCGGGGTCTACCGGCAGCTCGAACGGGCGCGCCGGATTCTCGAGCGCCACTACCGCGATATGCAAGACGTCGAATTCACCGTCGAGCAGGGGCGTCTCTACATCCTGCAGACCCGCTCCGGGAAACGCACCGCTGCAGCAGCCTTCCGCATCGCTGTGGACATGGCACGTGAACGCCTGCTCACCAGGGCCGAGGCCGTCGAACGCATTCAGCCATCCGATATCGAACGGCTGTTCTATCCCACCATTGATCCAAATCTCCCGAAGGAAACCCTCGAGCGAGCACGGCTGGCAACCGGGGTGAATGCCGTACCGGGTGCGGCCAGCGGCCGTATTGTGTTCACGGCCGAGGACGCAGAACAGTGGGCTCGCCGCGGTGAGTCCGTCATCCTCGTTCGCAGAGAGACCAGCCCGGAAGACGTTGGCGGCATGTACGCCGCCAAAGGCATTCTCACTGCCACCGGAGGCAAGACCAGCCATGCCGCCGTTGTCGCCCGTGGGTGGGGCAAGTGCTGCATCGTGGGATGCAGCGCCCTCGACATTGACTACGAGTCGCAGAGCATGCGCGTAAACGGCCGCGTGCTCCATCAGGGAGACTGGATCACGCTCGACGGCGAGCAGGGCATCGTCTACGAAGGTCAGCTCCCTCTGGTCACACCCCAGTTGCCTGAATCGTATTTCGTATTGCTCAAATGGGCCGACGAATTGCGGCGCCTGGGCGTGCGCACCAATGCCGACACTCCCCAGGACGCGCGCAAGGCGCGCGAAATGGGAGCCGAAGGTATTGGCCTGTGCAGAACGGAACACATGTTCTTCAAAGACTTCGAATTCCCGGAGAAAAGCATCGAGCGCCAGCTCGCCATTCAGGAAATGATCCTCTCCGATACGCCTGAAGAGCGCCGCCGTGCGCTGGCGAAACTCCTGCCGTTCCAGCGCCGCGACTTCATCGGCATCTTCGAAGCGATGGATGGCTACCCGGTCACGATTCGGCTGCTGGATCCCCCGCTGCATGAGTTTGTGCCGCACGAACCCGAGCGGCAGCGCGAGCTTGCCGAAAAGATGGGAATCGACCCCGAAACCATCGCCCGCCGCGTCGAGCAACTCCGCGAGGCCAACCCGATGCTGGGACATCGCGGGTGTCGTCTCTCCATTACCTATCCGGAAATTTTGGAAATGCAGGTTCGCGCGATTATCGAGGCAGCGATCGAGTGCAAGAGAAAGGGAATTAAAGTATTACCTGAGATCATGCACCCGCTTGTAATGGACCGCAAAGAGCTACAGATCCTCGCTGAGCGAACGCAGAAAGTCGCCACCGAGGTCATGCAGGAAAAAGGCGAGAAAATCGACTTCCTTATCGGGACCATGATCGAGCTTCCCCGTGCGGCTCTGCTGGCAGATCAAATCGCCGAAGTGGCCTCGTTCTTTTCCTTCGGTACGAATGACCTGACGCAGACCGTGATGGGGCTTTCACGTGACGATGCCGGGCGGTTCCTTCCGGACTACCTGGACGAAACCAAAGCCGGCATTTTCCGGCACGATCCCTTCCAGACGCTGGACCTCGAGGGAGTGGGGCTACTCATCGAGTGGGCGATCCAGCGGGGCCGGCGTACTCGTCCGCGTCTCAAGGTGGGGATCTGCGGTGAGCACGGCGGAGATCCGGCAACCATCCACTTCTGCCACCGTGTCGGGATGGACTACGTGAGCGCCTCACCGCTGCGGGTTCCGATTGCCCGGCTGGCGGCTGCTCATGCGGCGATCAAACAGGGGCGGCGAACCCGAACCGAGCGTCCCGTGGCCCAGTAGCCGGCCATTCACGTCGGCATCCGGAAAAACAGGTAAAGCCCCAGGGACAGAAACAGTGCATCGGGAGCCCAGGCGGCGATCACTGGCGGCAACTGGCCTACGGCTCCCAGAGCCTCAAAGAGCGCTGCAAGACCCCAGTAGGCCATCCCGATGAGCAGACCCAGGGCGAAGCCACCGAGGGCACCGCGCGCACCGATGAACAGAGGGCAGGGAATGGCCAGCAGAACCATGATCGCAGCCACAGCCGGAAACGCAAATTTCCGGTGCCACTGAACGGTCAGCCTGGCGGCATCGTAGCCGGCACGGCGCAGATGCGTGATGTAGCGTCCCAGCTCTCTCCAGTTCATCTGCGAGGATGGCCGGACTTCCTGCTTGAAGTAGCCGGGAGGCTCTGTCATCTCCGCCAGCGTGGCCACCTGAAACGGTGAAAACCGGGTCACACGGTTAAGCTCGAAATCACGCAGCCATCCACCTTCCAGCACCCACTGGCCGAGCGTCGGCTCCCAGTGAGCACGGCGGGCAAAGACCTGACGCCGCAGGCTGAACGCCGCCGGGTCAATTTCAAACAGGTTTAGTTCCACGAGGACCTGATGATCGGGGTCGAAGAGATCGTAGTTGTAGAGACGGCTGTCGCTGCCGACAATCCAGCGCTGGCGGGGCTGAAAGGAAGTCTGCGCCGGGCGCCCTTTGATGATGTTGCGCAGCGCATCCTGCTTCTGGTTGGTCGCGGGCAGAATCGTGGCGTCGAGACCGAACAAGCCCACCGCCAGCATCAACCCGGCAAACAGCAACGGCACCGAAAGCCGGTGCAGGCTGATTCCCGAAGCGCGGCACGCGACCAGCTCGCCTTCATGCGCCATCGAGGCCAGTGCGGCCAAGACACCCACCAGACCGGCCAGCGGAGCAAGCTGATAGAGCAGCATGGGGGCCAGGAAAAACAGATACTGGCCGACCAGAGGCAGCGGGATGTGATGGCGGCCAATGTCGTTGAGCAGCTCGAAAAAAGTGAATACCTCGACGAGCACAAGGAATGAGCCCAGGCCCACCAGAAAGAAAAACATGAAACGTGCAAAAACGTAACGATCCAGCAACAGAGGGAACCCCGGCAGGGAGCCAAACACTCGCGATCCGGCTGCTGGAGCAGCCCTCGGGCGGCGGGAGCGCGGGAGAATGGTTGCAACGATCTGCCGCAGGGTGGCCACCCACTGTACCAGCCTTCCTCCCTCGGCTTCGGTTGCCCGCTCCAGCGTGATCAGCCCCACAACCGCCAGCAGGCCGGTTGCGGCATTCGCCAGCCAGACCCCCAACGCTGCTGGGAACGCGCCCTGCCGTGCTTTACCCACTCCGAACACAAAGACGAGGTAGTACAAGCCCAGAAGCACCACCGTGGTCAAAACGGCGGCACCGCGCCCACCACGGCGCGGCCGGCAGCCCGCCACAAAGGCCAGCAGCCCGAACATCAGACAGGCGGCGGGGACGGCAAAACGCCGATGGAGTTCGATGGCTGCTTCGAGTGAACCCTGGCGCGCCTGCCGCACCAGTTCGAGTACTGGAGCTTCCGAGACGGCTTCTGGCCGCTGCGCCCCGGTTTCGGTGCCAAGCGGCACGGCCAGATCGCTCACTCCAAAGACACTCACGGTGTACTGTTCGGGATGAAGCGCGTTGAAGCTGTAGGTTGTTCCGCGCTCGAAATGGATCTGCAGGGAATCAAGGCCGGGACGGAAAAGAACCGCCTGTTGTGCCAGGGTAATCTCCATGTTCCCCTCGGGTGAATCCTGCGCGAGGAAAACTTTTTCCCAGCGATACCCGTCGGGGGACACGTCCTCAACATAGAGAATTTTCCCGGGAATGCTTTCCTGGAATACTCTCGGCTCGACTTCAAAAGGTCCCTGCGCCCGAAGCAGTCGCAGTTCAGTGGCACGGAGCTGGTGCACTGCCAACGGGCTCACCCACAGGGTGTTCGCCAGCGTCATCGCTCCCACCAGCAGAGAAAATCCGGCCGCCGGGACAACGAGTCGGAGACGACTCACTCCAAGTGTGTTCCAGGCCAGAATCTCCCCATCCACCTGCATGCGACTCAGAGCCAGCAGGGTCCCGGCGAGCACCGCCACCGGCAGCGAAAAACTCAGCACGCCGGGCACGATGCAGACGGTCAGGATGATCACGTCGAGCAGCCGCGTCTGACGGCTGACAAAAAGCTGCATCAGACGCGCTAACTGGGGAATGAAAAACAGGAAAGTGAACACCGTCAGGGCGGTCAAAAAGGCGGGAACAATCTCAGCCCCTACGTAGCGGTCGAGAATCCGGAGTCGGAGAGAGGTTCGTGACGCCGGCAGCAAATCGCCGCCGGGTCGCGACTCCCGCAGGGTAGCCTGCCCTCGAAGCGCCTGGTGCCTTTCGGTCATGACCGGTTCAAAATTGCAAGGCTACCACCCGCGCCGGCTGCATTCCGGTTGGGACCAACGTTAGCAGCCGCGGGCCGCGCAGATCGATCACGGCGAGATCGTTCGAGTCTCGATCGGCGGCGAGCAACAAATGGCCCCCGGGATCCAGAGCACAGTCGACTGGCGTCTTCCCTGTAGGGGCAGACCCACGGTTTTCACGATATGCCGTGTCGAGCACCGTGACCCGCGAAGCGCTCCGGTCGCAGACATAGAGCATCGCCCCGTCTGAACTGATCGCCGCCGCTACGGGAGCTGCACCCAGAAGCCGGAAATCAACCACTTCGTCGGTTTGTGTGTTCAGGACTGTTACCCCATGCAATTGGCTGGAGAAGGCATAAAGCTCTCCTCCGTCAGGTTTGAGGAGCAGCCGATCCTGCCGCCCCCCGGTATGGACCCGGGCCAGTACAGCCGGAGGATGCAGACGAATGGAAAGGATGCTGTCATCCGTGGTGGAGGCCATGTACGCCTTCGAACCATCGGGTACAACGACTGTTCCGCTGGCTCCGGAATTAAGCTCAAGTGTAACTTGAAGGTTCAGGCTGACCGGGCTTAGCAGGGCAAGCTCACCTCGATACCCATCCAGTACAAGCCATTGTTTACCATCCGGAGTCAACACCGCGTCGGTCGGTTTGAGGTCAATTCGCGTTTCCTTCATTACCCGCAGCGTCGCTGCATCAACGGCCTCGACTCTCCCTTCAGCTCCTGCCACGAGCACTATCCGCCCGTCAGGTAACAGATTCAACGCAGATGGTTTGAAACCGAGCTTCAACTCACGGAGTTGTCCGGAGGGTGGGTGGAACACCCAGAGTGTATTTCGGGATCTGCAAATTCCCCATATTTCCGTTTTTTTAGGAACCACCTGAAGATCGGTGACCTCTCCACCCATGTTGAAGACTCTTACCGGATTCAGACTCACCAGATCCACAGCAGTGATGGTTCCATCGCCGCTGTTCGCAACAAAGGCTTCCAGGTGTCGCCCGGGCGGCAGGAGGACGAACGATGGTTCAAGTGATACTTCAACGATTGCTGCAATTGTTAGAACGCCCAGGAGAAGAAGAGGACGGACGTGAGGTCGAAGCTGTGGCAGCAAAGCCAGGTCTCACACGGCGAAGATGCCTTCGGCGGCCAAAGCTGATCGGCAGTGCTTCAATTGATGTTTCGGCCCAGAATCTCAGCGATCAACCGTACTTCGCGCATTAAGTGGTTGAACTCGTCCGGGGTGATGGACTGCATACCGTCGGAAAGCGCAGCGTCGGGATTCGGATGCACCTCGATCAGCAGACCATCGGCGCCGACGGCCACGGCTGCGCGGGACAGAGGACGGACCTTGTGCCGCCGGCCGGTACCGTGGCTCGGGTCCACCAGAATCGGCAGATGGCTCAGTCGCTGGACAGCCGGCACCAGACTCAGGTCCAGGGTGTTGCGGGTATGGTCGGAAAACGTGCGCACACCCCGTTCGCACAGAATCACCTGATAATTCCCCTCGGCCAGCAAATACTCGGCCGACATCAAAAGCTCGTCCAGGGTAGCCGACATTCCCCGCTTGAGCAGCACCGGTTTGCGCGAGCGGCCGGCCTGGCGGAGCAGGGAGAAGTTCTGCATGTTGCGCGCACCGATCTGGATTACATCGGCGTACTGTTCGACCAGTTCCAGGCTTTCCTGATCCACGGCTTCGGTGACGATGCCCAGGCCGAAGCGTTCCCGGACTTCCGCCAGGATTTCCAGACCTTCCCGGCCCAGGCCCTGGAAGCTGTAGGGTGAAGTCCGGGGCTTGTAGGCGCCCCCACGGAACAGACGTGCACCGGCGGCACGTACACGCTCGGCAGCGGCAAACGCCTGCTCGCGGCTTTCGACCGCGCAGGGCCCCGCAATGACTGCCACATGGCCACCGCCAATCCGGACCTCACCTGCCGGGGTAGGAATGCAAACGACTGTATCCTCCGGGCGTGCCTCGCGGCTGACGAGTTTGTACGGTTTACTGACCGGAATGCACTCGACCACGCCGGGCAGGGACTCGATCGCTGCTACGTCGAGGACGTCACGATTTCCCGTGATGCCGATGGCCGTCCGGGTGGCTCCCGGGATGGGATGTGCGCGCAGCCCCAGCGCTTCGATGCGCTGGCAGACGGCACGAATGTCTTCTTCGGTAGCGTTGGCCTGCATCACCACCAGCATGGGAGGCTCCCGCCAAACACTCGCCGGAACGTATGCGAGTCTACTGCAAAAATCGAGTCGGTCGCAAACCGTGGCGCCGTTGCCGCTGCCGGCAGGCTCGGCTAAAATGGCGCCTCAGTCGTTCACTGCACGTGCTGGCTCCCGGACGGCCTGCGTGGTCGACCGATTGCAACCACCCGGACGTGATGACCGAATTCCCAGCGGCGAATGGCGGCGTGCTGGCGCTGCAGCGGTGGCGCATCGGGCTGCATACTTCGATTGCCGGGGGCCTGGTCCGCGCTCTGGAGCGTGCCTGGACGCTGCGCTGCACGGCCCTGCAGATTTTTTCCGCCAGCCCGCGAAGCTGGAGCACTGACGAGTGCAGCCTGCCCGATGAGCAGGCCCACGCGTTCTGTCAGCGCAGGAGGGAGCTCGGGATCTATCCCGTCGTCGTTCACGCCAACTATCTCATCAACCTCGCTGCCGGTAGCCGGGACCTGTACGCGGTATCGGTTCGCTCGCTGCGCGGCGAGCTGCTCCGGGCCAGGCAAATCGAGGCCGACTATCTAGTGGTTCATCCGGGCAGCCGCGGCAACGGCGCACCGGAGGCGGCGATCGAGCGCGTGGCCCGGGCCATCGGTGAGGCTTCGGCGGGGATTGAGAATCCGCCCCGCATTCTGCTGGAGAACACGGCCGGGCAGGGAACTGCACTGGGGGCGCACCTGGAGGAGTTGCAAAAGCTGCTGCAGGCATCGCCGCCACCGGTCGCCGGGGCATGCCTGGACACGGCGCATCTCTTCGCCGCTGGCTATGACCTCAGGAGTGCTGCCGGTCTCGAGCAGTGCCTGCAGCAGGTGGAGCAATGGATCGGCCTGGCGCGTGTGCCCGTGATTCATTTGAACGACTCCCGGGCAGGCCTGGGCTCACGGCGGGATCGGCATGAGCATCTCGGACGGGGGCAAATCGGAGTGCACGGATTGCGTCGAACGCTCCGCCACCCTCTCCTTCAGCACTGCGCATTTTTGCTGGAGACCCCACTGGAACGCCCCGGGGACGACTGGAGAAACATGCGCATGGCCTGGAGCCTGGCGGGTGTTCGATGGACCCGGCCGCGCCGGGCGACGAACGGATTTGCGATTCGACCGAAGCGCACCGCTAGAGGGAGGCAGTGAGCCGTGGGTGAATACAACCCGCAGAGTATCGAACGAAAGTGGCAGCAGGTCTGGGAGGCCGACCGCACCTTCGAGGCGGACCTCCGCCCGGAGCAGCCGAAATACTACGTCCTCGAAATGCTGCCGTACCCCTCCGGCATTCTGCACATGGGCCACATGCGGAATTACACCATCGGCGACGCGGTAGCACGTTACTGGCGCATGCGCGGCTACAACGTGCTGCACCCCATCGGCTGGGACTCCTTCGGGCTGCCGGCTGAAAACGCTGCCATCCAGCACGGGATTCACCCCCGCGAGTGGACCAACGCCAACATCGCGCAGATGAGGGCCGTCTGCCGGCGCTTCGGTTTCAGTTACGACTGGCGGCGAGAAATCTCCACCTGCGAGCCGGAATACTACCGGTGGAACCAGTGGTTCTTCCTGCGCATGTACGAGCGGGGTCTGGCCTACCGCAAGCGCAGCGGGGTCAACTGGTGCCCGAAGTGTCAGACCGTGCTGGCGAACGAACAGGTCGTCAACGGCTGCTGCTGGCGGCATGACGATACGCCGGTCGAGTGGAAAGAGCTCGAGCAGTGGTTTCTGCGCATCACCGCCTACGCCGAGAGGCTCCTCGAGGATATGGCCGAACTCGAGGGCCGCTGGCCGGAACGCGTTCTGGTGATGCAGCGCAACTGGATTGGGAAGTCGGAAGGAGCCGTGGTCCGCTTCTTCCTCGCCGACGGCTCCGGTCGTTCGATTGAAGTGTTCACGACCCGGCTGGACACGATCTACGGCGCCACGGCCGTCGTGCTGGCTCCGGACCATCCCCTGACCTCCGAACTGGTCAGCTCGGCGCCCGATCCTGCCGCAATCCAACAGTTGATGGCCGAGGTCCGGCGCCGGCCTGCGCGGGAGGCCGAGGTTTCAACCGACAAGAAAGGCGCCTTCACCGGCCGCTGGGCGATCAATCCGTTCTCGGGAGAATCGGTGCCGGTCTGGGTGGGGAATTTCGTTCTCTCCGAGTACGGCACCGGGGCCGTGATGTGCGTTCCTGCGCACGATCAGCGTGACTTTGAATTCTGCCGGACCTATGGCCTGCCGGTGCGCGTCGTCGTTCAGCCTCAGGGCGAACCATCGCTTTCGGCCGAGACGCTCGAGCAGGCCTGGACGGACTACGGCGTGCTGGTGAATTCCGGCCCCTACAGCGGAATGACCTCCAGGCAGGCCATCGAACGCATGCTGGCGGAGGCCGAGCGAACCGGCTACGGTCGTCGCCAGACGATTTACCGGCTGCGGGACTGGGGCATCTCGCGCCAGCGTTACTGGGGGACGCCGATCCCGGTGGTCTACTGTGAGGGGTGCGGTATTGTGCCTGTACCGGATGACGAACTCCCCGTACGGCTGCCTCCCGCCGTAGAGATCACTGGCCGCGGGCGCTCGCCGCTCGAAGCCGTGCCGGAATTCGTGCACACCACCTGCCCGCGCTGCCACGGCCCGGCCCGGCGGGAAACCGACACGATGGACACCTTCGTGGATTCCTCCTGGTACTTCTATCGCTACATCGACCCGCGCAACGATCGCCAGCCTTTCGACCCGGCCCTGGCCCGCTACTGGTTCCCGATCGACCAGTACATCGGCGGCATCGAACACGCCATCCTCCACCTGATCTACAGCCGCTTTTTCTGCAAGGTGCTGCACGATCTGGGCCTGGTGGAGCATCGGGAACCGGTGCGCCGTCTGTTTTCGCAGGGCATGGTGCTCAAGGGCGGTGTGGCCATGTCGAAGTCGCGCGGCAACGTCGTGCCGGCCATGGAAGTTGCCGAGCAGTACGGATGCGATACGGGCCGCGTGTACATGCTGTTTGCCGCACCGCCCGAAAAAGACCTCGAATGGAGCGAGCAGGGCATCGAAGGCTGCCACCGCTTCCTGGCGCGGCTCTACCGCCTGGTGAGTCGCCATGCCGAACGGCTGCGCAGGGTGGCGACGCAGGACCGGCCGGTGAACGCCGCCACCGCGCAGGAAAAGCAGCTGGTGCGACGGACACACCAGACCATTCGCAGGATCACGCAGGATTTTGAAGGGCGGTGGCATTTCAACACCTCGGTGGCGGCTCTGATGGAGCTGGTCAACGAGTTCTATGCTGCCGAGCCTCTCGAGCAGACCGTTCGAGATGAAGTGCTCAAGGACTGCCTGGAGCGACTGACGCTCCTGCTGTCACCGTTCGCCCCGCACCTGGCCGAAGAACTCTGGGAGATGCTGGGCCACCAGGATCTGGTCGCCCGGAGTGCCTGGCCGGACTATGACGCGGTGCTTGCGCAGGAAGAGCTGTGCGAGGTGATCGTACAGGTCAATGGGAAACTGCGGGGGCATCTACAGGTGGAGCGCGGGCTCCCGGAAGCCGAACTGGTGCGCCGCGCCCAGTCGGAGCCCCGCGTCGCACCCTGGCTCCAGGGCAGACGCGTCGTGCGCACCGTGGTGGTTCCGGATCGGCTGGTGAATTTCGTCGTGCAGGGTGACTGAGGAAACATGAGCACCACATTCCACCAGCCGCCGGGCGGAATCGTCGTGCTGGATTTCGGCTCGCAGACCACGCAGCTGATCGCGCGGCGGATCCGCGAGATGGGGGTCTACAGCGCGGTCCTGCCGTGCCATGCCTCGCTCGAGCAGATCCGGGCTCTCGAACCGGTCGGCGTGGTGCTTTCCGGAGGCCCCAGCTCGGTCTACGATCACCAGGCCCCGTACTGCGATCCGGGCGTGCTGTCGCTCGGCCTTCCGGTGCTCGGTATCTGTTACGGCCTGCAATGGATCGCCCACACGCTGGGCGGAGAGGTTCGGGCCGCCGAGCGCCGCGAGTACGGTCCGGCGCGCCTGATCCGCACCGGGCCCTCGCTTTTGCTCGACCCGCTGCCGGCGGAATCCACGATCTGGAACAGCCACGGTGACCACATCGTGCGGCTGCCGGAGGGCTTTCAGCTCACGGGGAAGACCGAAGCCGGCGTGGCGGCGATCGAAGATCCCCGACGGCGTATCTTTGCCGTTCAGTTTCACCCCGAAGTCCGCCATACCGAGTACGGCACAGTGATTCTGCGGCAATTCGTGTTTGCTCTCTGCCAGGCAAAGCCCAACTGGAGCCGGGCCTCGTTCATCGAGCAGACCATCCGCGCCATTGCCGAGCGTGCAGACGGTGCTCGGGCGCTGTGTGCCCTCAGCGGAGGTGTGGATTCGGCCGTCGCCGCTACGTTGGTGCAGCGGGCCATCGGCGACCGGCTGATCAATGTGTTCGTGGATACCGGGCTGCTGCGGGAGAACGAATTCTCCGAAACTCTGGACCTGCTCCGTAACCGGCTGGGTCTGAACGTCCTTGGCGTTCAGGCAGCAGACCGGTTCCTCGCACGCCTGCGCGGCGTGGTCGACCCGGAGGAGAAACGACGCCGGATTGGAGAAACCTTCATCGAAGTCTTCGAAGAGCAGGCCACCGAGTGCGCGCACAGTCCGGGTCCGCCGATACGGTTTCTGGTGCAGGGCACTCTCTATCCCGATGTGATCGAGTCGGTCTCGGTGCGCGGCCCTTCGGCCACCATCAAGACCCACCACAATGTCGGCGGGCTGCCGGCGCGATTGCCATTCGAGTTGATCGAACCTCTGCGCGACCTGTTCAAGGACGAAGTGCGCGAAGTGGGGCGGGAACTCGGCCTGCCCGAGGAGTTGCTCTATCGCCATCCGTTTCCCGGGCCCGGCCTGGCCGTTCGCATCGTCGGCGAAGTCACGCCCGAGCGTCTGGCGATTTTGCG
>Ga0209581_1003770_pt1 | contig 12709 bp, 9 predicted proteins | sample Coa_R2_FD_187160 | JGI IMG/M metagenome (GOLD analysis project Ga0209581, IMG submission 187160) | Surface soil microbial communities from Centralia Pennsylvania, which are recovering from an underground coalmine fire - Coalmine... | ecosystem: Environmental > Terrestrial > Soil > Unclassified ...
AGCGATGAAGCCAGCGCGGGCAGTATTATGACGAGGATTCGGGGGGCCTTGAGGGATTGAGGAAGGCGGAGAGATTAAGGAATTTGCGGCCGAGGGCGGAGCTGTAGGAGGACCAAAGGGGGTCACCGGAATCCGAAGCAAAAGCGGCGCTGACGGCGGCGAGCTTGGAGTCGAGGTCATCGAGATAGTGGAAAGCGAGGGCTTCGCGGATCATGGGGAGCTTGGGCGAGCCAAATTCATACTGGCCGTGGTGGCTGATGAGGAGGTGTTGAACGACGGTACGGAGCGGAGGGGGAAAGTTTTCGATGGCGTCCATGGCGCGGGTGACGGTGTCGAGTTCCATGACGATGTGGCCGAGAAGCTGGCCTTCGGTGGTGTAGCCGATGGAGCGCTCGTAGCAAAGCTCGCGGAGTTTGCCGACGTCGTGGAGGATGGCGGCGGTGAGGAGAAGGTCGAGATTGAGTTCGGGGTAGTGAGCGGCGAGTTGCTTCGAGAGGCCGCAGAGGCTGATGACGTGTTCGAGGAGGCCGCCGAGGAAGGCGTGGTGCATGACTTTGGCGGCGGGGGCGCGCTTGTAGCAGCGCGCAACTTCGGGGTCGGCGAGGATTTTGGCGACGAGGCGATTAAGCCAGGGATCGGAGATGGAGGCGGCATAGTCGAGGAGACAGGACCAGAGTTTTTCGACGTCGTGCTTGGTGTGGGCGAGGAAATCGGAGATTTCGATTTCCTCGGGGCGGGCGCGGCGGACTTGCAGGACGGAGAGCTGGGGGCGATCGCGGTAGACTTCGACGCGGGCCTGGACTTTGACGAAATCGTCGCGAGAAATTTCCTTGGCGGCGGATTCGAAAAGGTCCCACATGCGGGCTTCTACGGCGCCGGTGCGGTCTCCAAGGGATAGGCGGAGGTAGGACTTCCCTTCCCTGGTGTTGCGGATTTCCTTTTCGTGGACGAGGAAGAACGAGGTGATGGTTTGCTCGGCGGCGAGGTCGGAGACAAACAGAGATTTCATGGTGAAGCCCAAGCATAGCAGAGCCAGCCGGAACAGTCGAGGGCGGTTCTTCGCTCGAGGAATAAAGTGATTGGTTATGGAACAGGCGTTCGCGTTTCGCGAGACGGCTCGCGATTTGAGGAATGAGTTTCAGTAGCGAGGCCCCGCAGCGGGTTGCCGGGCGCCGTTTGCGCGAGGCGCTGCCTCACGCGCTGGCGCCACGGACCTCCGCCGGAAGCCAAGCGTGAACAACCGGCGCTACTGCTGAACGATAGTGAGTTCAGGCTGATCCGTCTGGACAATGATGATCAGCGAGTTGGAGACGGCAAACGCGACCGTATTGTCACTGACGGTGCCCTTGCCAGGCGGAGTCGCATTCGCCAAAAAAGAATAGGGTATAACCGCGCCGGAAAAGGACTGCAACCCGTTGGTTGGGGACTGCGCGGTATCCGCGGCGACGGTGGCAGAACCATTTCCGTCCAAGGCGGCGGTGCCGGATTGGTAGAACGATCCGGTTGTGGGCGCTTCAGATCCAAAGAAGTATTTGCCGGAGAAGCTGGCGTTGGAGAAGGACGTGGCGGTTTGCTTCTGGACGAAGCCAAAGCCATCGGCGGCTCCGGTTCCAACGAGGTAGCCGGAGGAGGAATTCACGAGGTAGATAATGGTGGCGTTACCCCCATTCGGGGTCATGATAGCGCGGCCGTTGGAGGCAATGGAGATGGTTGCGGCGCTGGTGGTCTCGTTGAAGGTTCCGTTGTCATTGGCGTCGGCGGTGGCCACGGTTGCGCCGTTCGAGGAGACGGCGAGCTGGCCGACCACGACTTTGTTGCCGCCGGCAGGATCCACTCCGGTCTGGTAGAAGACGTAGCCAGCATTATCGAGCGCATTGGCGGAAAAAGGAGCGCCGGTTTGAAGCTTGAGTTCTCCGCTCAGGGTGGGGGTGTTCACTGTGAGCGGGTCGGAGGCGAGGAACAGAGCTTCCGCGGAAGACACCATGTAAACAATGAAGTTCTGTGTTCCTCCGCCGTTCTGAGCGCTGGCGGTGACAGAAATGGTACCGCGGCCGTTCGGCGCATTGGAGGTCAAGGAATACGAGCCGGTGGAGCCGGTGATGTTGCCCGTGGGATTGCCGTTGTCGTCGACATCGAGAGAAAGGTCGGGAATGTGGCCGGAGCCGTCGGAGGTGAGCAGACCGGCGCCGGCGACGCGGCCGCCCGCGGCGTCGATGCCCGTCATGCCAAACGCGTAGGTCCCGTTGAGTTGGCTTGGGGAGAAGGCTGAGGGATCCTGCTTCATCAGCACGCCGGAGAGGCGGGCGCCGCTGCCGGTGAAGTCGTCGAAGCGGATGATGCGGCCCTGGGTGGCGACGCCGGCGGAAAGAGTGCCGAGCGCGATGCGGTAAGTGGACGTACCACCGAAGGAATTGGCCAGGGTGAGGCAGCCGCGGCCATCAGAGCCAACGGAATACGAGCTTCCGTTGGAAACAAAAGAGCCGCCGGTCACCGCGCCCGAAGTGCCGTTTCTGTCGAAGGCGCCGCCGGTGATGTTACCGTGGCCATCAGCGGAGAAGCTGCCGATGAAGGAGATGTAGCCATTGGAGGCAGCGGCTCCCTTCAGCAGGAAGGCATACTGGCCATTGAGGATGGATTCATTGCCGGTGCCGCAAGTTCCGTCGTTAATGGCGAAGGTGAAGCTGTCGCTTACCGTGGAGTTGTCCACGGAAGTCGCGGTGAGAGTGGGCTGGTCATTGGGATTGGAGGGCAGAGAGGCGGGTGGCGTGTAGGTGATAGTGGAGAAGACGTTGTTGCCATTCCAAGTGTAGATGGGAACGCCAAGGGTTCCGCACTGGGGCGAGCAGTTGTTGCCGCCCGCCGTCAGGGTCCAGTTGATGGATTTGGCGTTTCCCGTATCGCCAGAGATGGAAGCGGGAATGGAAATAGGAGCGCCTCCGGTGAGAGCGACATCAAGCTTGGCGCCGTTGTTAATTCTGAGATTCCCCTGTGGCGGCAAGCCGAGGAATAGGTTGAAGATGCCGATCGCGGCATTGTTGAAATTGGAGACGGCCAGGATCATCGGGCGATCGTACGGCGGGTTGGGAAGGGATGCGGGAGGAGTAAAGGTGAAGGCGAGGCGTGTGAAGGGGATACCGGTGGTTCCGCTGGTGGTTGTGCCGGTCGTGATGGCACCCGGAGTGAGAGTGCCGCAGACGGTGCCACCGCCGCTGGCCGGGCAGGCGTAACCTGCACCCAGCAAGGAGACTTGAGCGCCGGGATTGCCCGGGCCATCGTTGTAGACGGTGGCGTTGGTCAGAGCAACGGTGACGACAGTTTCTCCGGCGGGGTGCACGATGAAATTGACCGTGCCCGGAAAAGAGTTAGGGAGATTCGAGGAAACGGTGAGAGTGATGGCGGTATCCGCTGCCAAGGAGGCGGGCGGCGTATAGGGAAAGGTGTAGTTGCCGGAACCTGCGGTGCCGGTGATGGTGCCGAAGGTGCCGCAGACGGCAGGCGTGCAGGAGGTTCCATTGGACGAAGCGGTGATCGTGAAGACATCGTTCGGCTGATCGTTGGTGATGGTGAGGGTCACGGTTTCCTGATTGCCGCCAGCGAAAATCACCGGGCCGGGCAGGCCGACGAGGATGGACGAGATAGAGGAAGCGGGGGTGACAGTGAGGGTGTCCGGAGCGCTGGTGATGTTGCCAGCGGAAGCAGTGATCTGCGTCGAGCCCGCGAGAAGAGCCGTGGCGAGGCCGCTGTTGTCGATGGTGGCGACGCTGGTGTTGGCGCTGTTCCACGTGAAGGTGACACCGCTGATGGTGTTGCCGCCGCTATCCTTCGCGGTTGCGGTGAACTGTTGCGTGGCGCCGACCGCGATGGAAGGCGAGGATGGCGAGACCGTGATGGATGCAACGACGGGAGCGGTGACGGTGAGAGTGTCAGGGGAACTGGTGACGCCGCTGGCGGAAGCCGTAATTTGAGTCGTGCCCTGGGCGACGCCCGTGGCCAGGCCGCTGCTGTTGATGGTGGCAACGCTGGTGCTGCTGCTGTTCCACGTGAAGGTGACGCCACTGATGGTGTTGCCGCCGCTATCTTTCGCGGTTGCGGTGAACTGTTGCGTGGCGCCGACGGCAATGGAGGGAGAAGCCGGTGACACCGTGATGGTGGAGATGGTCGACTTGGAGCCACCCGAAGAAGAGCTCGACGAGCCGCCGCCACAACCAGCGAGAACGCAGGCAAAGGCAAGGAGAAAAACCGATGCGGCACGGGAGCGAGCAAGGAACGCATCGAAGCAGCTGGGAAACATGGGGCCTCCAAGTCAGGTCGAGAGTTGCGTGAGTTGGAATAGCGAGGCCGGGGCGGAAGGTCAAAGGATCAATTTCAGGACTGGATCAGTACAGGTAACTTAGTGAAAAGAGAGGTGGTTGAAGACGGTTCTGAACTGTCGTGCTACAATCCGCGGACGTCTTCCGGAGAAAGATGGATATGAACCGCACCTCACCCAAGCCGAGTGCGGCGTGTTTCGGCCTGTTCGAAGCGGATTTTGGGCGGCGAGTCCTGACCAAAGGCGGGCTGCGTGTCAGGTTGCAGGAACAGCCCTTTCGAGTGCTGGAGATGCTGCTGGAGTCTCCCGGCGAGCTGGTGGGACGCGAGGAAATCCGGCAACGGCTATGGCCCAGCGACACGTTCGTCGAATTCGATGACGGGCTAAACACCGCAATTAAGAAACTGCGAGCGGCGCTGGGGGATTCGGCAGAGAATCCGCGATTCATCGAGACGATACCGAGGCGGGGTTACCGGTTTTTGGCACCCGTCTCGATGAATCGACCGGCGATTCAACCAAGGGACGACAGCAAACAGAGTTCGCCCGTTTCCAAGGCGGGAGGCGAACCGGAATCAGTTGGCAGAGCCGGATCCGCGGAAGAGACGAATGGCGAGGGAGCGGGAGCGACGGGCGAGTTTCCGCGCGCGCGACGAGCATGGATGGTGGTACTTGGCAGCGTGGCGGGCGCAGCCATTGTTCTGGCGCTGGCCTGGATAGCGTTGGGCACGCACGAGTTTTCTGGGAGCGCACGGAAGAAAATATCGCTAGCGGTCCTTCCGCTTGAGGATTTGTCGGCTGAGCACTCGGAAGAGTACCTGAGCGAAGGCCTGACGGACGAACTGATCACGGATCTGGCAAAGCTGCCCGGCTTTCGAGTCATCTCGCGAACTTCGACAATGCAATACAAGGGAACGCGAAAGACCGTGCCGCAGATCGCGCGGGAGCTGGGCGTCGATGAGGTAGTGGAAGGCACGGTGTTGCGTTCGGGAAACCGGATGCGGGTGCGAGTGCAATTGATTCAGGGGAGGACGGACGAACACGTATGGGCTGAAGCCTACGAGCGAGACGTAAGAGACATTCTCTCGTTGGAGAGCGAGGTGGCGAGGTCGGTGGCAGCGCAGATCAACCGCGAGCTGGCACCGCAAGGCGGAGCACCGCTCCGGGAAGCGCGCACGGTGAACTTCGAGGCATATTCGGCGTATTTGAAGGGACGTTATGAGTGGAACAAGCGGACGGCTGAGAGCCTGAAAAAAAGCGTCGAGTACTTTGAGAAGTCCATCCAGGGAGACCCGGGCTACGCTGAGGCGCATGAGGGATTGGCGGAAGTCTACAGCATTTTGCCGGACTATGATGTGATGCCCGCAGAAGATTCGTATCCGAGAGCCAAAGCGGAGGCGTTGAAGGCCCTGGAACTGGATCCGGCACTTGGCGAGGCGCATGCGACGCTAGCGGTGGTGAAGGAGGAGCTGGACTGGGACTGGTCTGGCGCGGCACAGGAATTTGAGAGAGCGCTGGAGCTGGGTCCGGCGAGCGCGACAACGCACCAGTGGTATAGCGAGTATCTGTTGCGGGTGGGGAGGTCTCAAGAGAGCATCGGGCAGATACAGCAAGCTCTGGAGCTGGACCCGGCCTCGCCGCTGATGAATGCGGAATCGGGCGCTGTACTTTACTGGGCTCGTGAATACGACGCGGCAATCCAGCAACTGAAGAAAGCCATCGAAATGGAGCCGCGCTTTCCGTACGCACATTCTTGGCTTGGGTTTGCTTACGAGCAGAAAGGAATGCGGCAAGAAGCGATCCGGGAGTTTCAGAAGGCAGTGGCGGTTTCCGGGGGAAGCGCGTTCTTCCGGGCAGCGCTGGCGTACGCGGAAGGACTCGCCGGGAATGAAGGGGCTGCGCGGAAGATCTTCGCCGATCTGAAGGGGATTTCGGGCGCGGGACAGGCGTATGTGTCGCCGTATGATTTCGCGCTGATCCACCTCGGGCTCGGCGAGCGGAAGGACGCCTTGCAGGCGCTTGAGCAGATGGTTGCGGCGCACGATACGGCATCGGATTTTCTGAAGAGCGAGCCAGCGCTGGACAGCTTGCGTGCAGATCCGAAGTTTCGAGCACTGATGGAGCGGGTACGGCTGAACCCATAAGCCGCTGTTTGCGGTTGCAATTCGATGCGGGTTGAAGCTGCGTAGGCAAGCGCCGGCGCTATGCCCGCGCCGCAGATGCTTGCGGTGGCGGTGTGGCGGCAGAGGGCGCGGAAGCGAGTCACGAGCGGGCAATTCTCGCGTATGCTTTGAAGATGCCATTCTTTCTGGGATTGGACGGCGGCGGAACGAAAACGGACGCCGTTCTGATGAGCGGGGCCGGGACGATTGCGGCGAGAGCGCAGGCCGGGCCATCGAATCCGCTGCGAGTGGGGTTCGGCAGCGCGCTTGCGGCGATTCGAGAAGCTGCGGAACGCGTGCTGGCCGAGGCTGGAGCGGAGCGGACGCAACTTGCGGGGATTTGCGCGGGGCTTGCGGGCGCGGGGCCGCCAGAGTCGGCGGAGAAAATGCGGAGCTTGCTGGCCGCGGAATTTCCCGGTGTGGCGCTGCGAGTCTGCACCGATTTGGATTTGGCTTTGTCGGCAACGGGCAGGGGCCCCGCGCTGGTGCTGATTGCGGGGACCGGCTCCGGCGCGATTGGGAGAAACGCGAAAGGCGAGACGGCCCGCGCGGGCGCTTACGGCTCGCAAATTGGGGATGAAGGCAGCGCGTACGAAGTCGGAAGGCGCGCGGTGCTGACGGCGATGCGCGAGCACGACCGCACAGGCGAGGATTCGGAATTGGGCAGGCGGCTGCTACGGGAGCTGGGCTGCGCGAACTGGTCCGAGGTGAAGACGCGCGCGCAGACGGCATCCGACGAAGTGTTTCCCCGGATGTTTTCGGTGGTGGCGGCGCTGGCCGAATCCGGAGACGCAACGGCTCAGGGGATTCTGCGGGCAGCGGCTTACGAATTGACCGGCGTCGCAGTGGTGCTGGCGCAGCGGCTGCGGCTTTCCGAAACGGAATTTTTGCTGGCAAAGATGGGGGGAATGACAGGGCGGTCGAAGTATTTGGAAGACCTTCTGGACGAACGGCTGCGCGTCAACTTTCCGCATGCGAAACTCGGTGCCCTGCCGATGACACCGGCGGAAGCAGCCGGCCGGATGGCGCTTGAGCTTCGCGAGGGTTCACCAAGCGCGAGGGCCTAGTGTCTGGGGAGCTCCATGACCGGGACCGCGCGGTGACGGCCACGGGCGACCATTTGACCGCGCTGCTGCACCATCCGGCAACGGATGTGCTGCTCTCTTTGCTCGACAACCCCGCGCTCGATGAGACGAAAGTCTGCCTGCTATTGGAACGAAAGAATTTGCCCGGCGAAGTAATCGAGGAAGTGGCGCGGCGAAAAGCGCTGCTGAAGAGCTATCGAGTCAAGCGGGCCATTGCGCTGCATCCGCACACGTCGCGGCTGGTGGGGCTGCGGCTGCTGCGCGAACTGTACCTGATGGACTTGGTGCAGATGACCATGTCGCCGGGGGTTTCGGCGGAATTGAAGCGCAACGCGGAGGATCAGCTTCTCGCCAGGCTGCCGCAACTGCCGCTGGGACAGAAAATCACGCTGGCGCGGCGAGGGCCGGGGCGAGTAGCGGGGAGTCTGGTGGCGGAAGGGCATGCGCAGACACTGGCGGTGGCGCTCGACAATCCAAATCTGGCGGAAGCACAGGTTCTGAAAGTGCTCGCACGGGAGAAGCTGCCGCCGCAGATTCCGCTTGCGATTGCGCATCATGCGAAGTGGTCGCACCGCTACAACGTGCGGCTGGCGCTGGTGCGGCATCCAGCCGCGCCGCTGGCGGCGATACTGGCGTTTCTGCCAGAGCTGACGGTTGCGGATCTGCGGGAACTGGCGGCGCCGGGGGTTGTGCCGGAGAATTTGCGAAAGTACCTGGAATCAGAGATTGCGCGGCGGATGAGCGCGAGCCGGAAAACGGCGCAGCAGGAAGAAGGGAAGGGTGGGTAAGAAGCTCCGGCTGGGTCAGGACGAGGGAACGGGGAGAGCGGCGGGTTGTGTAGCTTGGAAGTTACTGGTTCAAGAAACAAGACATCGCTCGGGGGGCGTCGTATCGGGAAGATGCTGAGAGGGCGTATGCTGTGCGTGACCGGCGGCGAGAAGGGCCAAGCGCCGCAGCACGAAATCCTTGGCAGGGGTTTCCGCGGGGCGGCAAATGGCCATGGGAGATCAGGGTTCTCGACGTTCGGAACGCCGGTGGGCGCAGCGCTACCGGTTTCGCGCGGACCTGGAGATCGAGTGGGGCTCGGCGGTTTTGCGAGGCAGCACGCGGGACATCAGTTCGAGCGGAATGTTTATCGAGTCGGCGGACACGCTGTGGGTCGGGGCGGGATTTTCGGCGCGGCTGGTGATTGAGCGGCCGGTCACCCTGAACTGTTCGGTGAAACGCGTGGAGCCGGGACGCGGAATGGGCGTGACGGTCGCGATTTCCGAAACGGAGAATCAACAGCGGTTTCAGGATTTGCTCTCGAGGCTGTCGCACGGCGAGGCGTCTTGACTCCGTTCTATACTAGAGGCGCGAACGCCACGATGCGCCGATGACGCGATGCCCTGACTGCGGGTCCACCCGGACCACGGACCAATGCCCTGCCTGCGGTCTGACCTCGGCCGCCGCCGAAGTGATGTTTCGGAGAAGACTGTTTAAGCGCACGGTGATTTTTCTGACAGGCTCGCTGGCATTCCCCTACGTGATTCAGGTTTACCCGCCGCTGGAAATCGACGCGATGCTGGTGTCTTTTGGATTGCTGTTCTTCGCGGCGCTGACGATGGTGGTGTTTCTGGACCGGCGAGCGCGGGCACACGAGGAAGTGGAGCTGCTGAAGCGAATTTTCTACGGGCTGGTTCCGCTGCCATGGATTTTCACCGCGATTATTTTTGCGAACGGCCGGCTGGATTCGGCGAAGGATATCGAATATCACAAAACGACGATTGTGGGCCGGTTCAACATGAAAGGATTGGTGCGCGGGAGCCGGAGACTATACGTTCGGAGTTGGCGCGAGGGCCACAGCATCGAGAGGCTGGCCGCGGACACGGATGATTTCGATCGCTTTCGGGACGGAGATCAGGTGGTGGTGGCGACGGAACCGGGAGCACTGGGCATTCCGTGGTATTACGGAGTTTATCGGCAGTAGCGTTTACCGGCGATTCGGAGCTTAAGGGAGTGTTTTGCAAAGGAGTGAACCGCGAACGCGCAGGATTCCAGGAGAGAGGTGAGAGATGCACAGGCGAATAGGATTGGGCCGGATTGGCGCGGGACTGCTTGCGTTGGCGGCGTTCGCCGTGTTTGCGGCGACCGCTCCAGAGGCGGGGGGGCAGGTGGATACGCCGTGGAAGATTCACGACATGAACCGGCCCGTGCCGCCGGTGGTGACACCGGGAACGGCGAGCACACAGGAGAAGCCAGGGCGAGCGCCATCGGACGCAGTGGTGCTCTTTGACGGCAAGGATCTTTCGAAATGGGAGCATAAAGACGGCAGCGCGGCAAAATGGAAAGTGGAGAAAGGGTACGCGCAGATCGTGCCGAAGACGGGATACATCTATACGAAGCAGGCGTTTGGAGATTGCCAGTTACACGTGGAGTTCTCGGAGCCCTTGCCGGCTGTGGGAGAAAGCCAGGAGCGGGGGAACAGCGGCGTGTTTCTTATGGGATTGTACGAAATTCAGGTGTTGGATTCGTATCAGAACCGGACGTACGCGGACGGGCAGGCGGCCGCGGTGTACGGACAGTATCCGCCGCTGGTGAATGCGTCGCGTCCGCCGGGCGAATGGCAGAGCTATGACATTATCTGGCACGGGCCGCGATTTGACGCGAGCGGAAAGTTGCTACGGGCGGCTCGGGTGACGGTACTGCACAACGGCGTGCTGGTGCAGGATAACGTGGAGCTAAGCGGCCCCACGGAACATGGAGAGCGGCCACCGTACAAGGCACATCCGGAGAAGTTGCCGCTGGCCTTGCAGGATCACAACACGCCGACTCGGTTTCGGAATATCTGGATACGCGAATTGAATGAGGGAGACTAAGGTTGGCGGTTTAAGCGGCATCAGGTGCACGGCGAATCAAGAAGTGACTCCGAACGATGGCGCGGCTGTGCGGCGCGCTTACTGTTCGAATTCGCAGAATCCCGGACCGAACAGCGGCCGCGCAATCAACGTCTTTCCGGTTCGCCGTCTATCAGGCAGAAGGCGGGACGTCAGCTTTTGGCGCTGGTGTCGCCCGAGCGTTTGCCGAAAAGCAGAAATTTTTTGCGGCCTTTCTTAGATTTGGTTGCTTCGGGGGTGGCGGTGACTTCCTGAATTTCGGAGTTGCCACCGCCGGCAAGGTCCTGATAACCGGGCTTGATGGTGACGTAGCTCTGCTCTCGAAGGGTTTTGAGGTATTCGCGCATGGCGGGCTCGAGGCGCTCGTTATAGAGCTTGTCCATGATTTCGTCCTTCACCTTGTCCACGGTCTGCAAACCTTCATCGTAATGCTCGAGGACCTGAAGGATGAGGAAGCCCTGCTTGGTCTCGATGACGGGAGTGAGTTCGTTGCGCTTCATGGCGAAAACGCGGTCCTCGAGCTCCTTGGATAGCTCGCCGCGCTTGTAGATGCCGAGATAGCCGCCTTGCTTGGCGGTGCTGCCGTCGGAAAAGCGCTTGGCGATTTCGCCAAAATCCTCGCCATCCTGAACGCGCTTGAGGGCGGTATCCGCTTTCTTCCTGAGCTCGGCAATTTCCTCGGGCTTCTTGCCTTGCGTGTTGATTTCAATGGAGCGAAGGGCGACTTGCTCGGGACGGATAAAGTCGGTCTTGTGAGCGTCGTAGTATTTCTGGACTTCGTCGTTGCCGATGGTGATGTGCGAACCGACTTCGCTGCCAATCACACGCTGCGTAAGGAGCTGCTTGCGAATACCGTCCTTGAAGTCTTCCCAGTTCAGTCCCTGGCTGGTGACGGCTTTTTCGAGGGCTTCCATGGAGTCGAGCTTGTTCTGGATGCGAATCTGGTCTAGGCGCTTGATGACTTCCGGCTCGACGTTGATATCCATGTCCTTGCCGCGCTGGAAGAGAAGCGACTGATCGATGAGATCGCGGAGAGCGTTTTTGCGGCGATCTTCGATATCGGTCTGGAGTTGTTCGGGAGTGCAGTGGCCCTGGCATTCCTGGCGGGCGTCATCCTCGGCGGCGGCGCGAGCTTTATCGAGTTCGCTTCGGGTGATGATTTCGTTGTTCACGCGAGCGATGATTTCCTCGACGACCTTGCCGCCTTCGGGGTCCACGGGTTTCGGCTTGACAGCAGGCTTCCGCGGCGGTGGGAGTTCCTTGTCGTTGGCGGGAGCCATGCCGGGGTTTTCGAGGACGGGAGGTTTTTGCGTTTGGTCGGGAGGAGTGGGCGGAGGCTGTTGAGCGGCGAGCGGAGCTGCAGCGAAAAGAGCGATAAGGATGGAAAATTTGCGCATCGGAATGTGATTCACCCCTGGTTCGATCGAAGCTGACCTGGTTTCGAGCCGGTTTCGACGAAATTGGCGTGCATTTTTTCGTCTCGCTCTCCACGCGGGGGCTGAAGCCCGCCTCCTGGAAAGCCAAAGCCGGAACGAGAAATTCTCAAATAGCGAGGCAGCATATGAACGGAATCCGAGCGACACGCCAGAACCCGAATGCGGGTGGCCTGCCGGTCCGAAGACCGGCCCGCCAGATCGATACCCCATCCAAATACCGGCGGCCGATCCCAGCCCCTGCTCCTATCCACGGCGAAGGCAGCGAGAGAAAGTTTAGCTTTGGCCTTGGAGGCCTAGCAACACGTTTCTCAGAGCCGAAGCGACGGGCTCACCGCGAGCCGTTTCCATCCAAAGAACACCGCTGGGGTCAAGCTTAATGCCTTTGCGCGAGCGTACGACTTGAACGAGAACGCCCGGGTCGAGCGGCGTTTCCGGGTGAAAGCGGATGGCAATGCGATTGCCTTGGCGTTCGACCGCGGAAATGCGCAGACGCTCGCACATAGATTTGAGGACGGCATATTGCAAAAGGTTTTCCACAGAGGGTGGCAAGGGGCCGAAGCGGTCCTCGAGTTCGCGGCGGATGTCATCCCTTTCGGCGTCGGTGGCGATGGAGGAGATGCGTTTGTAGGTGCGCAAGCGCAGGTTTTCGCTCGGGATATAGTTCTCAGGAATGCGAACGTCAAAGCCGAGGCTGAGGGTAGTGCGAATTTCGGGAGCGACTTCCTCCCCTTTGAGTTTGGAAACAGCGCGCTCGAGCATCTGGCAGTAAAGGTCGAAGCCGACGGCTTCAATGTGGCCGTGCTGCTGGCGGCCAAGCATGTTGCCTGCGCCGCGGAGTTCGAGG
>Ga0209581_1003774_pt1 | contig 12702 bp, 7 predicted proteins | sample Coa_R2_FD_187160 | JGI IMG/M metagenome (GOLD analysis project Ga0209581, IMG submission 187160) | Surface soil microbial communities from Centralia Pennsylvania, which are recovering from an underground coalmine fire - Coalmine... | ecosystem: Environmental > Terrestrial > Soil > Unclassified ...
GCTGTGCGGCTGCTGCGGCCAGAACCTGGTTGACAACGCTCGCTTCATCGGCGTTGAGGAAATAGCCCACGCTGCCCTGCTCGGTGACGGTTACGGTCACGGTTTTGCCCGGCTGCCCAACCGGCGGATTTGAGGTGGGCGCAGGCGTGGAGAAGTTGACCGCGCCGATCTCGGTCCCATGCACCGCTTGAACCTTGCTCTGCAGCTCCTGGCTGATGCTCTGCTGCAAGCCGGGCAGCATCTGGCTCTCCAGGGTCGTTACGTCGTTGGGATCAACCCCCTGCTGGCAGCCGAAGAAGAAGCAGTTGACCTGCCCGGTGGTCGGCCCGCTCTGCGTCTGCGTCTTCGAGGATGAGAAGGAGTACGCCCGCACGGTGGGCGGGTTCAGGTTGATACTCCTGGCGGCGGGATCAGCCGTGAAGGTGATGACCTGGCTAATGACATGCACCTGGGGCGCGAAGCTGACGGTGACGCTCGCGGCGTTGACGACCTGGTAGCCGAAGTAGAGCATGCCCGCGATGACAACGAGAATGATCGCCATTGCGGCTGAGAGCAGCAGGAAGGCCCGGTTGCGCCTCGGCTGGCCGGACGGTCCAGGCGGCGGTGGCTGGAACAGCGGCGGACGACTCGGCGCGGGCGGCCTGTACGGCTGAAATGGCTCGAAGGCGGTGGTCGGCGCGCTGTAATCTTCGGGCGCGAAGCTCCTCTGCCCAGTGCTCTGCGGGGGCAACGCGGCCACCTCTCCCGAATGCGCCAGCGAAACCAGCTCTGGCCGCGAGCTCAGTGCGCGCGGCTCGGGAGCCGGTCGGCTCGGGACCGCCGGAGCAGGGGCGGGAGACTGCGCCGGTACGCCCGGCGCTGAAAGCTGCATCATCTGCTGGTATGCCTGCTCAAAGGCTTTGAGCAGATCATCGGCGGTGGCGTAACGCTCGGCGGGATTGGTCGCAACACAGCGCCGCACAACCTGGGCCAGTGGCTCCGGCAAACGCGGCGCCTTCGAGCCGGGCGCAGGCGGCGCAGCGGTTGGCATGCGCCCGGTGAGCATCTGGTGCAGGATCACGCCCAGCGAGAAGATGTCGTTGCTCGGCGCGGCAATGCCCGACAGGCGCTCAGGAGCCATGTACGCTACCGTGCCCATTTCGTGCCCAGCCACGGTGAGCGGCGGGCTGGCGGGCTGTCCCTGCAACGAGGCGATGCCGAAGTCGATCAGGCGCACATACACGTCGTTGTCTTCGGTGTCCAGCATAATGTTGGTCGGCTTGAGATCACGGTGGACGACTCCCCGCCGATGAATATAGGCCACCGCCTGCACCAGCGGGACAAATAGTCTCCGCGTCTCGGCCAGCGAGAGGGGACCCTTCTGCAGGCGCGTCGCCAGCGTTCCCCCTTCAATATAGGGCGTGACCAGGAAGAGCCGGCCATCGACTTCGCCAAAGTCAAAGAGCGGCAGAATGTGCTCATGCTTGAGATGCGCACTGACCTCGGCCTCGCGCAAGAAGCGCGCGCGCGCCGTGATGTCATGGACGAGATCGGAGCGGATGATCTTGATAGCGACGGTCCGACCGAAGGCGGTAAGTTGATGTGCCAGGTAGACCTCCCCCATCCCACCAACGTCAATACGCCTTATCAGCTCATAGTTGCCGAAAGGCGTGCCCGATTTTTCTTCCATAGTCAGTCCGTTTTGCTCTCTCATAGATCAGCCTTCGCGCTAACCACTGTCACCGGTCCCTCTTACTGTTATAGACGAAGGTGATTTCAAATTTGTCAAATGTGTATGGTTGTGCAGTCAAAATAAGGCATTCTCCACTACCCTGACATACCCTGAGGCCCTTTTCATTTTCAAGGCAAGTATAGCATTTTAGTCCGCTTTTAAGCAAGGGAAAAGATCACAATTCGCTCCTCACCCTCTCTCCATTTTTTGACTCTTCAGCCGGTTGAGCTAAAATCTTTTGACCAAAAGATTTTAGCTCAACCGGCTGAAGAGTCGAATCAGTGTTGGGAACAGGCGGGAAGTACGCTGAAACGCAAAAACACCGGCTATCAGGAGCCTCTGAATACGATCCTGAGGGGCTTTTCTTCTGATTAAAACTATACTATAATAGGCCCGGCACTGCACGGTTTTTTTATGCTTATGTACTTTTATTTCACCAGCCAGGATTCCCGGAGAAAAGGGAAGGGAAACGATGCCAGATGAAAAAAAGCTTGTTAGTCACTACACACTGAAGACGCTCTTACGCAAGGATGGCTTCGGGGCGGTCTATCTGGGCGAGGATACGCGCGACGGCAGGGAGTACGCCCTGCGCATTATTGAACTGGATGGCCCCACCCTGGCGCGCATTACGGGCCGCGTGCGCGCTCGCTCGCAGCGCGACCACCCGCTGATTGAGCAGATTCGCCAGCGCATGAAGCGTATCTCAGAATTGAAACATTCTCACATATTACCTGTTATTGAGTTCGGCGAGGAACATATTCAGGGCAATAACGATATTATTTTCTATATGGTTTCGCCCTACGAGCGGGAAAGCCTGCTCTCCTACTGGTCGAGCCGAACGAGCAGCGATGAGTTTATTTCATTAGAAATTATCGCCGACCTGATCTTCCAGGCGGGCGAGGCGCTTTACTATGTGCATAAACGCGGCATGACTCATCAATATGTGCGCCTCTCCAGCTTTATGCTCCGCTCGTCGGGGCGCGGACGCCGCCATCTTCACCTGCTGCTGACCGATTTCTGGTTCGCCGATATTACTTCGGCTATTCTGGAGGAGGGACAGATTTCGCAGGACCTCTCGCTCTATCTCGCGCCGGAACAACTCTCGGGGCGCGCTCTCGCGGCTTCGGATCAGTATACGCTGGCCCTGCTGGCCTACGAGTTGCTCCTGGGCCATCGCCTCTCGCAGGTGGATCTCTCGCTGGGTCTCTATGAGCACGCGCTCCGCCAACGCTCCGCCGAGTTGAACGCGGCAGAACTGGAACTCGCGCACCGCCTGGATCTTGTGCTGGCCCGCGCGCTGGCAGAGGACGCTACCGCCCGTTTCACTAATATCGAGGAGTTTGTATATACATTCCGGGCGGTGGCGCGCGGCGAGGCGGTTGATCTCTCGGACGAGGAGACGTTCAAGCTGCCGGTGGTCGGCGAGAAGAGGGCTCGCGGGCAGGGCGGGGCGATTGTTGCGGGAGCGGTCGGCGCGCTGGCCGCCGGGGAAATTGGGGAGGAGGTCGCGGAGGCACGCGCGACCGGCGATAGCACGGCTGAGATGCTGAGCGCCGCGCAGATCGACGAGCAGGTTCACCCGGAGCATCGCCACGGCCTGCATAAGACGGTCCTGACCTCCGAGGGTATGGAGGCTGTGGAACTGGCCGCGACGGGCGAAATGCTGGAGGAGACGACGCTCTCTGCCCAGGCCGCGACGGGCGCGCAGGGAGCCGCCATTGTGGAGGAGGAGCAGACGCTCGCGGTGGTCGAGGAGGAGCAAACGCAACCCTCCGCCGGCACGGCTGGACTCGCCGGCTTCGCTGCCGGCCTGGCCGCCGGCGCGGCCATGCAGCGCGAGGCTGATATCGCCGAGGAGCGCACACAGCTTATCGAGAGCAGTGAGGCGGCCTTCGCCGCCGGCGAAGCTGCCCAAGGCGAGATCGATATCGCTGAGGAGCGCACACAGCTTATCGAGAGCAGCGCGGCGGCCTTTGCCGCCGGCCTGGCTGCCGGCGAGGCCATTCAGCAAGAGAGGGATATCGCCGAGGAGCGCACACAGAGCGCGGTGGCCTTCGCTGCTGGCCTGGCCGCCGGCGAGGCGGTGGTCCTTGAACAGGAGGCCGATATTGCTGAGGAGCAGACGCAGATCATTGGGGGAGAGACGCTGGCTGCCGGCGGCGCGGGCCTGCTCGCAGGCGGTCTGCTGGCCGGCGAACTGGGGGCAACCGGCGCGGCGGGTGAATTTGTTGGTACAGGCGGCGAATTGACGAGCGCAGGGGCGGCGGGTGGAATCGTTGGTACGGGTGGCGAACTGAGTGCGACCGGCACGGCAGGAACAGGCGGGGCGGCGGGTGGGTTTGCCGGCGCAGGCGGCTTCGGCACCGGCGGCGAGGTCACACAATTCGCAGGCGCCGGGGCAGCGGGTGCAGGTATGGCCGGTATGGGTGCGAGCGTTCTGGAGTCTACTCAGGTGGCGGGCGCAGGCGGGGGCGTGGCTACTACCGGAGGTGTGGCAGGTGGCGGAAAACGCCGGCGCAGGCGCACTCTGCTGGCGGCAATTATTATTGTGCTCCTGCTGGCCCTGATCGGCAGCGGACTGTTCGTCTTCGCCGGCAGCCAGGCAACTGCGACGGTGACGCTGACGTTGCAGAGCCGCACGATCCAGAACACCTACCTGGTGACGGCAGTGACGACGACAACCAGCCAGGGCCAGGTGCAGGCGACGACGCTGACGCAGACGGTTTCGCAGAGCAAGACCGGCCACGCCAGCGGCTACTTTCCTGGCGTTGAGGCTAGCGGCTTTATCTCGTTCAGCAATACTTCGACCGGCTGCGGCTGCCCGGTGTTTATTCCCGCCGGCACGCCCTTTACGAGCAGCACAGGGGTGACGGTGGTAATCGACTATGGCATCAGCGTGGCCGCACAGTGTACGGTGACGGTGCCCGCGCACGCGATGATCTATGGTCCCGCCGGCGATATTCCGGCGGGCAGCATTCACGCGACCTTTGGCGCGCACGTCACCGGCACGAATCGCTTCGCTTTCACCGGCGGGCAGAGCGGCCAGAGCAATGCCCTGGTCCAGCAGAGCGATATCAATAGCCTGGCCTCGGCGATTCAGTCACAGAACGAACAAAGCGCGCAGGCCGGATTGGAGTCCCAGCTGACGAGCGGCCAGCGCCTGGCCGGCACACCGCGCTGCCAGTCGAAGACCTCCGCCGATCACCCGGCGGGCTCGTTTGCAACAAGCGTGACGGTGACGGTGAAGACGACCTGCACCGCCGAGGCGTATGACTTCGCCGGGGTGGTTCAGATTGTGCAGCAGGAGGTACAAACGCAGGCGACAAGCTACTTCAGCAGCGATTTCGTTGAGGTGGGTACGCTGCAAACGACGGTGACGAACGCGACCGTCACCGATGCGAAGACCGGCACGCTGCTCCTGGCCGTGCAGGCCGTGGGCAAATGGGCTTACCATCTCAGCCAGAGCTTCAAGCAGTCTCTGGCGAAGCTCATCGCCGGCCTGGATGTCAGCCGGGCGCGCGCGCTCCTGAGCAGCGAAACCGGCATCGCGGCGGTCAACATCGCCATCTCCGGCCCCAACCAGAACACGCTGCCTTCGGACGACTCGAAGATCACGATCGTGCTGAAAGATTGAGCGACGTACACGAAGAGGCCCCGGCGGATGTCGCCCGCCGGGGCCTCTTGATTTTATGCAAAGAAGCCCGCCACCGGGATCGCCAATTGCGGAACGGTGCGCGAGGGCAGCACCTGGTCGCCGCTGAAGATGCCGAGCGAGCGATATTTGCCGTACTCCAGCACAAAAAGCTCGATGCACTTCTTCTCGGGATCAACCAGCCAGTACTCAGGAACGCCGGCCTGCTCATAGAGCGTATGTTTAACAACCCGGTCGTAGAGCCTGCTGCTCGGCGAATAAACCTCTACAACCAGGTCGGGCGCGCCCATGATATGTTCCTCATGAAGCCTTTCCCGATGCTCATTGAGAAGAACCAGAACATCCGGTTGAAGCACATCCTGGGGAGAAAGCACAACGTCGAATGGACCCGTCAGGACCTCTCCACGTTTTTTAAGAGTAATGAGTTGATAAAGGTGGGCGCTCAACGCCAGAACAATTTTTTGATGATTAAATCGAGGTGCTGGTGACATTACAAGCACTCCTTGCACAATTTCATAACACTCGCCATCTTCCGTTAGTGCCGCGTAAGCCTCGTATGTCCAGTCCCCCTGTTGCGGCCCAGGGACCCAGTCAGCAGGCGTCACCGTATGCAGTTCTTTGAGGTCGTTGTCGTGCTCTAACACTTCCATTGGCCCTCCGCCTTTCTTGCAAAAACGCCAGTTGCTCTCTAGAGAGTATACCACATGTCCTGCGCGAGCGATATATCCGAAAATCAGGGAGGTGGGCCCGCAGCAGGCGGGAGGGGTGCTGCTCCATGCATAGGTGAATTATTCCCGTGCATGGAGCGGCTCCCCTCCCGTCCAACTCGCGCCCTCCAGAGCCTACGGTGTCAGCCGGGCCACGTCGCGGGGAAATGTGGCGGCGAGACGGATGTTGGGCACGCCGGTCAGTTGCATGAGCAGGCGTTCGAGGCCGATGGCGAATCCTCCATGCGGCGGCATGCCGTAGCGAAAGGCTTCCAGGTAGCTCTCAAACGGCTCGACCGGCAGGCCCGCACGCGCCAGGGCCGCCAGGTAGTCGGCGTAGCGGTGAAGACGCTGGCCGCCCGTGACCAGCTCGGTGCCCCGGAAGATCAGGTCGAACGAGTTGGAGTAGCCGGGCCGCATCGGGTCGGGATGCGTGTAGAACGGCCGCTTGCTCATCGGGTAGCCGGTGACATAGAGGAAATCGCTGCCGAACTGCTCGCTTGCCCACTCGCCCAGCCAGCGTTCGCCCTGTGGGGAAAGGTCTGGCTCGGCCCGCTCGTCCACTCCATGCAGGCGATAGATGAGTTCCTGCGCCTCGCGAAAGTGCATATGCGGGATCTCCTCCGGCACGACGGGCAGCCGCGCGTTCAACAGGCGCAGATCGCCAGCGTAGCGCGCGCCGAGGGTCTGCATAATGCCGGCCAGCACGTCGCGCAAGACGGCCATGACGGTGAAGTGGTCCTCGATAAAGCCCAGCTCGGCGTCCAGGCTGACGTATTCGTTGATGTGACGCGTGGTACCGTGTTCCTCGGCGCGAAAGACCGGCCCGACCTCGTAGACGCGCTCGAAGACGCCGACCATGATCTGCTTGTAGAATTGCGGACTCTGCGCCAGGTAGGCGGGACGCCCAAAGTAATCGACTCTAAAGACGCTGGCCCCGCTTTCGGTCGCGGCTGCGACAAGCTTGGGCGTCTGGATCTCGGTGAAACCGCGCTCGTCCAGCACAGCACGAAATGCCTGCATGGCTCCCGCGCCGAGACGCAACATAGCCCGGCGCGTGGGATACCTGTTGGTAACAACCGCGTGATCGAGCAGCGTGCTGAGTTGAGCCTTGAGGCGCGGCTTGTTGAGCGGAACGACCGGCGGTTCGCTCACCGGACTGATGATCTTGATGTGCAGTTCGTGCAGTTCAATCCCGCCCGGCGCCTGCGGCATAGCCAGGACCTGTCCGTCGATGGAGATGACGCTCTCCACGCCGGCGCCGCTTTCGCGCAGTGGAAGCAACTCGTTCTCCGTCTCGGCCACGGCCTGGAGCGTTCCCCAGGCATCGCGCAGGACCAGGAAGCTGAGGCCGCCCATCTCGCGCCAGGAGTGCAGCCAGCCGGTGACGGTGACGCGTTCGCCGATGTGCGCCGCGACCTCGTTTGTCGGGATGCGCGCGCTGAGAAGCTGGTGGTGCATGGTTCTTCTCTCTCGCAGATTCGCCGTCTTGTCATTCAGGAAGCATGCCCCGGCGAATCTGCACAGAGCGTTCAGGCTGCTTCCCGCTTATCCTTATACACTTCTCTCTGGCCGGCGTTCGTATCGGCCAGGCCATCGTCAATGGCCATCGTTCACCTCACTTTCCGCCTCGTCGGCGCTTGCACTTGCCGCGAGGACAAATGAAAAACCCTCGTCCCCACCTGGAGGACGAGGGCATACTCTGCCTCGCGGTACCACCGCCATTCGCCGCCGCGCTCGCGCGCAGCGACCTCACGCGGTTCGCCGACGCTCACAGCATGTCAAGCGAACCGCCGCGCGTTAACGGGCGCGTTCCGAAAAGCGGCTACCCCACGCGGGCGCGTGGCTCACCACACGGCTCAGGGCTGTCGTCCGCGCGCCCAACGACGGCGCTTGCAGCCTGCGCGCCGCTCTCTGTGCGTTGAAGCTCTCGCGGGGTGTTCCCCTCGCAGCCTTTACGATTTTTTCTTTGACAAGACTATACCAGGACCGAGCGCGGCTGTCAATCCGGTATATTCTCTTTGACCACCTCAGCCAGGGCTTTGATGAAGAGCGGCGAGGTGTTGAGCGATGCGGTGCGAGCGAAGACGATGCCGTGTGCTTCTGCCTGCTCGCGAGCGCCGATCTCGATGTCGTAGAGAATCTCCAGGTGGTCGGCCAGGAACTGCACGGGAGCGATCAACACGTGGGTATGACCGGCGGCCCGCAGTTCCGGCATAACGTCGGCAAAGTCGGGCTTGAGCCACTCCTCCGGCGTGTGGCCGGCGCTCTGGTAGCAAAACATCCAGCGTTCGGCGGAAATGCCGGCCAGGCGCGCAATCGCCGCGGCGGTCTCTTTGAGCGCGTCGATATAGTCCGGCTCATTCTCCACCACGCGCTTCGGCATACTGTGCGCGGTGAGCAGCACGGGCACGCGCTCGCGCACGTCGGGCGGCATCTTCGCCAGGGCCTCCCGCACGCGCTCGGCCACAGCCTGCAGGAAGTAGGGCTGCATATGCCAATCCTCAGCGATTTTGAGGGGAAGATCTGGCCGTCCCAGGGTGCGCACGGCCTCCTGCATGGTGCGCACATAGCCGCTCATGATGATCGGCGAGTACTGCGGGGACATAATCACGCCCACCAGCTTATCCGCGTTGGCCGCGACCTCCGGCACGATATCGGCGATGTAAGGTGGCGCGAAGCGCATGCCGGCCATGACGCGGAAACGCGGGCCGGCGGGATGCTGCGCGTTCAACTCACCCTGCAACGCGGCGGCCTGGGCGCGCGTAATCGGCAGCAGCGGCGAACCGCCGATCAGGTCGTAGCGGCGGCGAAACTCCTGCACCAGATCCGCCTCCGGCTCGCGTCCCCCGCGCACATTACGCAGGTACGCCGGCATATCATCCAGGGTAGCCGGCGAGCCATAGGTCATCAGCAGCACGCCAATCTGTTCTGTGGACATAAAGCCTTCTCCTCAATAATCAGCGCGCAGAGACAGCATGGACCGTCTCCACCACGCGTTTCAGCATCTCAGGATCGGTGGGGGCCAGCACGCCGTGGCCTAGATTGAAGATGTGGCCGGGCCGATTCTCCGCGCGGCGCAGCACATCCCTCACCCCCTCCTCGATCACCTCCCAGGGCGCGAGCAGCAGCGTTGGATCGAGGTTGCCCTGAATGCCGCGCTCGTAGCCAATGCGCCTCCACGCCTCGTCCAGGTCGAAGCGCCAATCGACGCACAGAATATCGCCCCCCGCCTCCGCCATCGTCTCCAGCAACGTACCCGTGCTGGTGCCAAAGTGAATGGACGGCGTGCCAGTCGCTTTGATCGCCTGGAAAATGCGCTGCGTGTAAGGGAAGACGAAGCGGCGATAGACGCTGGGACTGAGCGCTCCCACCCAGCTATCAAAGAGCTGCACCACATTCACGCCGGCCTTTGTCTGCGCCACCAGATAGCGGATCGTCACCTCAGTCAGCTTCTCCATCAGCGCGTGCCAGACCTCAGGCTGCCCGTACATCAGCGACTTGGCGAGGCCGTAATCGCGCGAGGGCCGCCCCTCGATCAGGTAGCAGGCCAGGGTAAAGGGCGCGCCCGAGAAACCGATCACCGCCTGCTTTCCCTCAAGCTCGCGGCGCACCAGGCGGATCGCCTCCAGCACGTAGGGCGTGGACTCCTCGGCCTCCGGCACGCGCAGCCGCTCCACATCGGCCATCGTGCGGATGGGATGGTGAATGATCGGGCCGACCTCCGGCTGAATCTCCAGCGAGATGCCCATGCCCTCGAGCGGCAACATAATATCGGCATAGAGGACCGCGCCGTCCACGCCAAACTCCTGCACCGGCATCATCGTCACCTGCGCGCACAGTTCGGGCGTGCGCGCCATCGTCAAAATATCGTAGCGTTTGCGTAACTCGCGGTACTCCGCCAGGCAGCGCCCTGCCTGACGCATAAACCAGACCGGCGTCGCGTCCGGCTGGCGATGATAACATGCGTCCATAAATCGCGCCACGCCCGAATGAGCCGGAAGAACGCTTGAAGATGTATCTTGCTGCATACGTTTCCTGTTCTTCTCCAAAACATGCATCCTCCACCGATTCTAACGCCGAACCGGCAAGGAATATCGCTCTGCATATCATAGCGCGCCTGCGCAGGAGGTGACAAGGGAATCTACGAAAAGCTCTAGAGGGTAGGAAAAAATTCTCCAATGCTTTCAGATTTTTCACAGCGAAGACCCCACGCTCCGCTGTGGGCAAAAACACTGTTTGCTTGTTTTGCAATAATCTGAATGTACTGATACAATAATTAGCAGAAAAGGTTGGGGAAACACAGGTATCTCTCTATTTGTGAGATCATGTTTCCCATCGATTTAAATGCACATAGTCTATCCGGCAACGATGGGCATGACGCAAAGCCATATCAAATTACGGAAGTGGAAAAGGCGCTCAAGAAGTTAGGACAGATAGGAGGAAGACGAAGGTGAATACAACACATTATGCAATTGTCATCCAGTGGAGTGAAGAGGACCAGGCGTATCTTGCCCGCGCTCCTGAATTACCTGGGTGTATTACTCATGGAGAGACTTATGAGGAGGCCCTCAAAAATGCACAGGAGGTAATCGAACTCTGGATAGAAGCGGCACAAGAAACAGGCCGGTTTATTCCATCTCCAAGATTAGCCTGACCTCTCTACGTGGTGCTTTCACTTGCTAAAGGTAATTTATCGACGATATAATAATCACGCTCACTTATTATATCGTCGATAAATTACCAGGCAGGAGAAAGAAGAATCATGCCGGACGAGCCACGCATGGATGAGCGCATTGCCAGGCGGCTGCGGCGGAAGAAAAAGCTGCTGGATGAGTATCGCCCGCTGGAAACCTTCACGGTGCAGCGGCTTCACCAGGATCTGCGACTGCTGGCAACCTACCACAGCAATGCGATCGAGGGAAATACGCTATCCCTGCATGAAACGCAGATGGTGCTGGAGTATGGCATTACGATTGACGGGCACCCGCTGCGCGAATATCTGGAGGCCGCGAACCACGCCGAGGCGTTCGATGCTCTGCCACAGCTTGTCCAGCGCCCCATTACGAGAGAAACCGTTCAGGAACTGCACCGCCTGGTAATGGATAAGATTGATCCACGTGCCGGTGAATTGCGAACGGTCCAGGTCTATATCCGGGGCGCTCCCTTTACTCCTCCTCCGGCGCGGGATGTGCCGCTGTTTTTGACGCAGTGGGTCCAGTGGCTGAGCAGCGATAACGCTCTGCGCTACGATCCCGTAACACGCGCGGCTATCGCTCATCATGACTTTGAGGCGCTGCATCCCTTTACCGACGGCAACGGGAGGGTGGGCCGGCTGTTACTGAATCTCATGCTCATGCAGGATGGCTACACGCCGGCTCTGGTTCTGAGAGAGTGGCGGCCACGATATATTCAGGCTTTGCAGCAGGCGCATGCTGGCGACTATACGCCGCTGGTGAATCTCATCGGGCTGGCAGTAGAGCAGGCGCTGGATCTCTACCTGGAAGCGTGCGTAGAAAGCACCGCACACTTGCTTCCTATGAGCGAACTGGCCCGGTTGTTCAATACAACGGTCGATTATCTCGGCCATCTCGCGCGCGCGGGGAAGTTTGAGGCCAAAAAGCGCGGGCAGCACTGGTATGCCTCGCAGGAGGCGGTGCAGCAATATTTCCAGGAGGCCGGCGCACAGCCGCGAGGGCGTCCGCGCGGCAAACGCTAGCGCGCCTGTCTATTTCGGTGCGTACACGCGCAGATTGGTGAAGCTGGCGTCGCCGGAGCTGGCGGCGAGCGTGCCGGCGGCGACTCCGAGCTGGCCACTGGCGAAGGTGCCGTCGCTGGCCTCGCCGACGAAGGTGCCGTTGATGAAGAGCTGGAAGTGCGAGCCGTTGGCAATGACCAGCAGGGTATTCTTGCCGCCCGCCCCCTGAATGGCGCTGCTAGCACTGTTCTGGATCAGGAAGGTGTAGTGGCCGTTGTTGCGGTAGCGCAGATAGAACTGGTTCTGGTTGGTGATCTCGAAGTCGTAGAACTGGTTGCCGTCCGCGCTGGCGCGGAAGATCAGCCCGGCATCGGCGCTAGAAATGAGCGTGACATCGACCTCGATGGCGGCGTCCCCATATTGCAAGCTCCCGGAGAGGCACGGCTGCAGGGTGTTGGTGCCGTTTGCCGTGACGAAGTAGGCGTTATTGGTGAATGAGCAATTGGTGCCGTCGTTGGGCCAGTTGTTGTCGTCGGGACCGCTCAGGGGATCGTTCAGCAGGGGCGTGCCGGAGGTGATGGCCGTAGCGGTCGCCTCGATGTTCTTTTGCGCGGCTATGGCCTGGGCTGTGGCGGAGGCAGAGACTGCCGTGGCGGTCTGCTGGGCGGAGATGACCTGCTGCGTCTGGCTGGCGACAACGGTGCCGGTCGCTCCTGCGCGGGCCGTGGCTGTGGCCGAGACGGCGCTCTGCTGGCGATTCTGGATGGTGAGATAGCCCAGGGTGAAGCCGGCGATGAGCAGCAGAGCCACGCCCATGAGAGCCGCAACAAGCACCCGGCTGCCGCGCCTGCGACGCGAACGCGTGGGTATGACCTGCGGCGGCGTGATGGTGTCCGTCGTCTGCTCGAAGTTCCGACGCGGAGCCGGGGCGGGC
>Ga0209581_1003776_pt1 | contig 12696 bp, 10 predicted proteins | sample Coa_R2_FD_187160 | JGI IMG/M metagenome (GOLD analysis project Ga0209581, IMG submission 187160) | Surface soil microbial communities from Centralia Pennsylvania, which are recovering from an underground coalmine fire - Coalmine... | ecosystem: Environmental > Terrestrial > Soil > Unclassified ...
GAGCCACAAGCCCTGCTGCCGTTCTCGTTTCTGCCGGGTTCCCATCGCCATGGCATATAGACGTTCAGAACATTTCCAACGTCACATGTTTTCGACCTGGCGATCCGACTATTACCACGGGCTGCTAGCGAAAGCCAGAGCCGCGGCGGAAGCAGGTTTCGACGAGGTCATTTTCGACGCATCCCGCAAGCCCTTCGAAGAAAACATGAGGGAGACCAAACAGGCTGTCGAAATCCTGAGGTCAATGCGGCCCGACATTGTTGTCGAAGGCGAAGTCGGTTACATCGGGTCTTCCTCAGAGATTGTTGACAGCGTGCCTCCGCAGTCGCTCCAATTGACCACACCCGAGGAGGCCGCGCAGTTCGTGACAGAAACGAAAGTCGACGTGTTCGCACCGGTGGTTGGGAATATGCACGGCCTGCTGCCATCGATGATACGCGGCGAGGGCCACAAACGCCTCGATATCGAACGAATCCGGGAGATCAAGCGAGCCAGTGGGGCGTTCCTCACACTGCATGGCGGTCCGGGGACAGCGGATGGGGATTTCGTCGCAGGGATTCAAGCCGGGCTCACCATAATCCACATCAACACAGAACTCCGCGTGGCGTGGCGGCTCGGGCTTGAGAGTAGTCTGAAGGCGCACGCTCACGATGTCACGCCGTATAAGATCCTTCCTGGCGCCGAACAGGCCATGGAAGATGTGATTGCGCGGCGCCTGGCGCTATTCAATCCGGACGGCCGCTCATGAAACCGCCTTTGTCAATAGGCGGGTGACGCTCCATGAAGCGCCTCCGCAGGGCATCGGCACGAGCCGCAGGACGTCTACGTGTACCGGAGTCGCCGGCCGCGAATTCCCGGACCTGAGGTCATCGGATCATCGTCAAACCGGGGAAGCCCAGACAACTTCGCCTCTAGGCCCGGTGGCACCCCTTCGAGGTCGCGCCGCTACAACGGACTTCCCGTAGCCGGACACTTCAGGACTGCTCAACAGGGATGGCTCACTGCCGTTCCAGCGTCATGCACACGCCCCTTACGACTGCCATCCGCCGCCCAGGGACTTATAAAGCTGGACCACGCTCAGGATCTCTTCAAGACGCAGGCGCGCAAGATCAAGCTGGGCTTGAAACAAATCGCGATCTGCATCGAGCGCGTTCAGTTGGGTATCCACGCCGCCGTGGTAGCGGAGATACGCGAGCCGGAGACGGTCCTCCAACGCCTTTTCGAGCGCCTCCTGCTTGGTGCGGCTTTCGTGGAAGCGCTGATGCGCGATCAGCGCGTCGGAAGTTTCGGCGAACGCAGTTTGGATCGTCTTCTCATAGCGCACCAGCAGGCGCTCGCGCTCGGCCTCGGCCAGCCTCACGTTGGACCTGAGGCGCCCGGCGGTGAAGATCGGCTGAGTGACCTGCGGCGTGAGGTTCCAGAGGCTGGCCGGTCCGCTGAACAGGCTCGATAACTGCGTGCTGGCGCCGCCCAGCGCGCCGCTCAAGCTGAGGGTCGGAAAGTACATCGCTCGCGCGACGCCGATCTGGGCGTTGGCGGCGATCAAGTCCTGCTCTGCAGCGCGGATATCGGGCCGCCGCTCGAGAAGCGCGGAGGGTAGGCCGGGGGGGACATCCGGCGGGAGCTGCTGTTCGGTGAGGGACCTGCCGCGGGGAATGTCATGCGGGCTTTCCCCAAGCAGCAGGCTGATTTGGTTTTCCGTCTGCTCGATTTGGCGCTGAATTGCCGGGACGGTTTCCGCCGCAGTGTAGACGAGCTGCTCCGCCTGGCGCAGGTCCAACTCCGTGGACACGCCGTGCGTTTCGCGCGAATTGGTAAGCGCGAGCGACTCTTCACGGGTTTTCAGCGTGCGCCGGGAGATTTCGAGCTCGTAGTCGAGTTCACGCATGGTGAGATAGGCGGTAGCAACATCACTGACCAGCGTTGTGATCACCACCCTTCGATTTTCATCCGCGCTCAATAGATTAGCGCGCGCGGCTTCTGTAGCACGGCGCAGCTTGCCCCATACGTCAATTTCGAAGGACAGCAACTGCAGCGCGGCGGTCCCGAAATTCCGATTTTGCGAGGGAAGAAACTGAGGGGGAAGCGGTGTGGCGCCCTCGCGCGACAGACGATTGATTTCGACGGCTCCGCCTGCACCGACATTAGGATACTGGTCGGACCGCGTGATTCCGAGCGCAGCGCGAGCTTCTTCGACGCGGGCGACGGCCTCGCGGAGGTCGTAGTTTCTCGCAAGCGCCTGGCGGATCAGCGCCTGCAATTGTTCATCTCTGAATACCTGAAACCATTTCAGATCGGCGAAGGAGTCAGCCTGAGCCGATGACAGAGGTTCCGGAGCGCGGAACGTTTGCGGGGTCGCAATCGCCGGGCGCCGATAGTTCGGGCCCACCGTGCACGCAGTCGAAAAGCAGACGATGCCCACGACGAATATGTGACGCATACCATTCTCCAGTCCTTAATCACCAGTTCCGGGCAGCGGCTGTTGTGGGAGCACAGGAACCGGCGGGCGCGCTACCGCGCCGGAGACCCTCTCGACGAGATAGAAAATTGCAGGGATAAGAAAGATGCCGATTGCGCTAGCCGCCGCCATGCCGCCGATCACCGTCGTGCCCATGATCTGGCGCGCGACCGCACCGGCTCCGCTTGCGGTCCACAGAGGAACACATCCGAGGATGAACGCAAAAGAGGTCATCAGAATGGGACGGAGGCGCAGGCGCGCGCCGTCCAAAGCGGCATCGGCGAGCGGCTTCCCTTTTTCGAATTCGTCCCTGGCGAACTCCACGATCAGAATTGCGTTCTTCGCCGCGAGACCTATTAGCATGACGAGTCCGATCTGCGAATAGACGTCGTTTTCGATCTGCACCATGTAAGCCGGCAGGAAATGGCCGAGGACCCCCCGGCGCAGCCACAGGATGCCGAAGGCGCCGAATACAGCGACCGGCGTACTGAGAAGAACACTGAAAGGAAGCGTCCAACTTTCATACAGGGCCGCGAGAATGAGGAAGACAAACAGGAGGGAGAATCCAAAGATGACCGCCGGGGAGACACCTTGCTGCGCCTTCTTTTCCTGGAACGACATGCCGGAATAGTCAAAGCCCATCCCGGCCGGCATGGTTTGCGCGAAGGTTTGCTCGAGCGCCTGCATCGCCTGGTTTGTGCTATACCCAGGCGCGGCGGCCACGTTTAATTGAGCCGACCGATATTCGTTGAACCTCATGGTAAATTCCGGGCCATTGCGCGATTCGAATTTGGTGAGTGCGGAAAGCGGGACCATCTCACCCGCCGCGTTTCTCACATAGAACTGCCCGACGTTTTCCGCTTGCGTGCGGTACGCCCCCTCGGCCTCGACATATACTTGCCATTGGCGTCCGAAGCGGTTGAAGTAGTTGACGAAGAACCCACCCATGAAACTCTGAATGGTGCGGTAGACGTCGTTGATCGCGACGCCCTGCTTGATTACCTTATCGCGGTCAACAGTAACGAACTCCTGCGGCACACTCGGGAGGAATGTCGTCGTCAGGCTGCCGATTTCCGGCCTTTTGCGTGCGGCGGCCATGAACTTGTCGAGGTTGCGGGCAAGAAATGCAGGGTCGCTGCCAGAACGGTCCTCCAGAATGAAGGTCACACCGCCCGAAGTGCCGACACCGGGAATGGCGGGCGGAGAGAATCCGAAGGCGATCGCCTCCGGCATCCTGCTGAGTTCCGCGTTGAGCCGCGCTTTGATGGACTGAAACTGTTCGGCGCGCGTTTTGCGGTCGCCCCAATCCTTCATGCTGACCCAAACGAAGCCGCTGTAGCTGGTGCGAACGAAAGAGAGCAGGCTGAAACCGCCGACGGCGGTGACATTTTGCACGCCGGGAATCGCTGATGCGATCTTCTGAATTTTCGCGAGGACGTCCTCCGTGCGCTGGAGCGATGCCGCGTTGGGAAGCTGGATGTTCAGATAGAAGTAACCTTGATCTTCGTCCGGGACGAAGCTGGTGGGTAGCTTGCCCGCGACCCAGAAGCCGGCTGCGCCGAATCCGATCAGGACGACGAATGCTACCACGCTCTTGCGGAGAATCGCGCCGGAGATCCGCACATAGCTGTTGGTTGCCCGCTCGAAGCTGCGATTGAACCAGTCGAAGAACTTTCCAAGCGGCCCTCTCTTCCCCTTGGATCCCGGCCTGAGAAGCAGCGCCGCCAGCGCTGGGCTAAGCGATAGTGCGTTGAACGCGGAGAGGACCACCGAAATCGCGATGGTGATGGCGAACTGCTGATAAAGGCGCCCGGTGATGCCGGGGATGAACGCGGTCGGAATGAAGACGGCGGAGAGCACCAAAGCGATGCCAACCACCGGTCCGGAGATCTCCTCCATTGCTTTGCGGGCTGCTTCTTTTGGTGAGAATCCATCGTCTATGTGGCGTTGGACGGCTTCCACGACGACGATGGCATCGTCGACAACCAGGCCGATGGCGAGCACGAGGCCGAACAGAGAGAGCGTGTTAATGCTGAATCCGAAGGCCGGGAAGAAAACAAAGGTCCCGATCAGCGACACCGGGACGGCCAGCAGCGGAATCAGAGTCGCGCGCCAGCCTTGCAGGAACAGAAAGACTACCATCCCGACCAGGGCAATGGCAATGAGCAGCGTCTCGACGATCTCTTTCATCCCTTCGTGGACAGCCTTGGTGGTGTCGACGGGGACGGTGAAATCGATGTCGTCCGGGAAGCGCTTCTTTGCTTCGGCCATGAACTGCCTGACGCCCGCCGCCGCGTCGACCGCGTTCGAGCCGGGCAGTTGGTAGAGGCTGATGACGGCACTGGGCTTGCCGTTCAGTTGACCGGACACGCTGTAGTCCTGCGACCCCAACTCGACGCGCGCAACATCGCCTACCCGTACAATCCCGGTTTCCGGGGTCTCGCGGACGACGATCTGCTCGAATTCTTCCGGGGAGACCAGCCGTCCTTGAGCGCGCACGGCGTATGTGAACGGCTGGCCTGGAGGCGCCGGCTCGCTGCCGACCTGCCCGGCAGGATTCACGGTGTTCTGGGTTTGGATGGCGCTGATAATCTCGGGAACGGTGATCTGCAGCTTGGCAAGTTGGTCGGGCTTCACCCATATCCGCATCGCGTACTGGCCTGCCCCGAAGATTTGGATCGTGCCGATGCCCCGCACGCGCAAGAGCTGGTCGTACAAATTGATGTAGGCGTAATTCGCGAGGAATCGCGCGTCACGCGTTCCCTTGGGCGAGTACAGTGCCACAAGCATCAGCGGCGCGATCACCGATTTCTGCACGGTCACGCCGAAATTATTGACTTCGGGAGGTAGTTGTGAGGCGGCTTGGGTTTCCCGGCTCTGGGCGAGAATCAGGTCAGTGTTCGGATCTGTAGCGACATCGAAATCGACAATCATTCTCATCTGGCCGTTCGCCGTTGCGTTCAAGGAATACATGTAGTTCATGTTGTCGACGCCGCTCATTTGTTGCTCGATGGGCGTGGCCACGGACTCCTCGACGGTCTGGGCGTCGGCGCCGACGTACGTGCCGGTGACCTGTACCTCGGGCGGCGCGATCTGCGGAAACTGCGCGACTGGGAGCTGGGCGACCACCACAGCTCCGACGATAACGGTAAAGATGGCGATGACAATCGCCACAATCGGACGATTGATGAAGAATTTCGACATGATGGTTACCACTCGTGGAAGGGTTTTGGATCGACCAGCATCCCGGGCCGGACCTTCTGGACACCCTCGACAACAACCCGCTCGCCGGGTTTGACGCCTTCGTGGACGATCCAATCGTGACCAAAGGTTTCGCCGACGGTCACGGATCGAATGCTGACCTTGTTATCGCGGCCGACAACCGCCAACTGGCGCGTGCCCTGGAGGTCGAAGACCGCCTCTTGAGGCACCAGCAGCGCTCCGCGGTCCTGGTCAATGGCTGCCCGGACCCTTCCATACTGGCCGGGGCGCAAGACGTTACCAGGATTCGGGAATATTCCGGCGATGCGAATGGCGCCGGTTCTGACATCCACCTGGCGGTCCGCGAAGTAGATTTTGCCCTTGTGCGGATAGGTGCTGCCATCCGCCAAAATAAGCTCCAGTTGCACGCGCGCGCGCGCCTTGAGGAATTTGTCCGGACTGGGGTATTCGCGCTCGCGTTGCAGGTACTCTTGTTCGCTCACGGTGAAATAGACCTTGATTGGATCGAGCGTCGAGATGGTTGTAATGACGCCGCTGGCGGGGCTGACCAGAGCGCCGACCTGCAGTTGCGCTATGCCGGGGATGCCGTCGATGGGTGCGGTGAGTCGCGTGAAGCCCAGATTGATCCGCGCCGTTTCGACCGCGGCGGTGGCGGCCTGCACGGCGGCTGTGGCAGCAGTAATCTGGGCCCTGTCGGTTCCGACCTGGGCTTCCGCCGCCTGCATCTGCGCTTTGGCGGCCATGTTGTTCTGTGTCGAATTGTCGAGGTCCTGTTCGGTGATGGCGTGTGCTTGGGCAAGCGGAGTATAGCGATCAACATCGAGCTGGACGCGGCGCTGGTTTGCCGCGGCCACCGCGACTTCCGCTTGAGCCTGGGCGAGTTGTGCCCGGGCCTGCGCCAATTGGCCTTGGGCCTGCGCCAGCCGACCTTCGGCCTGGTCGAGGTCCGCTTGAAATGGCCGGGGATCGATCTGAGAGAGGAGTTGGCCCCGGCGAACGAAGGACCCCTCGGTGTAGGTCTGCTTCACGAGGTAGCCGGAAACCTGCGCTTTGATTTCTGCGTTGACGAAGCCGTCGACCGTGCCTATCCACTCGCGGTACAACGGCACGTCCTTCTGCTGGACAGAGGCGACCAGAACCTGAAGCGGCTTTCGGGCGGCCACGACCTTGGCGGAATGCCCACATGCCGCCGCGAGCAAGAGCATCACTGCCGACCCTAAGAACGACAGACTTCTCATCGCACTTCCTCCACTGACTCCAAAGATTGAGAGCGCCGCGCCCCGCCGGGGAATCATCGGCTTCTGGCGTCGGCACCCTGCCCGGACGTTCATCTCTTCGCGAACTGGGTGAAGACGTAATCGGTGGCCTTGGCTTGCGAGTGGCACGCCACCCCGCACCTGGCGTCTTTCCCCTGAGGGGGCGAGTCGGACGAGGTGCCTGGCGTGAAGCGGTCAGCGGCGGCGTCGTAGTCGAAAACGGCGTAACCCCATCCACCGCTGTCCGCGAACCTCTTGCTGTCTTTCACCATGAAGTCCACGTTTGCCAGCCTGTCCGGCACAGTCGCGTCGGGGAAGAACGAGTTCGTCTTCCGGGTCCAATGGACTTTCGCCATCTTCGCGCCGTCCGGGACAGGTTTCCCGTTGCCGGGTATGCCACTCTGGTACGCATTGATCATGATTGGATTTCCGAGAATTACAGCCAGCACCTTTTCGTGGCAACCGACGGAGATCGTCTGCCAGGATTCGTATCCTCGGAATTCTGAGAGCGCCAGCCCTCCCGGAACTTTCGCGGCGTACTTCTCCTGGGTAGCCAACACAAGGCCAGCGACTACAGCGATGAATAACGCTCCCATCAGCACTCGTTTTCTCACTTTTCACCGCCTCTCAGACGCCCCGGCTGGTTCAGCGGGAAACTCCCGCAGGTTCCGCGGTGAGGACGTCCATCAGAGCCTTAGCAGCCGCGGTTGAGGAAGCGGGGTTCTGCCCGGTGACCACGCGACCATCGACAAGGGCAAAACTGGCCCAGGCGGGCGCCTTCTCGTAAAGGCCGCCGATTCTCTTTAATTCGTCTTCTACGCGGAACGGTACGACTGTCAACATCATCAGAATTTTCAAGTTCGTTCTCCTTCGTCTTGCGACTCGAACCAGACATCCGGTCCGCGGTCAACCATCACTGTCTGGTAAGCGCAAATCCTGTACCACAGCGAAGAGACACAAATGAAAGGCCGCACGACGACCGTCACCCCCCTACTGTTGGCGGACCGACTCAGCGGGCTGACGCGGTCTAACGCAGTTCCTGGGGTCAAGCGGCGGCCCGCGGAACTACTTGAGCAACCATTTCGGACCACTGACGTATGGATTGCCTCGCTCGTAGAAGCGCAGCCTCAAATCCACGTTACGTGTCAACCCGATCCGGACACCTCTGGCGATGGCTCCGGTTTTCCGCCGGCTTGCCGCGAGCCAGAGCGGCCCTGCAGCGCAGAGATCCAGGCCGTCCTGACGGAAATCGATCTGCATAGCCTGGGTGAGCCGGCCTGGTCCCCGGGCTAATTCGAGCCGGCTGGCACCGCCGCGAAGCTGTTGCATCCGATCGATTCCATCGATTGGTTCGAGCGCACGCAGGAGGACACCCGCCCCGATTCCGGCCGCCTCGCTGGTGACGTTCAGCAAGAACGACGAACCGTAGGCGAGATGCACGTATGCGTGTCCTTGCCGGAGAAACAGCGATGAATTACGCCGCGTCTCTCCGCGGAACGCGTGACCGGCGGAATCGCCAACCGGATAGGCCTCCGTCTCGACGATGCGCCCGCTGAGCCGCCCGCCCTCGGTATCGTGGACAACCACTTTGCCAACCAGGTAGCGCGCCAATTCGACAGTATCCACCGGGAGTTCCGTTCGACGGATGCGCCGAAGAGGAGCCGCGGAAACACCTTCGCCCGGGCCCTTCATTCCCCTGTGCGCTGCTCTGTCGGGGATAGCGCTCTGGCGAGCGGCTGGAGCTCCCCGAGCATGGTAGGTATGAGTTCCGATACGGTCGGGTGAATGTGCATTGCCCTTTGGATAACCTGATACGGAGCTCTTGCGTACATCACGTCAAGGATCGAATGGATGGCCTCGTCGCCGCCGGTTCCGAGGATGGCGGCGCCCAGGATCTGGTGGGATTCGCCATCCACGATGATCTTCATAAACCCCTGCGTCTCGCCCTTCTCCACGGCACGACCGACCTTCGTCATCGGGCGCCGACCAATGAGCGCGGGCCGGCCGCTTTTACGAACTTCATCCTCAGTCGCACCTGCCCGCCCCAATGGAGGGTCGATGTATAGAGCATACGCTTTAATGCGATCGCTGACTTTGCGTGGATCGTTATCCAGAAGATTCGCAGCGACGATTTCGGCATCGTTAAAGGCCGTGTGAGTGAATGCGCCTCTTCCGTTGCAGTCTCCTAGCGCCCAAATACCGGGAACGCTGGTACGTAGTTGGTCGTCGACAACGATGTATCCGCGCTTGTCAACAGCGACGCCGGCCTCTTCAAGACCAAGGTCACTGGTATTCGGACGGCGTCCTACCGCCAGCAGGAGGTGAGAGCCGCTTACCTCGGGATTCCCGCTTGCGCAGTTAACCTGAGCGACGATCTCATCTCCGCGCCGCGAAAAGCCAATACAATCCGCGTTCAACCTAACCGTGATGCCTTCGTTGTCCAGGATGCTGCGGATGGCAGTCGAGACGTCCTCATCCTCGTGCTGGGCGAGGCGCGACGCTCTCTCGACGATGGTGACTTCGCTACCAAACCTGCGGTACATCTGCGCAAATTCGAGACTGACGTAGCCGCCACCGATGATCAGCAGATGACGCGGCAGGAAGTCGATATCCATTATGGAGCTGTTGGTCAGATACGGAATCCCGTCGATGCCGGGCATCTGAGGCACAGCTGCGCGGCCGCCTACATTAATGAAGATTCGATCTGCCCGGAGCGTCTGTGAACCGACCCTAACTTTTTTCGGGGATTCGAACCGGCCGTGTCCCTGATACACGGTGCAGTTTGTCATCCCCCTGAGCCAGGCCTCGACGCCGAATCTGGACTGCGCCGAAACCGTGTCTTTTCGGGTTTTTACGAGTTTCATATCAACGGCGGCAGGGCCGTTGTTCATCACACCGAAATCGGCCGCGTGGCGCACCATGTGAGCCGCATACGCACTGGCGACCATCGTCTTCGTGGGAATGCAGCCGGTGTTGACACACGTGCCGCCGAACAATTTGCGCTCAATGATCGCAACCTTCATGCCGGTACCTGCCAGCCGTTGCGCCAGGAAAGGACCAGCCTGACCGGTTCCGATGACAATTGCGTCGTATGTCTTGGTCATGGATCTCCTTCGTTCCTGCAGTTACGGGGCCGCGCCGTCCCCGCGGGCTATGCCACGGCCCCCAGGCGGGGGTCGTCTCTGTCGACAGTCGGCTATCGGTGTCCGGTGGACGGCTCTGCCGCCATACTGCGCGATGAGCGTGGCCCTTGACTGACCACAAAGATCTTGATTTCCGGGGGATTCATGCGCTGGTCGTTGAAATGCACCATTCACGGCCGTGACCGCGGAAACAGCATCACTCTATCAAGTTTCGACACCGGGCGATGTGGACTTGGAATCTGCGAGTGTCCAGCTTGGTGCCAGATATCGGGCCGTACGGTCGATGACGGCGTCCCTTGCCGCGGGTGTTTCCGCGGAAGACCAGATGGTTCAGTCCTGCCCGGATGCCAGCCCGATGAAGTGGCACCAGGCGCACACCACTTGGTTTTTCCGGAAAAGACTTTGCGCGCCTCGCTTTCTCGTCCGTCGCTCGACGAGGTGCTCGCCTTCCGAACACATGTGGACGAATGGATGGAAACGCTGTTCACACGTCAGATTTCCGGCGGCGCAGTGCGGCGCATTGTACTGGGCTTGAATCACGAGCAGCAACACCAGGCATTGATGCTGACCGATATCAAGCACGCCTTCTACTCGAACCCCCTGCGTCCGGCGTTTGCCGCTGCCCCTTTTGCAGTGGCGCGTGACGTTAACACCACGCGATCTCACGAGATCCGGCGAACTCCTTCGACTTTTGCTTCGATAACGAAACCCCACGCCACAAGATCTACCTGGAACCCTTCGGGATCGCCAGCCGCACCGTCACGTGTCGCGAATATCTGGAGTTCATGTCCGATGATGCGTACGCGCGGCCTGAATTTTGGCTTTCTGAAGGCTGGGAGACGGTGAGGAAGCAGGGGTGGGAGGCGCCGCTGTATTGGGAACGCGACTCCACGGACAGTACCGGCTGGCGAGTCTTCACCCTTCGCGGTTGGCACCCGCTGTCCGCGCTGGTGGACACACCCGTATGCCACGTTAGCTTCTTTGAGGCAGACGCGTTCGCCCGCTGGAATGACCGCCGCCTCCCGACCGAAGCGGAATGGGAACTGGCCGCGAGTGGCTGTTCAATTCATGGGAACTTCCTCGAAAGCGGACGGCTGCATCCCGCGATTGCGTCCGGGGATGGTCTGGATCAACTCTTTGGGGACGTCTGGGAATGGACGGCAAGTGCCTACACCGGTTATCCGGGTTACAGGCCTCTACCTGGCCCCCTGGGCGAATACAACGGAAAGTTCATGTCGAGCCAGATGATCCTGCGCGGCGGATCGTGCGCGACACCCACGAGTCATTTACGCGCAACCTATCGGAATTTCTTTCCGCCGGCAACGCGGTGGCAATTCACGGGAATTCGGCTGGGCGCGTAAGGGATCCCAAGTATAAATATGACGACCGACGTTCAGACATTCGAAACGAAGAGTCTCTGCCCTCTCGACTCGCGCGAGGCGCTGATCGATGAAGTTTGGAGCGGTTTATGCAAGCGTCCGCGATCCCTGGTCCCGTGGATGCTCTACGACTGCGAGGGTTCACGCCTTTTTGAGTGCATCACAACGCTGCCGGAATACTATCCGACGCGGACGGAGCGCGACATCGTGGCGAACCATGCCGGAGCGATTCTTGCGGCGTCTGGTTCCGACTATTCTCGGCCATTGCGCCTGCTCGAATTGGGAGCGGGGACAGCCGCCAAAACAGGCATTCTGCTGGAAGCAGCCACGCGCTCGCGAAGCCAGGTGACTTACTTTCCAATCGATGTCTCGTCCGACGCGCTAGCCGCGGCGTGCGAGAGCATCGGCTGCCTGTTGCCGGATGTACAACTGGAGCCGGTGGTAGCGAATTACGTGACTGACCCACCGAGGTTGGAACCTTTCCAGGGGACCACGCTCGCCATGTACATCGGTTCGAGTATCGGGAACTTCTCACCGGAGGAGGCTCGCACGATTCTGCGGAATCTGAGGGCGGAACTCAGGAGAGGCGACGCGTTGTTGTTAGGCACGGATATGGTGAAGGACGAGGCGACGCTGGTGCGGGCGTATGACGATGGAGAGGGCGTCACGGCCGCGTTCAACCTCAACATTCTGCATCGCCTTAATCGAGAACTGGGCGCGAACTTCGATACCGGCTGCTTCCGACATCGCGCGCGCTGGAATGCTGCGGAGTCACGCATCGAGATGCACCTTGAGAGTGCCTGCGACCAGACCGTAAATATCCCTGCCGCGCAACTCACTCTCCAATTCGCGGCCTTTGAAACGATCCATACCGAGAACAGCTATAAGTTCACTACGGAAACGCTCGGCGCCCTATTGGATGACGCGGGCTTTGCGATCGAGCAGACGTGGACGGACCCACAGCAGTGGTATGCCCTCACGCTCGCAGGCCTTCGGTAGCGTTCCTCGCCGGCCGACTCTAAACCGCTTTCGGCTGCTTGTTCCATCCGTGGAACGCCGAAAAATCGCCGGCAACCCAAGCCTCGCGGAGTCCAGGGTTCTTGAGATCCCAGGCTCTATAGCAGAATCTGTGGGCAGAGCGACGACTGAATTACCTGGCTGACAAGCTGTTTGACTGCGACGAATGGGAGCACTTTGAGAGAGCCGCCCCCGGTACCTGCGGTGAAGGGGGAGCTGTG
>Ga0209581_1003778_pt1 | contig 12683 bp, 17 predicted proteins | sample Coa_R2_FD_187160 | JGI IMG/M metagenome (GOLD analysis project Ga0209581, IMG submission 187160) | Surface soil microbial communities from Centralia Pennsylvania, which are recovering from an underground coalmine fire - Coalmine... | ecosystem: Environmental > Terrestrial > Soil > Unclassified ...
CTGGCAACGATGCGGAACGCAACGGTCTCGTACGGGTCCCGCCCGGCAGTGGTAAAGCGACGCGCGATATGCATTTCTCTCCCCCGACACCCAGTCTCGCGGGCTTCCCTGTCCCCACATCTTGCGAGTGGCCCACGCGAAACCCCAAGATACGCTCCCTCCCGGGGTGCCGTCTACCACATATACGCATCTCGTTAACGATGACGCTATTAGTGGATTCGCTGCCACAGGTCTTTACCGCGGCCGCGCGGCGGTGCACATTCCGCGCCGATGACGACCCTGGGAACCCGATTGCTGACCCTGCTGCGCGGCGAGCTGGTGGGCACCGACGCCTACGGCAACCGCTATTACCGGTTGAAGGGCGACCGGCCGAGCGGGCGCGGCGGCGGCCGCTTCAGCCGCGAGCGGCGCTGGGTCATCTACCGCGGCGAGCCGGAGGGCTCGAAGGTGCCGCCGGAATGGCACGCCTGGCTGCACCATACGGTGGACACGGTGCCGGGGGTGCGGCCGCGCTATCCGTGGGAGAAGCCGCACCAGCCGAACCTGACCGGCACCCCCGCCGCCTACCGGCCGCCCGGCTCGATCCTGCGCGGCGCGCGGCGGCCGCGCGCGACCGGCGACTACGAGCCGTGGACGCCGGGCTAGCGGCGGGGCGCGAGGCCGGGCGATGAGGGGCAACGTCATCGAAACGGTGATGGGCGCCGTCGTCATCCTGGTGGCGGCGCTGTTCCTGGTCTTCGCCTACAACACGAGCCGCGAGCGCACCGTCGCCGGCTATCAGGTGGCGGCCGATTTCCAGCGCGTCGACGGCATCCGCGAAGGCGGCGACGTACGCATCAGCGGCATCAAGGTGGGCTCGGTCGTGTCGGAACGGCTCGACCCGAAGACCTTTCTCGCCGATATCCGGATCAGCCTCGACCCGTCGATCAAATTGCCCGAGGACACCGTCGCCGAGATCGTCTCGGCCGGGCTGCTCGGCGACAAGTACGTCTCGCTGGTGCCGGGCGGCTCGGACAAGGTGATCCCGCCGGGCGGCAAGATCAAATACACGCAATCCTCGGTCACCCTTGAAAACCTGATCGGCCAGATGATCTTTTCGGCACCGGGCAAGAAGCCGGGCGAGGGCGAGGCGCCGGCCCCGGGCGCCGCCGGCGCCAAGCCGCCGGGCGCGCCGTCGCTGCAGTGAGGAGCGCGGGCATGGCCGAGGGCAAAGCCGACGATTTCCCGGTGTGGCGCACGCCCGAGGGCGACAAGGTCGCCTGCGTCGAGAAGATCAAGGTGCTGAACGAGAACCTCGCCGAGCTGCGCGAGATGGCCCAGGACGCGCTCGAAGACGCGGTGCTGATGGGCTGCGACGAGGGCCAGGTGCGCGAGGTGCTGGCCGGCATCGTCAAGGGCCTCGTCAACCCCTATCGCAAATGAGGCGGGCGGCCGCGGTCGGCTTGTTGGCGCTCGCCGCCGCCGGGTCCGCCGCCGCGGAGCCGATCTCCGAGCCGATCGCGGTCTTGCAGGGGCTCGACAAGACCACCGCGCGAATCTCGCAGTTCGAGGCCAGGGTCGGCGAGCCGGTGCGCTTCGGCGACCTGTCGATCGTGGTCCGCGACTGCCAGCGCACGCCGCCCGAGGAGCCGCCGGAAAAGGCGGCGTTCCTGCAGATCTACGAAGTGCACCCGGACGAGGCGCAGGTGCGGGTGTTCAGCGGCTGGATGTTCGCGTCGAGCCCGGCCCTGTCGGCGCTCGAAGACCCGATCTACGACGTCAACGTGATCGACTGCAAGGCCGCCGCGCCGGCGCCGGCGCCCTCGCCGCCGCCGGCGCCGCCGGCGCCGCCGGCCTCGCGGGGAAAGACGGCGCGGTAGCGCAGCGCCTCGGCGAGCAGGCGCCGGTAGTGGCGGCGGGGAATCTCGACCGCGCCGAAGCGCGCCAAATGCGCGGTCATGAACTGCACGTCGAGCAGCCGGTAGCCGCCCTGGCGCAGCCGCGCGACGAGGTGGACGAGGGCGACCTTGCTGGCGTCGGTCTCGCGGCTGAACATGCTCTCGCCGAAGAACGCGGCGCCGAGCGAGACGCCGTAGAGACCGCCGACCAGGCGGCCCTCCCGCCAGCATTCGACGCTGTGGGCGTGGCCGCGGCGGTGGAGCCGTTCGTAAAGGTCGAGGATGGTGTCGTTGATCCAGGTGTTCGGGCGCTTCTCGCCGGGCTCGGCGCAGCCGCGCATGGTCTCGGCAAAGGCGCTGTCGCAGCGCACCTCGAAGCGCCCGCTGCGCACCACCCGCCGCAGCCGCCGCGGCACGTGGAAGCCGTCGAGCGGAATGATCGCCCGGCGCAGCGGGTTGACCCAGAACAGCTCGGGGTCGTCGGCCGAATCGGCCATCGGGAAAATGCCGCAGGCATAGGCGTCGAGCAGAATCTCGGGGGTCAGCGTCAGCCGGGTCATCGGCCGAGAAACCGGTCGAGCCAGTGGATGTCGTATTCGCCGCGGCGGAACGACTCGTCGCGGACGATGCGCTGGTGCAGCGGCAGCGTCGTGTCGATGCCGCCGACGACGTATTCGTCGAGCGCGCGCGACAGCCGCATCAGGCATTCCTCGCGATTGTCGCCGTGGACCGCCAGCTTGGCGACCAGGCTGTCGTAATAGGGCGGCACCTCGTAGCCCTGGAAGGCGGCGCTGTCGACCCTGACGCCGAACCCGCCGGGCGCATGGTATTCGCTGATCCGCCCCGGCGACGGGCGGAAATCGTCGGGGCTTTCGGCGTTGATGCGGCACTCGATCGCGTGGCCGGACAGGCGGATGTCGCTCTGGCGGCGCGACAGCGGCAGGCCGGCGGCGACGCGGAGCTGCTCGCGCACGATGTCGAGGCCGCTGACCATCTCGCTGATCGTGTGCTCGACCTGGAGCCGGGTGTTCATCTCGATGAAATAGAATTCGCCGTCCTGGTAGAGAAATTCCAGGGTCCCGGCGCCGCGATAGCCGAGCTGTTCCAGGGCGCCGACCGCGATGCCGTGCAGCCGCCGGCGTTCGAGCGCGCCGAGCGCCGGCGACGGCGTTTCTTCGACCAGCTTCTGGTGCGAGCGCTGCAGCGAGCAGTCGCGCTCGCCGAGATGGATGACCCCGCCGCGGCCGTCGCCGAGCAATTGCACCTCGATGTGGCGCGGCCGCTCGAGATAGCGTTCGAGATAGACGGCGTCGTTGGCAAAGGCGGCCTTCGCCTCGGCCTGGGCGAGCGGCAGCATCTGCGCCAGCTCGGCCGGGTCGCGCGCCAGCTTCATGCCGCGCCCGCCGCCGCCGGCCGAGGCCTTGAGCAGCACCGGGTAGCCGACCGCCTGCGCCGCCGCCTCGGCCGCGGCGAGATCGGCCACCGCCTCCTGCGACCCCGGCACGGTCGGGATGCCGAGCTGCCGCGCCGCCTCCTTGGCGCGGACCTTGTCGCCCATCAGCCGGATATGCTCGGGCGTCGGGCCGATGAAGGTGAAGCCGTGCTCCTCGACCGCCTCGGCGAAATCGGCATTCTCGCTGAGAAAGCCGATGCCGGGGTGGATCGCGTCGGCGCCGGTGATCGCCGCCGCCGAGATGATCGCGGCGACGTTGAGATAGCTCGCCCGCGCCGGCGGCGGGCCGATGCACACCGATTCGTCGGCGAGGCGCACGTTCATCGCCTGCGCGTCGGCGGTCGAATGCACCGCCACCGTCTTGATCCCGGCCTCGCGGCAGGCCCGCAGGATGCGCAACGCGATCTCGCCGCGATTGGCGATCAGCACCTTGTCGAACATCCGCGGCGGCGCTACTCGATCTGCATCAGGGCGGCGCCGTATTCGACCGCCGCCGCGTCCTCGACCAGGATGCGCGCGACCCGGCCGGCCCGCGGCGCGCGAATCTGGTTCATCACCTTCATCGCCTCGATGATCAGCAGGGTCTGGCCTTCGACGACGCTGTCGCCGACCCGGACAAAGGGCGGCTCGCCCGGCTGCGGCGCGAGATAGGCGACGCCGACGAGCGGCGCGGTGACGGTGCCGGGCGGGTTGGCGCCGTTGGCCCCGTTGGCGGCGGCGGGCTCCGGCTTTGCCGGCGGCTCGCTCGGCGCCGCCGCCGCGGGCGCGACAGGCGCGACGGGCGCAGCGAAGCGCGGCGCGGTCTCGCGGGCGACGCGGATGCGGTAGCCGCCGCCCTCGTATTCGATCTCGCTGAGCCCGGTCTCGCCGAGCAGGGCGGCGAGGCTGCGAATCAGCTCGGCGTCCGGCACCGGCGCCGGCCGGCGGCCGCGCATCCTCACCGAGACGCCTCGCCCGGCGGCGCCTCGATCAGGCCGGCGATCGCTTCCAGGGCCAGCTCGTAGCCGTGCGGGCCGAGCCCGAATATTCCGCCGTTGGCGGCGAGGCTGACATAGGAGTGGTGGCGAAAGCGCTCGCGCCGGAAAATGTTCGACAAATGCACTTCGATGACCGGCAGGTCGGCGGCGTTGAGCGCGTCGAGCACGGCGATCGAGGTGTGGGTCAGCGCGCCGGCGTTGAGGATGATGCCGTCCGCGGCGTCGCGCGCCTCGTGAATCCAGTCGACGAGCTGGCCTTCGTGATTGGTCTGGCGGAACTCGATCGTCAGGTCGAGCGCGCGGGCGCGGGCGAGGCAGCGCTGCTCGACATCGGCGAGCGTGTCGTAGCCGTAGGTTGCGGGTTCGCGCACCCCGAGCAGGTTGAGGTTCGGGCCGTTGAGCACAAAAACGGTGGGCAAGGCCGGGCCTCCGCGGCGCAAGGTGCGCCGTTATACCACGGAAGCGGGGCGCGCAACGAGGCGGCTCCTTGCATTGCCGCGCGGGGACCCCACATGCTGGGGGTCGACTTTAGGTTCGGCTCGCGCTTCGTCGCCCCTAGGGGCACCGGACCTGCTATCCGCAAATACCCGAGGTTGACCCGGCATCCGATACGCGAATGCCGGCCTATCCGACTGTGAAAGGCTTACTATGGCTAGCGGAACCGTGAAGTGGTTCAACGCGCAAAAGGGCTACGGCTTCATCCAGCCCGACGACGGGTCGAAGGACGTGTTCGTCCATATCTCGGCGGTCGAGCGCTCGGGGATCGGCAATCTGCACGAAGGGCAGAAGCTCAGCTTCGAGCTGGAGCGCGGCCAGCAGGGCAGGGTCTCGGCCGTGGCGCTGCGGGCGGAATAGTCCCATTACTGCGCGCGCCGCCCGGGCCCGGGCGGCGCCGCCTTGCCATGCGAGGGGCCGATGACGGCGCACAAATATGCGGCGGGGCAGAGCGTGCGGTATTCGCCGCACCGCTTCGAGGACGGCTCCGCCCGCGGGGTGTACACGATCGTCCGGCAGCTTCCCGAGACGGGAGACATTCCGCAATACCGCATCAAGGCCAAGGCCGACGGCCGCGAGCGGGTGGTTCGCGAAGACCAGCTCGTCCGCGCCACATAAGGCCGGCCGCTGCCGGCGGGCGCTATTCGGCGGCGGCCAGGGTGACCGCCGGCCGCGCCGCCTCGGGTTCGCGCGAGGCGGCCCAGTAGCCGAGCCCCATGATCCCAGCGCCGCTGGCGATGTTGCCGAGCGTCACCCAGAGCAGGTTCCAGCCCAGGCCGCCGAGCGTGACCGTCTCGGGGTGCGGCGACAGCAGCGCGATCGACAGCAGCGTCATGTTCGCCACCGAATGCTCGAAGCCGCTGGCGATAAAGGCATAAAGGCACCAGAAGATGACGATGCACCTGGCGGCGTCGCCGGTCATCCGCGCCGAGGTCCAGATCGCCAGGCAGACGAGCCAGTTGCACAGCACCGCCCGGGCAAAGAGCTGAAGCGCCGGCGCATTCATCTTGGCCGCCGCGACGGCGAGCAGCAGCGGGCTCTTGCCGGCCAGGGCCGGACCGCCGCCGCCGGCGACGAACAGCGCGGCGAGCGCGGCGCTGCCGGCGAGGTTGAAGAGCCAGCTCGTCGTCCAGCACAGCCCGAGCTCCTTCAAGGTCGCGGTGCCGCGCAGCCAGCCATGGGTGAGGAACATCGTGTGTCCGGTGAACAGGTCGGAGCCGGCGAAGATCACCAGCATCAGCGCGATGCCGAACGAGGCGCCCATGACCACCGGGCGAAGGCTCGCGTCCACCGCATTGCCGACGCAGAAGATCAGGATGATGCCGAGCCCGACATAGGCGCCGGCCATCATCGCGCTGATCGCAAAGCCGAAGGGCGCGCGCTTCAGATAGGCCGCTTTGGCTGCGGCGGTCTTGGCGAACAGGTCTACCGTGTCGATGAACATCGCGCTCTCCGCTGTTAATAGACGTCTTTGAGATAGCGGCCTTCCTGCGCCAGGCGGGCGAGGCGGGCCTTGGCGGCGGCCGGTTCCATCCGGCCCTCCTTGGCGAGGATGTAGGCGAGGCCGCGTTCGACATCGCGCGCCATGCGCTGGGCGTCGCCGCAGACGTAGATCGCCGCGCCGTCTTCCAGCCACGCCCACAATTCCGCGGCGTGCTCGAGCAGCCGGTGCTGGACGTAGACCTTGTGCTCCTGGTCGCGCGAGAAGGCGGTGTCGAGCCGGGTCAACAGCCCGTCGCGCTGGAAGCCGAGCAGCTCGTCCTCGTAAAGGAAATCGGTGCCGCGGTGCGGGTTGCCGAAGAACAGCCAGTTGCGGCCGGTGGCGCCGATCGCCCGGCGCTCCTGGAGAAAGGCGCGGAACGGCGCGATGCCGGTGCCCGGGCCGATCATGATCATCGCCCGGTCCGGCGCCGGCGGCCGGAAGGCGTCGTTGCGGCGAACGAACACCGCGATCTCGCTACCGGGGGCGGTGCGGTCGCAGAGATAGGTCGAGGCGACGCCAGCGCGCGGCCGGGCGCGCAGCTCGTACCGCACCGGCGCCACGGTCAGGTGAATTTCGCCCGGCGCCGCCTTCGCCGACGAGGCGATCGAGTAGAGCCGCGGCTGCAGCGGGTCGAGCGCCGAAACCAGTTCCGACAAAGGCGGCCGCGCCGACGGGAAGCCGTCGAGCAGGTCGAGCAGATCGGCGTCCTCCGGCCCGGCGCCGGGGTAGCCTTCGGCCATCGCCTGCAAGACCCGCGATTCGCCGCGGTCGAGCGCGCGCGACGCCAGGACCTCGATCGCCCGGTCCGACACCCGGCGGATTTCGCAGGCGCGGGCGAGGGCCTCGGCGAGCGGAGCCTCGCCGCCGTCGGGGGTCAGCACCGGGGTGTCGGCGGCGGCGCCGAGCCGGGCGACGATCGCGGCGACCAGGGCGGGGTCGTTGGCCGCGGCGACGCCGAGCGCGTCGCCGGGCTCGTATCCGGTCGCGCCGGCGCCGGCGAGCACGATGTGGCGGGTGTCGCGGCGGCTGCCGGCGCGGTTGAGCCGGTCGGCGGCGACGAGGCGGACGGCAAAGCTCTCGCCCGGCGCGGCCGCGGCCGGCGGACTTGCCGGGGCCGGGGCCGCGGCGGCGGGCACGGCGCCGGCGAGCATCTCCTTCAGCGCGCGCGCAGTCGCCTTGCCGCCCGGCACGCAGCGGCCGAGGGCGGTCTCCGCCCCGCTGGCGATCGCCTCGGCATAGGAGCGGCAGAGATAGCCGCACTGGCCGCAATCGAGCTGTGCCATCGCCGCCATCAGGCGCTGCGCCGGCGGCCGGCCCGCGGCGAGCGCCAGCCGCTCGTCGAGCGGCAGCGCCGGGTCGTGCCACGGAAAATCCTCGGCCGGCGCCGGCGCCGGCGCGGCCTCGGCGTCGCCGAACAGCCCGGCGAGATAGCCGTCGAGCCAGGCCCGCTGCAGCGGCGAGAACGGCGCCGTCTCGGGCAGGCGCGGCGCCGGGTTCATGGCGCCGCCTCGAGCAGGCCGGCCAGCTCGGCGTCGCTGCGGCGGGCGACGAAGTCGCGGAACCCGTCGCCGGCGTCGGGCGCGGCGAGCCAGGCGGCCAGCATCGCCTCGATCCGCTGCGGCAGGTCGGCGGCGGCCACCGCACGGTTCAGGTCGCGCCCGAGCCCGCGGTCGGCGCCGCTGCCGCCGCCGACAAAGACGCGGTAGCCGGGGGTGTCGTCGTCGAGCCGCGTCGCCAGCAGCCCGATATCGGCAACCCGGTGCTGGGCGCAGGAATTCGGACAGCCGGTCAGGTGGATGTTGAGCGGCCGGTCGAGACCGAGCCGGGCGTCGAGGCGGTCGGCGAGGGCCAGCGCGTCGCGCTTGGTGTCGGCGAGGGCGAATTTGCAGCCGGCATTGCCGGTACAGGCGACGAGGCCGGCGCGGATCGGGCTCGGCGCGGTGGACAGGCCGAGCGCCTCGATCGCCGCCGCCGTCTCCGCGACCCGCGCATCGGGGATGTCGGAGACGATCAGGCTCTGCCACACGGTCAGCCGCAAGGTGCCGGAGCCCTCGGTCTCGGCGAGGTCGGCGAGGCGGCGGAGCTGGTCCGCGGCGAGCCGCGACGCCGGCGCCACCAGACCGATATAGCAAAAGCCCGGCTGCGCCTGGGGGTGGATGCCGACATGGGCGAGCCGGTCGATCGGGCGGCGCGGCTCGGCGATTTCCGCCGGGGCATAGCGCCACGCGAAGGGCAGGTGCTGCGCCGCCTCGGCGACGACCTCGGCAAGGCCGCGGCGCTCGATCACGTATTTGAGCCGGGCGGTGCGGCGGTCGCTGCGGTCGCCGTGCCGGATGAAGACGCGGATGATCGCGGCGGCGGCGGCGACCACTTCGCCGGGTGCGAGCAGCACGCCGGCGTCGGCGGCAAAGCTGCCGTGTCCGGTGACGCCGCCGAGCAGCATGCGGAAATAGACGCCCTCCGGCACCTCGCGGCCGGGCCCGACGCGCACCGCGGCAAAGCCGATGTCGTTGGTGTCCGCGAGCACGCCGACGCGGCCGCCGCCGTCGAAGGCGATGTTGAACTTGCGCGGCAGCCCGTACATCTCGCGATGGTTGAGGATCAGGTGGTGCAGCGCCCGGGTCAGCGGGCGGGTGTCGTACAGCTCGTCGGGGTCGATGCCGGCGAGCGGGCTGCCGGTCAGGTTGCGGATGTTGTCGGCGCCGGCGCCGCGCGAGGTGAGGCCCAGCTCGTGCAGCTCGGTCAGCACCGCGATCGGATGCGCCGCGCCGATGCCGCGAATCTGCAGGTTGGCCCTGGTCGTCAGGTCGATCGTGCCGGCGCCGAACCGCTCGGCGATGCCGGCGAGGCCGCGCGCCTTGGCGGCGGGCAGAATCCCGCCCGGCAGACGCAGCCGCAGCATGAACGCATTTTCGGCGGGGGCGACGTAGAACAGCCCGTGGAACTTGTGGCGGAACACGTCGAGCCCCTGCGGAAAGCGGCCGGCGGCGGCGTTGGCGGCGATCTCGTCCCACATGTCGAACGGGTGCTTGTCGCGCTTCGCCACCTCTTCCGGGGTCGGAGCGGCGTCTTCTTGTGCAGTGCAACCAGGCTGTGCCGGGCCGATAGGCAGCGACATGCCGCGTTTTTTGGCAAGCGCGGCCAAATATCCTTCGAGATACTCTTTCTGCTCGGCAGTAAATCCGCTGTCCTGGCTCATATCCGGCGCCAATACTGTGACGGACCGACATGCGCAGTGCAGCAAACGCCGTGCCAAACGGCGATTGCCGGGAGCGGCGAGGGCGCGCGATAGTAGGGGCGCGACGCAGGCAGGAGGGATGGCGATGGCGATCAAGATGTACGACCTGGCCGGCGCCGAGCCGGACCGGCGCTTCAGCCCGTTCTGCTGGCGCGCGCGGATGGCCCTGGCGCACAAGGGGCTGGCGGTCGAAACGGTGCCGTGGCGCTTTACCGAGAAAAACAGGTTGCCGACGCCGAACGAGGGCCGCGTCCCGGTCATCGTCGACGGCGCGCGGGTGGTGCACGATTCCGGCGCGATCGCCGAGTATCTCGAAGCGCAATACCCCGACCGGCCGTCATTGTTTCCCGGGCCGGCGGCGAAAGGGCTGACCCGGTTCGTCCAGAACTGGACCGAGACGGTGTTGCAGACCGGGCTGATCCGCCTCGTGGTGCTCGACATCCACCGCCATATCGGCCCGGCCGACCAGGCCTATTTCCGCGCCTCGCGCGAGGCGCGGTTCGGCGCGCCGCTCGCAGAGGTGGTCAAGGACCGCGAGGCGCGGCTGCCGGCGTTCCGCGCCAGCCTCGACCCGCTGCGCCGCACCCTCGAACGCCAGGATTTCGTCGCCGGCGCGGCGCCGGCCTATGCCGACTACATCGTCTTCGGCGCCTTCCAGTGGGCGCGCTCGATCAGCGAGTTCGAACTGCTCGCCGACGACGACCCGGTCCGCGCCTGGCGCGGCCGCATGCTCGACCTGTTCGGCGGGCTGGCGCGGCAGACCCGCGCCTATGGCGGCTGAGCGATGCCGCTCGCCGCGATCGCGCTGGTCCTCCACGTGCTCTCGGCGGTGGTGTGGGTCGGCGGCATGTTCTTTGCGCTGCTGGTGCTGCGCCCGGCGAGCGGGCCGCTCGACCCGCCGACGCGGCTCGACTTGTGGGGGCGGGTGCTCGGCCGCTTCTTTCCCTGGGTGTTCGTCGCGATCGTGCTGTTGCTGGCAACCGGCTATGCGATGATCGTCGCGGTGTTTTCCGGTTTCGCCGGGGTCCCGCTCTATGTCCAGGCGATGATGGGGATCGGCATCGTCATGATGCTGATCTTTTTCCACCTGTATTTCGCGCCGTGGCGGCGCTTCCGCGCCGCGGTCGCGCGCCGCGACTACCCGGAGGCCGGGCGCCAGCTCAACCAGATCCGCTGGATCGTCGCGGTCAACCTCGTCCTCGGTCTGGTCACCGTCGCGGTCGCAACCGGCGGGCGCTACGGGCTCTGATCAGTCGCGGCGGGCGAGCTCGCCGGGATCGATCCGCCACAACACCGCGGACAGCGTGCCGTTGCCGTTTTGCGCGATCCAGGTGGCGGCGAGCCCGCGATCCGGCCGCGGCCTGAAGCGCAGCGCATTCTTGCCCGGCTCGTCGAAGACGAATTCGCCGTCCACGACATGGCCCCGGCGGCGCGCCCATTTCGCCGGGAACCGGCCGTCGATGCTGGGGCCGATCGCATAGACGGCGCGGAGCACGCCGTTGGCGTGCGACTCGATCGCCAGCAGCACCTCGCGGCCGTTCGGATAAAAGCCGTACCACGCCTCGACGCCGCCGGGCAGGGCGCCGTCGTCGCCCTCGACGGCGGCCTCGCTCGACCCCGCCGGGGCAAAGGCGGCGGGCTTCAGCGGCGAGGTCAGTTCCGGCGGCAGGCTCAGCTCGGCGCTCGGCGCGCTGCCCCAGCTCGGGGTGCAGGTGAACTCGTGCGACAGCCCGTCGCTGTCGGCGAAGTCGCGCACGCACGGGCCGAAGCGGCGCAGGAAGGCGCCGCTCGATGCGGCGCCGTGGCCGATCAGGTAGGACGGCTGGTCGATCACCGCGAAGCCGAGCCCGCGCCGGGCGAGGATGGCGCGGGCGTGCTCGCCGCGCCCGCCGGGATCGAAATCGTCGCCGTGAAAGAAGAACAGCATGACCCGCGCCCGCTTGACCGCTTCGATCAGCGGGTAAAGGCGGATCGCGTTCAGCCGCCAGCGGTCGGAAATGTCGTCGAAGCGGCCATAGGCGGCCGGCGCGGTGGCGATGACCGCATCGACCGCGTCCGACTCGTCGGCGGCGATCAGCGACAGAAAGCCGCCGAAGGACTGGCCGGCCAGCGCCACCCGGCGATAGCCGCCTTGCTTCAGCCGCGCCGCCTCGCCGGCAAGGACCCGGCTCGAAGCGGCGAGCGTGTCGCCCTCGCGCAGCCGGTCGAAGCGGATCACATCCCAGCGGTCGGCGCGCAAGGCGGTCAGATAGGGCGGCGTCGCCGCCTCCGAATCTTCGGCGTCGCGCGAGCGCCCGTGGCTCCAGACGACGATCCCCTTGGCCGCCTCGGGGCCGAGCAGCGGGGTGGTGAAGGCCGGGTCGAAGCCGATCGCCCAGGCCGGTCCGGCGAGCGCCAGCGCGAGGCCGAGCGCCAGCCCCGCCAGCATCGAAACCCATTGCCGCGTCATCGCCGCTGTGCTCTTTCCGATGGTATCCCCCCAAGGTGCTGCGCGGGGCGCGACAGGCAGGGTTACAAACTGTTACGCATATTGCCAGCAGCCAGATTGGCGCATCCCGGCGCGCGGAATGCGGCGCGGGGATGCGCGAGGCGGTTGAGGAGAGAGCGCAATGGCGACGATTTATGTGGCGCGCAGCAGCAAGCTGTCGCGCTGGGCTTCCGATGTCGGCCTCGGCAAGCATGTCTACAAGGTCGGCGTCGCCGACGGCGATCCCAGGCCGCTCGCCGCCGCCGGCTGGGCCGGCGAGAGCGACTGGACCATCGTCAGGAAGGAGGCGGTCGAGGGGCTGGGCGAAGCGGAGGCGCTGGCGCGCCTGGCGCGCAAGGAGAAGATGATCGACCCGAACCTCTACCCCAAGCTCAAGGGCGCCCAGGGCGTCTTCCGCCTGACCCAGCAGCGGGTCGAGAACCACATCACCGTCGCCCGCGCCCTCGCCGGCGAGAGCGACCGCCGCGACCTCAAGCTGAAGCCGGCGGATTTCGCCGCCTACCTGATCCACAGCGCGACGCGGTAGCAAATCCGTACGGGAAGGACGCGGAAGATGCGCGACGGGCGCGGAAGACCCGGTGCCGTCGCAGCCGGCGGCGGCTGACCGGTCCGGCTACGCGGCGTTCGGTTTGGTCCGCCCGCGCAACTCGGCAAGCGCCTCCGGGGTATCGA
>Ga0209581_1003779_pt1 | contig 12682 bp, 9 predicted proteins | sample Coa_R2_FD_187160 | JGI IMG/M metagenome (GOLD analysis project Ga0209581, IMG submission 187160) | Surface soil microbial communities from Centralia Pennsylvania, which are recovering from an underground coalmine fire - Coalmine... | ecosystem: Environmental > Terrestrial > Soil > Unclassified ...
GTCGAATGGGGCGGCCAGAGCGCGTCCACTTTTCCCGTTCAGCTTTCCATCCGCGCCAAGGATCGCCCGGGCATGCTTGCGGAAATTACGGCCGTCATCAGTGGCGCTGGCTCCAATATCCGCAGCCTCGAAAGCCGCCCGGACAATTTCAATGCCCGCATCGAAGCCAGCCTGGAAATCGCCGACCGCCGCCAGTTCGAAGCGATCCTCGCCAATATCCGCAAAATCTCCGGCGTCTATGGAGTCGAGCGAGTGTATCAGGCGCCCGGCGATTGATTCCGTTTTCTCCCCTCGCGCCGCGTGTCCATTGAGCCAGGGTATCCGCCACGGCACATTCCGCTTCCCGCTCCCGTCCGCGCATTAGAATGGATTCATGTGGTCCCCCCGCCCACTCGTGCTTGCCGGCGTCCTTGCCGCTCTTCTTGTCGGCTGCAAGAGCCATCCCTTGACGGACTTCCGCCCCTTGGACCAGGCCGGCATGTGGTCCAGCGCCATCGAGGATCTCAAGAAGCTCAATGTTACGGATGACGAAGTCGCCCAGATAGCCAGGGTCAAACAAGGTGGCTTGAGCGACGATTTCTGCGTAGCCCTGGTCAATCAGGCTCACATCCATAAGCATTATTTCGCGAGTGCCACGGCCGTCAGAAACCTTTCCGGCGCCGGCTTCAGTGAATCCGAAATTCTCGATATCGCCAGGGCCGACAAGCTGGATGCGGTGAGCGGCGATGCGGTGACCGTCAAACTAATTGGCCTTTCCGATTCCACCGTGCAGGCCATCATGCGCCGGAAACTCAAAGGCGAACCCACGCTTTCCAGCGAAGAAATCGCGCGCCTCAAGAATACCGGCCTGACCGAGGCGCAGCTTCTGGAACGCATCCAACGGGGCATGACCGATGCCGAGGCGGAAAAGGAAGTGCAGGCGCGCCAGCGGGCCATGCAGCACACCGGCTTCGTCCGCATTCACGGTCGCCGCCGCTGATTCCGTTTTGCCTCCCGGCCCCGTCCCCCGCTAAAATCGATTCGCTGTGAGACCGCGCCCGCTCGTCCGGTTCCTCTTCGCCGCCCTCGCTTCTGGCGCAGCCTTATGGCTCGCTTCTTGCGCTGTTCCCCTGGGTCCCGGCTACGAGATTCAAAAGCAAACCGTGGCCGTGCGCTTCGAGTCCACTCCGGAGCCCGTCCTTCACGTTGACGCCGAATATCAGCTCAAGAACACCGGCACACGGCCTCTTGCGAACCTCGAACTTCGATTGCCCGCTCGCCGCTTCCATGTCGCGAATCTCACTGCAGCCTGGGACGCCGCAGGAATCGCGCCGGTCGAATCGCCCCACAATCCCAGAAACTCGCTCCTCCAGTTTCCTGAGCCGTGGGCCATGAACGCGCGCCACACGCTCCGGCTTGCGTTCGAAATTCGCCGCGCCGCGCCGGAAGAACGCGGCCTCGGTTTCACGTCATCCGCCTTTTTTCTTCCCGAAGGCGGCTGGAGCCCGGAGTTTGTTCAGCCGCGCGGACTTTTTGGAATTGGCGGAGTGCCGCCGCAGAAGTGGGATCTCCTCGTTTCCGTTCCGGAAGACTTTCGCGTCCACGCCAGCGGCGCGAGGAAGAAGCGCTCCCGCAAGCACGGCCGGCTTCAGCTGCGCTTTCAACAAACTCCTCGGGATCTCTATCCCTTCGTTGTCGCCGGCCGGTACTCGGAATCCGCGCTGATCGCCGGAGTGCGGTCCATGAGTCTCTGGACCTTCACTCCGCTCCCGAAAGCCAGTCTGGCGGACATGGCTTCCGTCCTCGAACGCGAGCTCAACGCATACGACGCCGCGCTCGGCACCCAGTCGAAGAAGCCCATCCCTCTTTGGATCGTGGAGTGTCCGCAGAAGGAGGGCTGCATCAGCGGCCGCAATGCGCCCTTCGCCCGCTTCTTCGGTGAAGAGGCCGGGGCCGCCAATGCCGAAATGATTTCTCTCGATACCGTGCTCGTCGATTCCAGCGGTGATCTCTCCCGCATCGCCGCGATCGCCGCTCCTTCGCTTGCCGCCAGTTGGCTCGGCTACGGCCGCAATCCCGGCTTTTACGAACAAGAGCCTCCGCTTTCCGCGTTGCCTCTGTTCGCCGCCGCGCTGGGCCGCGAAGCGGTTCAGGGTCCGGAAGCTCGTTCGGTCATGATTGGCCGCGCCCTGGCTCAGATTCCGGCGCAGCCCAAGCCCGGCGCGGAGCAGGATCCCGCCGTCGAACGCGCCAAAGGTTTTCTCTTCTTCTACGCTTTGCGCGATCTTTGCGGAGAAGCCGCTTTCCGCAACGCCATTCGCCATATGCTGAGCGCTCGCCAGGGTCGCGGCTTCAATCTCGACGACCTGATCGCCGCGTTCGAGCAGGAAACTCATCAAAACATCGCCGAATTTGTGCGCCTGTGGATGAAGCATCCCGGCGTTCCGCAGGAGTTTCGCGAGCGTTACGCAGCGGCGCAGCAGGCTGCCGCGCCGCTTCCCGAGGAGAAAACACCATGAGAGACGTTGTGTTGACCGATCACAGCCCGAAACCTATCGGGCCTTATTCCCAGGCCGTCAAAGCCGGCAGCTTCCTTTTTGTCTCCGGCCAGGTCGCGCTCGATCCCAAATCTGGAGAATTTCTCGCCGGCGATGTTCGCCAGCAGACAGAGCGCGTCCTTGAAAATCTCAAGGGCATCGTCGAAGCGGCAGGCTCGCATTTGAGTCGCGTCGTCAAAACGACCGTCTTCCTCAAGAACATGAGCGACTTCGTCGCCATGAACGAAGTCTATGGAAAGTTCTTTGTCGCCGCGCCCCCGGCTCGCTCCACCGTCGAGGTCGCGCGGCTGCCCAAGGATGCCCTCGTCGAAATCGAGCTCATCGCCTTGCTTTGAGGCTCGTTTCTTCGCTGGGGCAAAATGGACCGTGGCGAGCGCCTCTCCAATGGAACGGGCGATCAAAAGAACGCCGCCTGAATTGCGAAGTTGAGTTGTAAAGAGGGAATTGCGGCTGGGAACTCGTTTCCTGCCGGCAACGGATCGCTGATTTCTGATTACTGAGAGTGAATCTACGGCCGGTCTGGACTTTCCAGCGCTTCGTCCACGGCAAAGTACGTCGCGATGCCGGTAACAATGATCGCGATCAACACGAAGTGGCTGCGCCCGGCCTTGAGCGGCGGGCCTCCCAATCCTTTCGCGCCTGCGCCGCGCGGGCCCTGCGGCTCCGCCGCGGGAGCGGGCTCAGGATTCAGCAGAACGCGGTAGGCGCTTGCTTCCGCAATCGTTTTCGTTTCGCCCTCGACGGTGATGGCCAGCGCTCCGCGCGTGCTCCGCACCACCAATTCCTTCGGGCTGATCAGCGTGACCTGTCCCACGGTGGGCGCGTCCGTCAGCGGACGGATTTCCGCGATGGACGCGCGCAGCAGAAACGCCTTGGAATTTGCCGTGGAGAAAACCGCGGTGCCGCCGAGAAGCGTCGCGCTGGGAACTCCGTCGCTTTCGCCGAGCGTTGCGGTGCTCGATGCGGAGATCTGAAATCTTGCCGCCGCCGTGCGGATTTGCATTACGCCGACGGATTCCGTGCTGAGTTTGTCTCCGCCGAAAACGGTTGCGCCCGTGGATGCGGCCGCCGTTCCGATGTGCGCGCCAAGCGCCGAGGTCACCGTGCCCAATCCCGTAGGGGGCGCCGCGCCCCAAACGGGAATGCCCGTCACACTGATACACAAAACAAGCGCGCAGAGCTTGCGCATGTGCGGCATCCGCTCCTCCAAGAGGGCTGCACTCAGCATACTCACACAATCTTTTTCGGTCAATCGTTTACTCGCTTTTGGTAAACAGTATCCTGTCCGCCAATTGCCTTGCCTTCTTCCCCCGCTCCCGCTGGCCGCGGTTCGCCGTCGCTGCTACAATGCTTCCCACGCATGGCCGACTGGAAACAGATTACCGCTCGTATTCGCCGCGCCCGGGGCAGCAAGGATCCCGCCGGGCAACTCACGAATCTTTTTCAGAAGACGCGCGATGCCATGGTCGCTTTCGAACTCGCCCGCCATTTTGAGGCGGCCGGCAAGAATCAGGAAGCCGTCGCCTGGTATAACACCGCCGCCCAGCGTTTCCGCCGCTCCGCTTGGAAAACAAAGGCCATCGACGCCATTACCCGTTTGGGCGGAGAAATCTCGGCGGCTGCGCCTTCCCTTTCCGCGCCGAGCGAGTCTTTGACCGCCGCCCCCTCCGAAGAAATTTTCGAGCCCTCTTTTTCTGCTGAGCCCGCCCAAATTTCCGAATCAGAAGTGGCCGTTCCTGACGAACAACTCAGGGGCTCCGCGGAAGGCGATTCCGGCTCTGCTCCCGTCCCAGGACTGGGACGGCGTCGCCGCCGTGGCCATCGCGGGGGGAAGAATCGCCGCAAGCGCGGGTCCTCTGCTGCCGCGCAGCAGCCCAGCGCTGCCCGCGCCGGAATCCCTTCCGCTGAAAGTCGCTCCGCCCGGCCGCCGGCCCTTGAACAACCTGAACACATTGCCCCCTCAAGAGTTGCGGACAGCCGTTCTTTTCCCCAGTTCCCCTTGGAACCCGCGGCGGAGGCAGCGCCCTCCACCTCCAGCCTTAAGGGTCGTTTTGGCGACCCGGGACTCTCCTCGCGTCTGTCGCTTCTTGAGATGCAATTCCGCCGTTTGCTGACCTGCCCTTCCGTTCGGCTGGACGAAGCCGATCGCGCTCCTGCCGGGCCCGGCGTCTTCGTTCTCACCGACAAGGAGCTTTCCACCTATTACTACGTCGAAGCCTGCGACACTCTTCGGATCGCCATCGCCAATGTTGCGCGCGGCGGTGTTGGCCGCCGCGGTGCCCCTTCCATCAAGCCTCTTCTCGCCGAGCATCTCGGTATTCCGGATTCCCGCGTCTCCAAATATCTTTCAGACCATTGTGTCGTTCGCTGGCTTCAGCTCGACGAAGGCGCCAGCCACTTCGCCCACTTCGCCATCTCCATCCTTCGACCTATCCTCAACGAGTAGCTTCTTTCTCCCTCGCTCCCGCCTTTGCAAAAATCTTCCTCAACCGCGCAAGATTTATCCTCTTGCGCCCCATCAGTTACCCCCTGCCTCTCCCGTCTGGCCGCCCCACTCGGCCCCGCAATTTGCCGTTTAACCCCTCTTTTTTGCCATTCGCCGCAAGGAACTGGCTCCCACCCCCTTTCGGGGGCAAACTATACGTGCCGAAAGACTTAGGCGTGCGCCATTTCGCATTTGACCGTCTCCGGGTCGCTTGTAGAATGAAATGGTGCTCGAATGGCGGCCCCGGGGGCTTTGGCCATCTCTGGCCAATCATGTTGGGGGCTTTTCCCATCGTTTCATTGTTTGGGCGTCGGGCCACGTAACGGGAAATTTGGTTCGCATTCTGGAAAGAGAGGCTACTGGTTTATGCCGAATACTGTGGGAACGCAGATCGCTCGCTCCTTGGACTGGGTCATCTGCAAAACGGCTGGAATTACTTTCGACACCATTCAGTTCTTCAACAAGCGCAATCCCAATCCCTCTGTTACCCCCAAGTGGTCGGATAAGCCACTCCTCAAGTCTTGGGAAAAGACCAAGCCAACGCTTGGCTTCCCGCGCCAGACCGATTCCCTTTGCCCGGGCTGCGTGAAGGAAGCCCGCGCCGAAATCATCGCCGGCAGGAAAGACTGGCGCGACCTTATGCACGAGAAGGTCGGCGAAATCAAGGCTCAAATCATCGAGCGCGACGGCCAGATTTGGATGATCAAAGACTGCCCCATTCACGGCCACTACGAAGACCTCATGGCCGTGGACGCCAACTTCCTCAAGTGGATTGAATCCCAGTTCCCGGGGCGCGACATCCCCGCCCATAATGACGAGGATCTCCACAGCCACGGCTCCTCCAACGTCCGCTATGGCCGCGGCTCCGTCCTCACCGTGGACCTCACCAATCGCTGCAACATGATGTGCGATCCCTGCTTCATGGACGCCAATCAGGTCGGCTACGTTCACGAGCTCTCCTGGGAAGAAGTAAAGGAAATTCTGGACAACGCCCTCAAGATCAAGCCGCGCCGCCAGATGTCCGTGCAGTTCTCCGGCGGCGAGCCCACCATGAGCCCGCTCTTCCTCGACGCCGTCGCTTACGCGCGCAAGATCGGCTACAACTCGGTTCAGGCCGCAACCAACGGCATCGAGTTCGCCAAGAGCAAGGAATTCTGCCGCAAGGCCTTTGAAGCGGGCTTGCGCTACGCCTACCTGCAGTTCGACGGCATCGGCAACGACGCCAACAGCCACCGCCAGATCGGTAACCTGTTTGACGTCAAGCTGCGCGCCATCGAGAACATGCACGAGGCCGGCATCGAAATCGTGCTTGTCGTCACCATCGTCAACAATGTGAACAACGACCAGGTCGGCACGGTGGTCAAGTTCGCGATGGAAAATCCCAAGAAGATCGCCTTCGTCAGCTTCCAGCCCGTTTCGTTCACCGGCCGCGACGAAGACATCACTCCGGAACGCCGTCATCGCCAGCGCTACACCCTTTCGCACCTCGCGAAGGACGTCAGCGCTCAGGTCGGCAAAGTCGAGCCGACTCGCGACTGGTTCCCCATCTCCTTCATCAGCACTTTCGCCGGCTTCGCGGACATGGTCAAGGGCCAGGATTCGCAATGGGGCTCGCTCTCCTGCGGCTGCCATCCCAACTGCGGCGTCGGCACCGCGCTCATGATCAACAAGGAAACGAAAGAGTGGGCGCCCGTTCCACGCTTCCTCGATGCCACGCAGCTCACCAAGGACGTCACCGCCATCACCGACGCCGCACGCGGCAGGAACTTTTCCAATTTCATGATGGCTCTGGCGCTGCTCAAGAACTATCATCCGTTCCGCGGCCCCAAGGGCTTGAAGCTCTGGGACCTCTTCAAGAAATTCGACAAGACCTGGGCGCTGACCAAGAAATCCACGGTCAAGTACGGCCGCACCTCCCCGGATCGCGACTTCAACGACGCCATCAAGCGCCGCAATTCCGACCCGTGGAACTTCCTCTTCATCGCCGGCATGTGGTTCCAGGATCTTTTCAACTACGACTTCCGCCGCACCGAAATGTGCATCATTCCCTACGCTACCCAGCAGGGCGAAATCTCCTTCTGCGCCTACAACACCGGCATCGGCTGGCGCCAGATCATCGAGAACATGCACAAGAACGCGACCGTCGCCGAATGGTACAAGACCCACGGCAAGCACCAGATTTACGCCAAGGGCAAGAACGTCGATCTCGAGAGCTACGAGCACTCGCTGAAGATCGACGCCGCTGACGCCGCGCGCGTCCGCCACCTCGAGCACGACATTCCTTTGACCGCCGCCGAGGAGGAGCGCGCCCGTCGCAAGAAGGCCTACGAAGAGCAGGCCAAGGTCCGCGCCATCTACGAAGAACTCGTTCTCAAGAAGCCGCAGCCGACCGTCGTTCAGATCGGCACCGTTTCGGACATCGCCAAGGCTGTTCCGGCCAACTTCGCGAAAGCCAATAAGCCGGTGGCCATTGCTACGGCGAATGGAAACGGAAACGGAAACGGAGACGGAGCCAACGGCCATTCGAACGGCGTCGACCGCTCTGCGGTCGCACATAACAATGGAGACGCCTTGTCCGCTCCCAAGACGACCGAAGCCGCCGGAGCCGTCGCTGGCGACTAAACGTCTCTCCAAATCATCCCGGTAAAGGGCCCTGCTCGCGCGGGGCCTTTTTGTTGTAGCGCCTGCCTGCTTGCCGCAGCTTGACTGCCGTGGCAGGGCAGGCTTCCAGCCGGCTCCGCCTTTCGTGGCGGGCGGGTTTATCCCGCCATCCCCCGGCTCTGCAGGTGCGCAGCCCTGCGGCTCCCCGGCTGCCGTGGTTCGTCATCGCTCTCGAAGTTTTTCGCCCGCCTTCGCAGAAAGGAAAATTAGAATCTGGTTGATTCTCGGAGCGATCGGTCTCCTGTTCTTTTTTGGCGCCAGCACGGGTGAAGCGGCGATCTGACTCTGCGCCTCAGGATCCCCTGCAGCCCTTGTGATCCTGACCCTGCCTGCCGCAGGAAGGCGGAGTGGCCCGTCTTTCTCGTGCATGCACCCTGGGCCAGTCGAAGGACCCACGCAGCGCAAGGATCATGGGTTTGATCGCCAAGCTAGTAGAACCGATGGATTCAGGCAATCCCCCTGCTCTTGCTATAATGGCTATCAGACCGAAAGGTTCCACTATGCCCATCTACGAATACATTTGCGACGACTGCAAAACACAGTTCGAAAAGCTGGTTTTCAACAAGCAGCAGGAGATCTCTTGCCCCAAGTGCTCCAGCAAGAAGGCCACCATCCAACTCTCCGTCTTCGCCACCCACAACGGCGGCTCCTCCACTTCCTCCTTTTCTGGAGGTGGTGCATCGGGCGGCGGCGGCTGCTGCGGTGGCTCCTGCGGCTGCCACTAGCTGGGCATTCTTTCTCCTCTTTTTCGTTCTCCGTACTCTCTGTGCCCCCCTGGTGGTCTCTGTGTTAATCTTGGCCTCTTTTGTGCCGGGCACAGCTAGCCCCGCGCTCCTGAAAAGCCCTTTTTCTCGTTTGCTCTTTTTCTCCTTGAATGACCGGTACGATTCAGTTATAATTTAGTTGTTTATTTGTGCGTCTTCCTGTGTGACATCCATCTCCTCTTCCTGGTTAACAAATCTAAGACTTTTATTTTCTGTCTCTTGCGCACTCTTTTCACACCTTAAGGAGCCGAATAACGCCGCAAGCGCTTTATTTGTAATCGGTTGCGCACTCTCGCAAAAACAATAGCGGGTACCCAGGGTTTGTACTTGCAAACCCTGGGAATGAAAAGTGTGCCCTGAGCGCAGTGCAAAAATGCCAGGCCGGGGTGCTCCGGCTGCCTGAGGTTTAAGTGTGGCGGTCGTCCATTAGGGCGGCGTTCGCGCAGCCCTACCGCGAATACTTCGCAACGTGCTCCGGCACGGGGGTTCCCGACCGCAGGCGGGCATCCGCGATGGGCGCGCCCGGAGTCACCGGCAGCGGCAGAACGCCGGCCCAGACCGGCAGGGAATAGTCTTCCTCGTCGTCATTCGGCCCGCCAGTGCGTATCTTGGCGCTCACTTCTTCAAGCGGCAGCGCCAGCACCGTAGTGGCCTTCATCTCCTGCTGGTTGGGCCGGCGGATTTCGTCCCAGCGGCCTTTCATGATGTGCTCGGTAAACAGCCGCAGCGCCTCCAGCTTCTCCGTGGAGTCATCCACCAACCGCGCGGTGCCGAGAACCACGACCGAGCGGTAATTCACCGAATGATGAAACGCCGACCGCGCCAGCACCAGCCCGTCCACGAGCGTGACGGTCACGCAAACGGGCACGCCTTCGCTCAGCGTGCGCAACATGCGGCTCGCCGCCGAGCCGTGCAGGTACAGTGTGTCGCCCGCGCGCCCGAAGTTCGTGGGAATCACGTACGGCTGCCCGTCCACGACGAAGCCCACGTGGCACACGAAGGCTTCATCGAGAATTTTGTAAACCGTTTCGCGGTCGTACGCACCGCGTTTCGGGAGCCGTTTGACTTGGGTGCGTTCCGTTACTGTGAAGTCGCTCATGCGGTTCCTTTGTTGTGGCGGCCTGCCACTTTCCCGCCATGGCGGGGAGGCAGAGTTTTCAGACCCGCGCTTTTTCTTTCAGCCTACGGTATGTCTTGGCCGCCGCAAGAGCCAATCTGGATGGCAGATAGTCCGGCGTAGGGGCACGACAAGTCGTGCCCGGTTCTTTGGTCAATCGGGCTTCTGCCGTAGCCGTTTTTTCTTTGCCTTTACGGTTTCCCCGCCGCCGGCGCTGGCTTCGCTGGGCCACGGACGACACGGAAGCCGATGTACTCCGGCGCGGGCTTGCAATTCGCTTTGGGATCGGCGGGGCAATCGGCGCTGCCGCCGATGACTTTGCCCTTGCCGTCGCGCGTCAGCACCCACTCCGCCACGTTGCCCCCGAGGTCGTAAATCGGCTCTTCGTCTTCCTTGCCCTGGCCCTTGAAGCTGCCGACTTCTTTTAGCAGCGGCGCATTTCCGCCCAGCTTTTTCGCTGCCTCGCGGAGCTTCGCGGTATCTTCCGGATTCGGCGCGTACCCGGACCAGTAATCGAGCGTGTTTTCCTCCTCGCGGTTTTCGTACAAGTCTTTCACTTCGTCCTCATACGGAATCCGCCACGTTTCGCCCGTAATACGGCTCAGCCAGGCTACGTATGCAGTTGCTTCGTCCAGCGTGACTCCGCTAACGGGGAAATTGAACTCACTTCTGGAACCGGTCGGTAGCGCCCGTGGTTCGATGATTGTGTACTCTGTGTGGGAGCCCCTCTTTGCAGGGGGGTCATTCCGGAGGCCAACGTACTGCCAAGCAGTCACCTCGAATCGCCCAATTTCGAGGTCACCCCGCCTGACAACTTCGGGAACCAACGCAGTCCCACCGTCTTTCGTGGTGAGCTTCAGTCCGTAAATGCCCTCGGATTTGGCTACGTTCTTACTTCGCAGCTTTTGATTCAAAGGAGATTCTTTCTTCACCGCATCGTTTTCGGGCTTTTCGTTTTTGAAGAAATACTTGGCGAACCAGGATTCTTCTTCGCTGACTTTGCGGAGCTGGTGCGTCAGTTTGCGCGGGCCGTGCGGCTCTCCGGGAAACACCACGAACTTCACCGGCACTTTTCCGTAGTACTGCAGCGCGCGGAAATACGACCAGCTCTGCGCGGGCGGAACGTTGCGGTCGGCCGTGCCGTGAAAAATCAGTACCGGCGCCTTGACCTTATCCATCTTGAAAAATGGCGATTTCTTAATGTACAGATCTGGATCTTCCATCGGCGATTTGCCGAAGTAGTACGCGTCGAACGATTCGCCGAAGTCCACGTTGCCCCAGTCGCTGATCCATTCGACGTCGCCCGCGCCTACGGCGGCAACTTTGTAGCGGTGGGGATACGTCGTAATCAGGCTGGTGGAAAGAATCGACCCGTTTGACCAGCCCATTGTTCCCACGCGATCGGGATCGCCCATGCCCTTGGCGATCACATAATCCACGCCGGCGTTGATGTCCGGCGTTTCGAGGTCGTAATATTTTCCGCAGCAGATCGATTCCGCCCACTTCAGCCCGTAGCCGCTGCTGCCGTGATAGTTTGGCCGCAGCACGAACGCGCCTTGCTGCGTCAGGAGCTGAATCGGATACGCCCAGCTTTCGCCCCACAAGTCGTGATCGGCGCCGAGCGGGCCGCCGTGAATCGCGGTGATGACCGGATATTTCTTGCCCGGTTCGTAGTTCGCCGGGTAGTACAGGATTCCTTCCACTTCTTCGTCGTTCGAGCCTTTCCAGCGAATCACCTCGGTTTTCGCGAAGGCCCGGCCGTTGACGAGCTTTTCGTTTAATTTGGTGATTTGTGCCGCAGATTCGAGTTTCGCGCCGTCCAGCCGCGCGCGGTAAAGTTGCGGCAGCCTGCTGGCCGTCGAGCTGCCATAGGCGATGGTTTTTCCGTCGTCACTGATGTTAAAGCCTTCGATGTTTCGCGCCTGCTCGCCGCTGATCATTTCGCGCTTCCACGTCCAGCCGTTCGCTCCTTTGGCCGCCGTGTACCGCGCCAGAGGATCGTAAACGCCCTGCGCCAGCGTCGCCACAAAGCCGCCGGGCGCCGCCTGGAAGTGATAGCCGAGTCCGTTTTCCCAGTCGAGATTCACTTGCGTGGCTTTCCCGCTCGTTACGTCATAGAAATACGCGACGAGAATATTCGCCGTCTGAAAGCGGGGGTCGGTCGAGTAAGGCGCCACGGCGTAGAATCCGGAATTGTCCATTGCCCAGTCGAATCCGAACGGCACGATGCGCCCTTCGGTGAGCACCTGCTTTTCGGTTCCATTCGCCAAGTCGTGCAGAATCGTGACCGGTTTCACTTTCTGATCGAATTCGTAGTGCAGGCTCTTGCCGTGGCGCGCGACCGCGAATTTTCCATCGCGCGAGACCGCCCAGTCCTCGATCCAATCCGTGTTCGTCGTGAGGCGGGTGATTTTCTTGTCCTTGACGCCGATCTTATACAAGCGCACGGGAGGTTCGTGCTCGGCGTCGTCCACCACTTCCGAATCGTCCTTCTTTTGCTTGAGTTCCTGCTCGTACAGCGTGGGATCTTCCTGGGCGCTATAGATAACCGTGTCCTTGTCGAGCCAGTCGATTTGCCGCGGCGCGCGGGCCAGGTCGGTGAGGGGCCAGGGCTCGCCGCCGTGCGGATTCATCAGCCAAATCTGCATGGGCGCCTTGTCCGGCTTCGCGCCTTCGCGCTTGCGGCTGCTGACGAAGGCGATCAGCTTGCCGTCGGGCGACCAGCGCGGCTGCGTGTTGTTGTCGTTGCCGCGCGTCAGCTCGATTTCGGTGTTGTCTGTCATGCTGGAGAGAAACAGATTCGAGATGCGCGCGTCCTTTTCCTTGTCCGCATTGGACTTCACCCAGACGAGCCATTTGCCATCGGGCGAGACGCGATACTGCATGGCGGCTTCGCTGTAGATGAAATCTTCCGGCTTCCACGGTTCGGTTTTCTTTTCGCTTGCTGCCGCGGCTTGTTCGCCGGCGGCGTCTTTGGCCGGAGTGGCGGAGGAGGGAGGCGGCGCCGCGAAAGCAAGAACCCCCATCGCGAGCATGCCGAACGTCATTCTGAACTTTGTCATAACTCCCTCCTCGTGGCCGGATTTTGCGGACATGCAGTACCTCGCAGCGGCAACTG
>Ga0209581_1003780_pt1 | contig 12678 bp, 9 predicted proteins | sample Coa_R2_FD_187160 | JGI IMG/M metagenome (GOLD analysis project Ga0209581, IMG submission 187160) | Surface soil microbial communities from Centralia Pennsylvania, which are recovering from an underground coalmine fire - Coalmine... | ecosystem: Environmental > Terrestrial > Soil > Unclassified ...
AAACGGCGATGATGACCATGTTGGAATCGGCCGAGGCGCGTTTGGCTGATGCGCGCGTGCGCACGGCAAAGGCCATCGGCATCCCTGGATGCGCCTTAAGCTCCTCGATCGGAATGGCTGAACGGAGGTGGACATGGTCGTCGGTCGCGTAATTAGGGACGAGAGCGCCGGGAATGGCTTCGACGACGCGCAACGACCTGAGATCCGGCGTACCGTCCGGCTTCACCGAGCCGCGAAGAATCTCGACCGCAGGCAGCTCGGCCAGGCGTTCGCCGGCGGTCGTCCGGTTGGGCAAAGTGAAACTCAGATTGGCGCTATCTCCAACCTGGCGCGCGGAAAGATCCGCGACGGCCACGGGGATGGGTGGAGAAGGCGGCTGCGGTTCGCCGGGTGCGCCGCATGCCGCCAGAAAAGCGGAGGACAGGAATCCGAGCAACGCCGGGCCCGCGGCGAGTCGGCGTGCTTCCATTCGGGAAACGCGGATAGGTTCCGCCCTTCGCGGTCTCATGGAACGGTGAAAAGAAAATCGCGGCACAAGCGCCGGCTACAGAATATACCGGCTCAGGTCCTGGTTCTTGACGATTTCCGCAAGCTGCTTTTGCACGTAGGCCGCGTCAATCTTTACGTTTTTCTTTTTCAGGTCCGGCGCTTCAAAGGAGAGTTCATCCAGGACCTTTTCGAGAATCGTGTGCAGGCGGCGCGCTCCGATATTTTCGGTCTGCTCATTGACGCGGGTGGCGAAGCGAGCGATGGTTTCCACGGCATCTTCGGTGATATTCAGCTTCACACCCTCGGTTTCTAGCAGCGCGACGTATTGCTTGATGAGCGCGTTCTTCGGTTCGGTGAGAATGCGAACGAAATCTTCTTCCTTTAGGGATTGCAGCTCGACGCGGATGGGGAGACGGCCCTGAAGCTCCGGAATCAGATCCGAAGGCTTGGTGACATGAAACGCTCCGGCGGCCACAAACAAGATGTGGTCGGTGCGAATCATGCCGTAACGCGTGTTGACGGTTGTGCCTTCGATGATCGGCAGAATATCGCGCTGCACGCCTTCGCGCGAAACATCGGGCCCGTGGCCGGACTCGCGGCCGGCGACCTTGTCGATTTCGTCGATGAAGATGATCCCCATCTGCTCGGCGCGTTCGACGGCTGTGCGGGTCACCTGGTCCATGTCCAGCAGTTTGTTCTCTTCTTCCTGAATCAAGTATTCGAAGGCATCGGCGACCGACATCTTGCGCTTCTTTTTCTGCTGGCCGAACATCCCGGAGAGCATGTCCTTGATGTTGACGTCCATCTCTTCGACGCCCTGGTTTGAGATGATCTCGAATGCCGGAGTTACACGCTCGCGGACTTCCAGATCGACCATGCGCGAATCGAGCTTGCCCTCGCGAAGTTGCGCCCGGAGCTTCTCGCGAGTGCGCTGCGTCTGCTCGCGCTGCGCGGCGGCTTCGGATTCCGGAGTTCCCTGGGTCGGCGGGGGTGCGGGGGGCAAAAGCAGATCGAGCACTCGTTCCTCGGCGGCTTGCTCGGCGCGATCGGCCACTTCATCGAGCTTTTCCTCGCGCACCATGTCGATGGAAGTTTCGACGAGATCGCGAACCATGGATTCGACATCGCGGCCAACGTAGCCAACCTCGGTGTACTTTGAGGCCTCCACTTTGATGAAAGGGCAGCCCGCCAAACGGGCAAGGCGGCGCGCGATCTCGGTCTTCCCGACGCCGGTTGGGCCGATCATCAAAATGTTTTTCGGCAAAACGTCTTCCGCGATTTCCGGAGGCAGCTTCTGGCGGCGAACGCGATTGCGCAATGCCACAGCGACGGCCCGCTTTGCCGCCGCTTGTCCCACGATATATTTGTCAAGCTCGGCCACGATCTCCCGCGGCGTCATATCGTCCAGAGCAGGGAGCATCTCTTCGCTGCCCTCCGCGGCGCCGCCATCGCCGGCATTCGGCATATAAAGCACTTCTTTTTCCGACTTGCTTGCCATTCCGTCTCCGTCCGTCCTTCCGGCGCAAGCTGCGCTGTTTTGCGCGCTCCCGCCGGCTCTTCCTCAGATAACTGTTCGCTTTTCGTACTGCGCTGTCAACTCTTGCTGTAGCGCCCTGCCCTAGAGCTCTTCCACCGTGAAGTTCGCATTGGTATAGATGCAGATTTCACTCGCGATGCGCATGGCTTCCATGGCAAGGTCCTTGGCGTTGAGCTTCGAATGCTTCAGCAGCGCGCGCGCTGCGGCAAGTGCGAAGGGCCCTCCGGACCCAATCGCAACCACGCCGTCGTCCGGCTCGATGACGTCGCCATTGCCACTCAGAATCAGAGTCGATTTTGCATCCGCCACAATGAGCAGGGCCTCGAGGTGCCGCAGCGCGCGGTCCTTGCGCCATTCCTTGGCCAGCTCCACGGCGGCTTTCTGCAAATTCCCGGAGAATTCCTGAAGCTTGCCCTCAAAACGCTCGAAAAGTGAAATGGCATCGGCCGTGGAACCAGCGAACCCTGCCACTACCTTGTCGTTGTACAGCCTGCGGGACTTCCGCGCGCCCTGCTTGATCACGTGGTCGCCCATGGTCACCTGGCCGTCGGCAACCAGCACCACTTTGCTGTCTTTGCGAACGCACAAAACCGTCGTGCCGTGAATGGCTGGATACACTTGCCTACGCCTCTGCGCACTTCTTTGCTGAGAGTGCATCCAACAAGTATACCGCCGGGGTGTGGAAAGCTCTACAAAGCGGGAGGTTATGCTGTTCGCAATCATGGCTAGGCTTCCGGATCGAATTCTGGAAGCGCTCCGGTAAGATTTAAGACTGTGCGCTCTCGAATCCTTCGGCTTCTGACCTTTTCGCTCATCCCCGCGCTGCTGCAGGCGCAGACGAATTCCGGCGAACTGCGCCTGAAGGTGCTTGATCCACAGGGGCTCCCCGCGAAAGTGACGGTGCGGCTGCGGAGCGATGCAAACGAATACCAGAATGCCTTGGTCACAAGTGAATCTGGAGAGCTTACGGCGCGCCGGCTGCCCTTTGGCTTGTATGAAATTCGCATCGTGCAGGAAGGATTCGGCACGTATGTGGCCTCGGTCGAAATCCATTCCGCGCTGCCTGCGGAGCGAATCATTCATCTAAGCTTGGCCCCGGTGACGTCTTCCGTGACCGTCACCGATGGCACCACTCTGCTGGATCCGGATCGCGCCGGCTCCGTCGAAGAACTTGGAACGGAAACCATTCAGACGCGAACCGCGTCTCTGCCCGGCCGCTCGCTGCAAGACCTAGTCAATTCACAACCGGGATGGAGCTACGAAGGCAATGCCGTTTTACATCCGCGCGGCTCCGAGTATCAGACCCAATTTGTAGTGGATGGCATTCCGCTGACCGACAACCGCTCCCCGGGTTTCGCTCCGGAGATCCAGGCGGATGATGTCGAGTCGATGAGCATCTACACGGCGGGATTTCCGGCCGAGTTTGGCCGCAAGCTGGGCGGCGTCGTGGAGGTCAACACTTTCGAGGATGCGAAGCCCGGTGTGCACGGCCAGGCAGGGCTATCCGGCGGCAGCTTCGATACAGCCGGCGCGCTCGCGCAAGTTCAGTACAGCTCGGGAAAAAATACGTTTGGCGTAAGCGCGAGCGGGAATGCTTCCAGCCACTACCTCAACCCCGTGGTGCCGGAGAACTTCACGAATACCGGCACGACAGGAGACTATGCCGTCCGCTATGAGCGAGACCTGACACCAGCCGATCGGCTGAGTCTTGCGATTCGCCATTCATTTTCCCGCTTTGAAATACCGAACGACCATCTCCAGCAGCTTGCAGGCCAACTGCAGAACGGCGCGAACGCGGAAACCATGGGTATTGCTTCTTACCAGCACATCTTTTCGCCCAATGTGATCGCGGATTTTCGCGGCATGATCCGCGACACGTCCAGCCAGCTCGACTCCAATCATCTCTCGACCCCAATTATCGCTTTCCAGAGGAACTGGTTCCGCGAGGGTTATTTCAAGGGCAGCCTCTCGATTCATCGTGGCCGTCATGAATTCAAGGCGGGATTGGAATCGGACAATTTGTTTCTGCATGAGGATTTCCGGGACACCATAAGCGACCCGGCCCAATTCGATCCGGGCACGCCGCTATCGTTTTCCTTTCTGGGGACCCGGCCTGATCTCGAACAGTCCGCATTTGTGCAAGATGTATTACGCCTGGGGCGCTGGACACTCAGCACGGGCCTCCGCTGGGATCACTACCAACTGCTCGTGAGCCAGAACGCGGTCAGCCCCCGGCTCACCGTTTCGCGCTACTTCCCTTCTTTTGGCCTAGTCACACACGTTTCTTACGATCGCGTTTTCCAGACTCCATCCTTCGAAAACATCTTGCTTTCGAGTTCTCCGGCGGTGGCTTCGCTGAATCCTCAGGTGCTGCGTCTTCCGGTCCAGCCGTCGCTGGGAAACGACTTCGAGGCCGGCCTCAGCAAAGCGTTCTTCAATCAAGTTCGAGTGGACCTGAGCGTTTATCGGAGACAAGCACATAACTACGCGGATGATGACCAGCTCTTGAACACCGGCGTCAGCTTCCCCATCGCGTTCCGGGACGCTTCGATCTACGGCGCGGAAGGAAAGCTCGACCTGCCGAATTGGCGGGGACTTTCCGGTTTTGTCAGCTATTCGTACATGCTCGGTCGCGCGCAGTTCCCGGTCACCGGAGGACTCTTTCTTGGTGATGATGCCCGGAATGCCATTACCCAGCTCACGGGGAGCTTTCCAATATCGCAAGACCAGCGCAATCTCGTCCGCACGCGCTTCCGCTACCAGTTGCAACCGCGACTCTGGCTTGCGGCTGGGCTTGAATCGGAGAGCGGGCTGCCTTTTGAATTTGCCGGAACGGAATCCGACGCCGTCGCCGCCTTTGGGCAGCCGATGGTGAACCGGGTGAATTTCGAGCGAGGCCGCGTCCGGCCCCAACTCTCAATCGATGCTTCGGCAGGAGCGGAAATCCTGCGCACGGACCGCTTGACGATGCGCCTGCAGGCGGACGTCCGGAACCTGAACAACCGCCTCAATGTGATTGATTTCAACGGGCTGTTTTCCGCGGTGGCCATCGGGCCGCCTCGCTGTTTTCTGCTCCGCCTTGCCACGGCATTTTGATTAGCTTCATTGCGCTGGCGCAGAGAACGCATCCTTGCGCAAAACCGCTTGACCTGAACATCGCAATCAACAACACTCCGCCAGCAACGAGTGGTCGTCTCGCCTGCATTTCCGGGCCCGATCGCTAGCTGACGTGTTGTCCACCCAAACGCGGAGGTGAGTCGTGTTGGTGCGCGGTGTGCCCCTCTGGGTTGGTTCGCGGCCGGTTGTCCGTTCGATTGCCCTGTTTCTGTATGCGTGTTTCCTGCTTTGCGCTGCGCCGCCTGCCGCAGCCTCGCGGGTCACCGTCGTGCTGTCGGTCGGGCAGGGAGCGGCATTCGAAGGCACGGCGATTGTTTCTCTATCGCGAGCCGGAGGTGAACTCATTGGATCCGGCTCGGCAGTTTCGGGGCGAACCGTATTCGACGGCGTTTCGGATGGCTCGTATACCGTTTCGGTTGACGCTCCAGGCTATCTGTCGGCGTCACGGCAGTTCGATATTCTCCCCTTGTCCGGCGGCGCCGAGGTTGACGTCACTCTTCAGCCGCTGCCCAACACGCACCTTCACTCGGCTCGCGTCGGCGCGCCTGTTCTCAGTCCCAAATTGAAGAAGGAACTCACAAAGACAATCGACGCCCTTCGGGCCAACGATCTGAAGGAGGCGCAAAAGCACATCGGCTCCGCCCTTGCACTCGGCCCGGCTAATCCCGGCGTCCACTTTGTGCATGGCTTGGTGCTGGAACGCGCTGGCGATCTGGCAGGCGCGCGCGCGAGCTGGGAAATGGCGCTTTCGCTTGATCCAAAACACATTCCGACAATGCTCTCCCTTTCCGAGCTTCTGATGCGTCAGGGTCAACTCGTGGATGCGAAGACGCATTTGCAAAGCGTGCTGCAGCTGGAGCCGAAATCGTGGCGCGCCTACGGACTTCTGGCCTTTGTGTATTTGCGGGCGCGGGCTTACCCGGAGGCCATCTCGGCAGCCACGGAAAGCCTGCAACTCGGCAAGGGGCAAGTGGAAGGCATGCGGCTCGTGCTCGCCGAAGCCTACATCGGGCAGAAGGAATATCAGAAAGCGAAGGAATCCGTGCTCACCTTTCTCCAATCCAATCCGGCCGGTCCGCCGCTAAACTCCGCGCGGCATCTGCTGGAATTGGCCGAGCACGAGGCTCTGTTAGGCGCACAGTAACTCGCACCAGCCTTGGCGCGAGCGGCATTGTTTGTTAGGCGCTTGATTACCTATTCGGAGCAGCGGCTTCTCGCACCGATTCGCGGCGCGTTCCACTCATGTTAGCTTCGGTCTGTCGCTCGCCGAGGAAATCATGCTGCCTGCTCGCAAGCTCCTGTGCTGTTGTGCTGTGCTTCTCTGGATCCCCGTTTACCTGGGCGCGGCTCAAGCCGGAAAGGCTGCTGCGGGCAATCCTGCCGCGGTAAGGATCGGCTTCCTCGTGGATTCCCTCAAGGTGGAGCGCTGGCAAACGGACGTGGACACGTTTCAGAAGCGGGCGAAGGCGCTGGGCGCGGAAGTCCTCGTGGAGGATGCGGAAGGAGATGATGACCTGCAGTACAGGCAAGCGCGGAAGCTTGTTTCCGAGGGCGTCAAGGTTCTGGTCATTGTTCCTCATGATACGAACGAGGCGGTGCGGCTCGTGGCGGCGGCCAAAGCCAGCAATGTTCTGGTCATTTCCTACGACCGGCTGATCCGCAATGCGGATATCGATTTCTTTGTCGGAGCGGATAGCGAACGAATTGGGGAGTTGCAGGCACAGTCGCTTGTGGCACTGGCGCCCAAGGGGAATTACGTGCTGATCGCCGGCTCACCCACGGATAGTAACGCCAGGCTCCTCCGCCAGGGCCAGCTCAGAGTCTTGAAGCCTTTCATCGACCGCGGCGACATAAAGCTCGTTGGAGATGCCTGGACCACGGATTGGCGACCGCAAGAGGCTTACGTTCACACCTTCGAGATATTGGAAGCAACGCAGGGAAATGTAACGGCCGTAGTCGCATCCAACGACGGTACCGCGGGCGGCGCCATCCAGGCGCTTCAAGAACACCAGCTTGCCGGTAAGGTTCTCGTCTCGGGCCAGGACGCGGACCTGGCCGCCGTTATCCGCATCCTGGACGGCTCGCAAACCTGCACGATTTACAAGCCGCTCCGCATCGAAGCGGAACGAGCGGCGGAGATTGCGGTACGGTTCGCAAGGGGCGAACGAGTCGAGGTGGCGGACTCCATTGCCAATGGCAACCGCAACGTCCCGGCGTTTTTCATTACGCCGGTGGTGGTCACCAGCAAGAACATGCGGGAAACGGTGATCGCGGACGGCTTTCAGAACCTGGAAACGATCCAGAAAAGCCTCCCTCCCGAGAAATGGCCGCAATAGCGCCCGCAACGCTTTTATTTAGTATTGAAACTGTCTTGACCGCCGCAGCGCTCGCCGTCGCGAATCAGACCGGAACGCCCCAGAACGAAGGATCGGGCCTTTCCAATTCCAGGCCGACGTCCCACGCTTCGTGATCGCGCCACACCACTTGCGCTCCCGCTTTTCGGCCGCTTTCGGGATGAATTAGCCAAACACGCTGCCGCAATGGTATATCGGCTCCCACCACGGCCATGCAGCCGGAATGGCTGACGTCTACGGTCACCGCGTTAGCCCGCTTGCTCGCGGAGCCGTCATCCCATTCCACCTGCAATTTCACTCGCGAGATGATGCGCTTGTGACTGCGCAGCCGCGCCCAGCGGTCTTCCACGCTTTCCGTACTTGGAGCCTTCGCTAAATTCATTGCCATTCGAAACCTCTCGTCGGAGAGCTGGCACTTCGGGAAGGGGAACTTCACCGTAGCGCCTTCTTTGGAGCCGGTCAATAGTACTTTCCCGCAGCGGCGAGAGTCGTTCGAGCGTGAGCATTTGCCCCGCTAAGAGATTACGCTTGGCTCCGGCGGATCCGTGTCAGGTAACCGCTGTAAATCGGGCTCCTGCCAACCGTATCGCGCACGGCTCGTACTCAATGCCTGGGGCGAATAGAAATGGGAGAGCAGGTCGCGTTTCAGCAAATCCTGGTTTGCTGCAATCCATTCGGAATAAAGGACTTGTCCTGGCCTATGGAATCCAGGGCGGCGCGACGAAACCAAGCGCATCCATGCGACCGTTACCGTGTGATGAAATTTCTCGGGAACCCCGAAGTGCTCGGCTAGCCGCCGGATACCTGCCAGAAACCTTCGTTCGGCTTCTCCGGGCCCGTACCTGCCTGTGTAAAGCCATGCCAGCCGGATATGGTCGCTGTGATGGAACCGTTTTTTGGCCAGCGTGCAAGTCTCAAAAGCCGCAACCAGTTCCTCGTCGGTCAAATCTTCGCAGCCCACGCCTGGCCACCCCTCGCGACCTGCTCTGCGCTGCGTTCCAACACGCGCTACGCTGCTGCAATCCGGCGCACCAGGTCATCCTGCTCGGTCTTGTTCTCAGCCCCGATCGTGAATGCATCGAGAAGCCCGAGGCCCAGCGCGAAATTGAGCGCTTCATCCTGCTTATCTCGCAACTGGCCTTGCCCCAGGATCTTCATCCCGAGGATTCCCTTGCCGGCGTGTTTCATCTCGCGAAGAACGCCGATGACCGTATCTGGGTCCGCATCCATAAAGGCGCCGATCGGGTTGATGCGCACCAGGTCCACATCCACCCACGGTGATTTCGCCGCTGCCCGGAGTGCTTCGATGGAATGGCAGGAACAGCCATGAGCGCGGATGATGCCCTTTTCCTTTGCTGCCGAGAGCACGTCCATGGCGCCGCGGTACCGGGTCGTCCAGTCGCCTTCCGTCACGCAGTGCATCAGCAGAATGTCGATATAGTCTGTGCCAAGTTCCCGGCGGAAGCGATCGAGGTCCGCTTGCATTCCCGAGGCGTCGCGGGCCCAGCTCTTGCTCAGAACCGTCACTTTGTCCCGCGGAACGTGCTTCAGCGCTTCCGCGACATGGGGATGGCTGCCATAGGAATCGGCCGCGTCAAAGAATCGCAAACCTTGTTCATAACCGTTCAGCAATAGCGCGGAGAGCCCCCCGATGCCCAGCGCCGTCTGGTGCGAATGGTGGCCCGAGCCGACCGTCCCTGTGCCCATCGCGAGCAGACTGGTCTGAATGCCGGTCTTGCCGATGGTGACTTCCTCCGACGCGCTGAATTTGCGCGGCAGGGGCTGCGTCGGAGGCAACGGCCGCAAGGTACCGAGCGCGTGATGGCCGTTGCCAAGGCCAAATCCAAGTGCGGCCGTGCCAAATGCTTTTCTCCCAAGAATCGCCGCGCCGAACCCAGCCACAGCGCCCCCGGCTATAAACTGTCTGCGGTTTGCGACCCACATGAGGCACCCCCGAGGCATCCGACACAAGCTTTAGACGCCTGAGCGCGGCTAGAGTATCCCAAATTTCCGCGCACGGTGTAGTCAGCTCCCACGGAGGGTATTGGCGGCCCAGGGCCCTGGCTAGCTGGAGCGTTTCCGTTCGAGAATTCCCGGAGAGAGCTCGGCGGCCTCCTTCACGAGAAAGCCCATTTTCGGGCGACTGGCTTGCAAATCGGCGCGGAGACCGTACTGCTCGAGAGCCTCCGTTGTGGATGGGCCGATCGAGGCCACAACGACCGATCGAAGCGCGTGCCGCAGCATATCGGCCGAGTAGGCGCTATTCGGTTGTCCCGGATGCTGGGCGGCGAATTTGAACAAGTGCATGACCTGGACGCCTGTGGTGAACAGCACCACGTCGATTTCTCCGCGGACGAGCAACGCTATCCCTTCGCGCAACGGTCCCGTGTCTTCCGGCAAAGCCCATTGGTATACCGGCACCTGCGTAATCTGGGCGCCGCGCTCGCGGAGCGCCGCAAGCAATTCTCCGTTGCTCACTCCGTATTCCTGTACCGCTACATTTGTTCCGGCAAGCGGCAGCTTCGCGGAATCGATCGCCTGCAACACCTCGCGCCACGTGTTTGGTTCTCGTGCCATCGCGGCAACGGGAATCTGCAGTTCGCGAAGCGCCGCTGCGGGTTTTGGGCCCCGAACGACGATCTGCGCGCGGCGCAACGCATCCAGGAACGGCTCGGCGCCGTACACCTTTGCGCAGGCCGAGACGAGCGCCTGGACTCCCACGCCGGTCAGGAAGATCACCATCTGGAACCGCCCCGCCATCAAACCGGCCGCGAAGTCGAGCGCCAGGGAATCCGGCGCGAGCGGAACTTCGCGCAGGGCCGGAGCTGAAACGGGCTTGCCGCCGTAGGACGCAATTAGGCGCGCGAGTTCCACGGCTCGGCGGCTCTCGAACGAAAGAACCCGCAATCCTGCGAAACGGCTATCGGGCATGGGGTCGGCTGCGAATCGTCCCGGTCAAAAGCGCACTCTGGCTCAGCACAATCAGGGTAGCTCGCGCATCTCGGCTCGAGTAGTCAGCAACTTCCGCTGCACCCAGCGTATGGGGCGATCACGATGGACACGAGTAGTCTCGCACGTTTCCTCACGAGGGGCTCCGGCAACCGGAATCTCGATTTCCAGAATGCCGCCTTCGATACGCGTGCGATACGTCTGCACACAGGGTGCGTCAGGCGAGGCACTCGCCGCGACACCGGTTTCCAGATCGATTTTCCAGCCATGCAAAGGACAGACGACCGTCGCGCCGCAGACGATGCCTTCCGCGAGAGGACCGCCGCGGTGTGGGCAGCGGTTTTCAATCGCGGCGAAGCGTTGACCCAGGTTGAACACCGCAATCGAGTGGTTGCCTACCGTTGTCGTGCGCCCTTCGCGCACCGGTATGTTGGCGCATTCCGTGATACGTACCCACTGCTTGCCTCCCGAGCCATTGCGTTCGTTCATGCGAGCACGTTCTCCAGTGGCTCGATCTGCACGAATTGCGTGGCGTGCCTCGGCTCGTCGCCTTCCAGCCAGGCGTCGCGCGAGTGGGCTTTGGATTTGCGCAGCCGTTCGCGCAGGCCCTGCTGAACGGCCATCGGTGCGTAGATGGTTTCGCGGCGGACCCGTGCGATGCCCAGGCGTTCGACGAAGTCGTAGGTGCGCTCGAGATAATCCGCGTTCTCTCTGTAGTACTGAAAAAAGAGCGCTGCGGCCTGCAACGCTTCTTCCGCCGTTTCCACGGTTACGAGCAAGTCGGCCTTGCGCACCTTTTTGCCGGCAGCCCCGCCGACCACCACTTGCCAGCTGCCCTCCTGCCCGATGAGGCCAATATCCTTAACCGTCGCTTCCGCGCAGTTCCGCGGGCAACCGGCGACTCCCATCTTTAATTTGTGCGGCGTAAACAGGTTCTCGAGGCGGCGTTCCAATTCGATGCCGGTCGAAGTCGAATCCTGCACGCCAAAGCGGCAAAACTCACTCCCCACGCACGTCTTAACCATGCGCACGCCCTTCGTGTAAGCCTGGCCGGAGGGCATCCCGAGATCGGCCCATATCTTCGGCAAATCGGCTTTCTGGACGCCAAGCAAATCAATGCGCTGGCTCCCGGTGATCTTGACCATGCGCACCTTGTACTTTTCGGCCACATCGGCGATGCGGCGCAGCTCGTCGGGCGAAGTGACGCCGCCTCGAATGCGCGGCACCACGGAAAAACTCCCGTCCTTCTGAATATTGGCATGCACGCGGTCGTTGATGAACCGAGCGGAGCGATCCTCGTCGTGGCCACCGCACCACACCATGTCCAGCATGTAACTCAGCGCGGGTTTGCAGATCTCGCATCCCTGGCGATTGCCATAAATGTTCAAGACGTCCTGCACGGTGCGCAAGCGCTCCGTGCGCACGATTTCGCGGAGTTGTGCCTCGCTCAGCGCGAAACACTTGCATAGCGCCGCGGTCGCTTCGCTCGGCGCGGCCGGAGCGACAGCTTTGAGGAGTTGCTGGCATAGCTCCGTACAACTGCCGCAGCCGGTCGAGGCGCGTGTGCATTCCTTCAGTTGCGAAAGGGTGCTCAGTCCGCGCTCTTGAATCGCTTGGATGATGGTCCCCTTCGAAACCCCGTGGCAACCGCACACAACCTTCGCATCCGGCATCTGGGCCACGTCGAGTTCCGTGTCTTCCGCCGGATCGGGGAAAAGCAATTTGCGCCGCAGCGCCGTCAGGTCACTCTTGCTCGTCAGCCAATCCATATAACGGTGGCTATCGGCGGTATCGCCGACGAGAATGACTCCGGCGAGGCGATTGTCACGAATGATTAGTTTTTTATACACGCCGAGCGATCCATCCTCATAACGCACGGCATCGTTCCCGGGAGCTTCGCTGAAATCCCCCGCCGAGAAAACATCCACGCCCATGATTTTCAGCTTCGCGGCAGGCACGCTGCCTTGGTACTTCGGACCACGATTCCCGGTAATGGTGGCGGCCAGCACCTTGCCCTGCTCCAAAAGCGGAGCGACAAGCCCGTAGCAGACGCCGTTGTGCTCGACGCACTCGCCAACAGCAAAAATCTCCCGATGCGAGGTTTCCAGATAATCGTTCACCACAATTCCGCGGCGCACCAGCAAGCCGGCCCGCCGGCCAAGCTCGACGTTCGGCCGAATCCCGGCAGCGATCACGACCAAATCGGCCTCGATGCTCGTTCCATCATCGAAT